>Ga0102851_10001560_pt1 | contig 13199 bp, 8 predicted proteins | sample Mud3Dept3metaG_FD_79558 | JGI IMG/M metagenome (GOLD analysis project Ga0102851, IMG submission 79558) | Freshwater wetland microbial communities from Ohio, USA, analyzing the effect of biotic and abiotic controls - Mud 3 Core 4 Depth 3... | ecosystem: Environmental > Aquatic > Freshwater >... | reverse complement strand
CACAGCCCGGTAGCGCATGCCAGGATCAAGCGAATCGATGTTAGCCAGGCGAAGCTGCTACCTGGTGTTGCAGCAGTACTGACCTGGAAAGATATCCCTCGTGTGGTTTTTTCCACGGCGGGTCAATCTGATCCCATTCCAGGTCCCCTTGACACATTTTCCCTGGACAATAAAGTACGTTTCGTTGGAGACAGGGTGGCTTTTGTAGCGGCAGAAACAGACGAGATTGCTCAGAAGGCGCTCGAGCTGATCGAAGTTGAATACGAGCCTCTCCCTCCGGTTTTTGATCCAGGCCAGGCGATGCAGCCCGGAGCACCGCTTATCCACGATGAGCCTGAGTACGTCAATTTTGCCGATTCAGATCCTTCCCATAATCTTGCTGCTCATATCCGTATCGACATTGGGGATGTTGAGAAAGGGTTTGATGAAGCGGACTATGTATTTGAAGGCGATTACGAAGTACCTAAGGTTCAACAAGCGCACATTGAGCCGCATATAGCCATCACTTATTGGGATGAAGATGACCGTTTAGTTATTCGCACCAGCACCCAAGTTCCATTTCATGCCAGACGGATATTGGCACCGGTGTTAGGTTTACCGGTAAAGAGGATTAGGGTAATCAAACCCCGCATTGGAGGCGGTTTTGGAGGAAAGCAAGAGATTTTAATAGAAGATGTTGCTGCTCACCTGACGATTGCTACAGGACGACCAGTGATCTATGAGTATAGTCGTGAAGAGGAATTCATCGCGGCTCGCTCACGCCATCCGATGCGCCTGCATATGAAGACAGGGGTTAAAAAAGATGGCACGCTGACTGCCAACGCGATGGTTGCCTTATCCGATACCGGCGCTTATGGCTGCCATGCGCTTACAGTAACTGGCAACACCGGTCACAAAGCGATGGCGTTATATGTTGGAGACAATGTTTACCGCCAATCGCCAAACATTCGCTTCTATGCTGATATTGTCTACACCAACCACCCTCCGGCTGGCGCGTATCGCGGCTATGGGGTACCGCAGGGATTCTGGCCTGTGGAACGACACATGGAGAAAATTGCCCGCAAATTGGGCCTGGATCCAATCGATTTCCGCCTGAAGAATGCCATCCGCGCGGGAGAGTTGCATCCATTTAGCACCGCTTGGAGCGAAGGAAGGGAGCCGAGACCCGAGACAATTGAAACCTGCGCTCTGGATGAATGCGTTCGCCAGGCAAAAGCAGTCATCGGCTGGGATCAGAAATTCAACAATCCGGATTGGAAGGTAATTCCAGGCAAACCCAACTTACGGCGAGGGATTGGTGTAGCGCTGGTCATGCAGGGCACTGCGATCCCCTATCTTGATATGGGGGGTGCAAGTATCAAGATGAATGATGATGGTTCTTTTAACCTCTTGGTTGGAGCAACCGATTTAGGTACCGGTTCAGATACTGTTTTAGGCCAGATTGCGGCAGAGGTGCTCGGAGTACCTCTCGAAGATATCATTGTTTATTCATCTGACACGGATTTCACCCCCTTTGATAAGGGCGCCTATGCTTCCAGTACAACCTTCATCTCTGGCACTGCGGTGGCTCAAGCAGCACAGCAGGTAGCAGAGCGTATACGTTTTCGTGCAGCACGGATGTTAAACAAACAATCGAATGCGGGCGAAATTATTCAGCCTGAAGGGATACGCCTGGCAGAAAGTAAGGCTATTGCGCCAGATGGTCGCTTTATCGCCCTAAGTGAAATTGCTCGCAATGCACTGCACATGGAGGACCAGGAACAGATCATGGGTGTGGCATCATACCACTCAAAGGTCTCCCCACCTCCCTTCGCTGCCCAGTTTGCTGAAGTCACAGTAGATATTGAAACCGGTCAGGTGGTGGTGGATAAGCTGGTTATGGCGGTAGACTCTGGCGTGATTGTGAATCCAATCACCGCTTCGGGGCAGGTTGAGGGTGGGATGACACAGGCTTTAGGTTATGCAGTGTGTGAAGAGATGCGCTATGATCAGACAGGTAAAGCTATTGAACGTGATCTAAGGGATTATCATATATTTCAAGCGCACGAAATGCCGGAGCTGGAGACAATTTTCGTCGAGACGTTTGAACCTTCCCATCCATTTGGCGTGAAGGCAGCGGCAGAAATTCCGATGGATGGCGTCGCGCCAGCAGTTGGAAATGCTGTATTCGATGCCTGCGGTGCAGAGATTGATGCCAATCCAATAACGCCTGAAAAGGTCTGGCGTGCTCTCAGAGAGAAAGTGTAACCTTATCCAGAGTGAATCTATGATTCGAACCTATGTAATCGGGCATGTCAATCCAGATACCGATTCAATTGCCTCGGCTGTTGGATATGCCTGGTTATTGAGAGAGAGAGATGGAGATGATTATGTAGCTGCCAGAGCTGGTGCCATTAACCCGCAAACCACCTGGGTGCTGCGTCGATTGGGGATTGAACCACCGCTCCTGTTAGCGGACGCTTCCCCCCGGTTTGAGGCAGTTACTCGCCGTTATGATACCGTTGCTCCCGAGAATCCATTGAGAGATGCATGGGTTATATTAAACCGGACGGGTGGAATAGCTCCGATAATAAACCCTGAAAATGGGAAACCTATTGGTTTGATAACCAGCTTAAGTTTGTTTACCTTCTTGAGAGACCTTTTTGGGCCTCGCCCTCAACACCAGGAATCTCGCATCGTTGAAATACTGGATTTACCATGTCACCAGGCTTGTGACGAGAATGTCCCCCGCTTCCAATCGAATACACGCATTCGCGATGTTCTTAACCGTATCTTACGTGAAGAACATAACGATTTTCTGATTGTGGACGAGAATGGTATATATTTGGGAGTGAGCCGGCATAGGGATGTGCTCAATCCGCCCCGCTTGAGGGTAATCCTGGTGGACCATAACGAAACAACACAAGCTCTTGGAGCGTTAGAAGAGGCAGAATTAATCGAGATCCTTGACCACCACCGCTTGGGGAATCCGTCCACTCATACTCCTATAAGATTTTCAGTAGATGTGGTTGGCAGTACAAGTACACTGGTATACGAACGGATAGAAGAGGCTGGTTTAAGCGCCCCTCCACCTATAGCAGGTTTGTTGCTGGCTGGATTGCTCTCAGATACATTGATTTTGACTTCGCCAACAACAACCGATCGTGATCATCGCGCCGCAGAACGTTTGGGGCGTTGGGCTTTTGTCCCCGGGAGTCCACTGGCAGGTGAAACACTCCAGTCTTATGGGAAGCAAGTATTGCGCTCGGGTGCTGGTTTGTCCACCCATGATCCCCAAGAATTAGTGACATCTGACTTAAAGCTATACACGGCGGGAGGATACAGGTTTGCGATAGCTCAAATCGAGGTTACGGATCTATTGCAGGTAGATGAGTTTTTGGAAAAATTAATGGATGCCCTGAATATGCTCCGAGAACGACGTGGATTGGATTTCACGATGTTAATGGTTACTGATGTAGTCGATAATTCCAGCTGTTTAGTCTTGGTAAATGCACCAGCGGCACTTAATGAGTTACCTTATCCGCGCCAGGTCGATGGAACGCTTCTGGCTGAAGGCGTGGTCTCACGCAAAAAGCAATTATTGCCTATCGTGTTGGGATTGTTGGAGGATTAGCAGTGAGCGTCTTCCAGGCAGTGGCGGATTTGGAAAAGCAATATCAGATTGGTGTTTTGTGTACAGTAGTGTATACACAAGGATCCACGCCACGCCATGCGGGGAGCAAAATGTTGGTGCGCTCGGATGGATCTATTGTAGGAACAATAGGTGGAGGGGAGCTGGAGAATCGTGTCATTACAGAAGCATTAGCAGTGCTTCGGGATGGGCAACCACGTCTGTTAGAATATAATATGGCGGATCCTGCGCGAGGTGATCCCGGAGTTTGTGGCGGAACAATGGAAATTTTTATTGAGCCGATAAATCCGAAACCAGTATTGGTGATCGTCGGCGGAGGACATGTTGGAAAGGCTGTCGCGCATTTGGCGCATTGGTTAGGGTTTCGAATCGTGATCAACGATGATCGGAAGGAGCTTGCTACACCTGACGCTGTTCCAGGAGCGGATGATTACATTAACTCGACCCTGGAGGAACTTCCTGAGAGATTGAAAATCACCCCATGGACTTACCTGGTTTTAACCACACGCGGTGTAGATATTGATGTAGCAGGATTACCAGCTTTACTTGCTTCACCCGCAGCATATATTGGCGTTATTGGCTCGCAACGCAGATGGGAAACAACCCGTAAACAATTAGAAGCCATGGGTATATCGGAAGATCAGCTTGACCTTATTCATTCGCCTATAGGCCTGGAAATTTATGCTGAAACTCCCGAGGAGATCGCCGTTAGCATCATGGCAGAAATAATTAAATACCAGCGTTCCAGCTCCAAAGGAGTCTAAATGGATGGTGTGTACCTGAAATACCCGCGGATAAAATAATAACAAGTGTGGGAGTTGATAGGTAAATTATGTGGAAAAACTACTATAGCGTAAAATCGATTGAGGAAGCTTTACAGATCCTTGCGGAGTGGGGGGAACGTGCCAGGATTGTGGCTGGAGCGACGGATTTAATTCTGGAGATGGAGCGAGGCGTGCGCAAGGGAATTGAGACATTGGTAGATATCACGCGCATCCCTGATCTGGACCGAATAATAATAGATGAAGAAGAGACGATTCACATCAATCCTTTGGTTACACATAACCAATGTGCAGCCTCCAAGTTGATTGTTGAACGCGCCTTCCCCCTCGCGCAGGCGGCATGGGAAGTAGGTGCGCCGCAGATACGCAACCGAGGCACAATTGCAGGAAATGTAATCACTGCGTCGCCTGCAAACGATACCATCACCCCATTAATGGCATTAAGGGCGCAAGTTATACTTCGTTCGATTCGTGGAGAACGTATTATCCCTCTGCAAGATTTCTATACCGGCGTACGGCGCATAGTAATGCAACCTGACGAGATGCTAGTTGATATCGCATTTCCTGCTTTGCAAAGAAACCAGCGTGGAACTTTCATGAAACTGGGTTTACGGCGCGCCCAGGCAATTTCCTTGGTGAATGCTGCTGTAATCCTGACCTATGCAAGTGATGTCGTCTCTGTGGAAACATCAACAGAAATTGTTGACGCGAAGATTACCTTAGGAGCAGTTGCACCAACGATCATCCACGCCAGGAAGGCGGAAGAGTTACTGAAAGGTAAAAAATTATCCAGACATACCATCGAGAGCGCATCAAATGCTGCCCAGGATGCTGCAACACCCATCGATGATGTGCGTAGCTCGTCCGATTACCGGGCTGAGATGGTGAATGTTTGTGTGGCACGTTGTTTAAGAAATCTAGCTGATAATCAGGAGCGCGCTGGCTTCCCAAAACATCCTGTGCTACTATCAGGTAAACCAGTCCATATTCAAGGACTGGAGAGAAGCATGCTGCATACGCAAGGAACACAGATTGTAACCAAAGTCAACGGAAAAGAGTACAAATTATCCGGCGGGCAAGATAAAACCTTGTTGCGTTTAATACGCGAGGATATCGGGTTGACCGGAACGAAGGAAGGTTGCGCAGAGGGGGAGTGTGGGGCTTGTACTGTATTTCTCGATGGTGTAGCAGTGATGTCCTGTATGGTGCCAGCCGTGCGAGCGCATGGCTCAGAGATAATAACTATTGAAGGGAATTCATCGGATGACCAGTTACACCCTGTTCAGCGAGCGTTTGTCGAGCAAGGCGCAGTACAATGCGGGTATTGCACACCCGGTTTTATTATGTCAGCGGTGAAGCTGTTAGAAGAAAAACCACTGCCCAACCTTGAAGATATCCAGCAAGCAATCACTGGAAACTTATGCCGTTGCACTGGCTATTATAAAATTGTTCAAGCTATCGAACGTGCCAGCCAATTGAAGGCTGCAAGCGGATAAGAAAGAGAAAAATCAATATTAAAAATTTACCGGATAACCTTATCCGTAATTGCTAATGCCTCATCAATTACAGAAAAACCTTCGGTTAATTGATTTTCATCAATGATCAATGGGGGGATTATTAAAATCGTATGCCAGTGGGTGTATAAATATACACCACGGTCGAGCACGAATTTTCGGAAGGCTGTCATCTCTGGGCTTGTGTTGTTATAAGGCGCCAGAGGTTCTTTAGTTCGGCGATCACGTACCAGCTCAATAGCTCCAAATAGACCTATTGATCTTACCTCACCGACGGAAGGATGTTGTTCACCCAGATCGGTCATCAATCGATGTAAAACGGGCGCCATAGAGGCGGCATGCTCAATAATTCCATCCTCCTTCATCACCTCGATGTTTGCTATTGCGGCTGCCAGGCAAATAGGATGCGCATTATAGGTTAACCCTCCCTGGAAAACGTGTTCGTTAAAGAACTCCGCAATTTCTGGGCGCATGGCTACTGCTCCCAAAGGGGCATAACCTGAAGTTAAACCTTTCGCCATGCTGATCAGATCGGGAACCACATTCCAATGATCTACTGCAAACCATTTCCCCGTTCGACCAAAACCACTCATCACTTCATCGGCAATCAGTAGAATCCCGTACCTGTCACATAGTGCCCGCACGCCCTGCAGATAACCCTCCGGTGGAATGAGTACCCCATTGGTTCCAGTAACAGGTTCCAGCAATATTGCAGCAATATTATCGGCACCTTCAAATTGGATGATTTCTTCGATATGGTTGAGATAATCCAAGCAGAATTCGCTCTGGCTGATATTCTCTTGGGTTCGATGGAAAGTGGAACGATAGCGATATGGATCTAGAAAGTGAACTACTCCTGACATCAAATCTGGCTCCCATGCCAAGCGACGGGGATCACCTGTAAGCGCCATAGCACCGGCAGTAGCACCGTGGTATGAGCGATAACGTGCTAGGATTTTATGTTTGCCCGTATATGCGCGTGCTAACTTCACGGCATTTTCATTAGCATCTGCGCCACCCAGAGTGAATAGAAATCGGTCTAAGTTCCCAGGAGTAATTTCAGCTAGCAATTTTCCCAAAATCGCGCGTGGCTTGGTCGCCATAGGTGGGCCAGCAAAGGCTAGATCGTGAGCTTGCTCGGTTATCGCTTGAATCACCCGCTGATTACCATGACCAATGTTGACGCACATGACCATAGAATTGAAATCCAGGTAGCGCTTGTCATTTGTATCCCAGAAGTAGACGCCTTCTGCGTGCTTGACTGGAATGGGGGATACTTTAGATTGGGCAGACCAGGTCCAGAAACTGTGTTCTAGTGAGAGAGGCAGGATTTCCGAATCGTCAATAATTATCATAGCTATTCTTTCAAGTAAATTAAAATCGTATCTTAATCCTATCATAGAAAAAAAGCAGCAAAGAAAATAGTGAGCGGAAATATGGTAGTGTAGCCTCATTTTCCAATTGAGGTGGTAACAAGGTTATCCTGTGTAATCCAAAGAGGCATCTGGATAGGGAAAGGATTAAAGTAGAAGTTTTTTTTCTTGCAGGAAGTTGATGGTATCATTTTCTTCGCAACAGTTGTTCAAAACGATTCAATAAAATTTGACAAAATAACAACGCATGAATTAAACCCAAAATTTAGTACGTTCAGGTGAATAATATGACCATTGTTGTTGTTGGAAGTCTCAATATAGACCTGGTGGTCCGAGCTCCACGCCATCCGGAGATCGGTGAAACCATCATTGGCACAGAATTTAAAACCTTCCCCGGCGGAAAGGGAGCGAACCAGGCAGTGGCAGCAGCACGTCTGGGAGGCGCGGTGAGGATGGTGGGGCGAGTAGGATCAGATAGCTTCGGTGAATCGTTGCTCACAACATTAATTGCAGATCGCGTGGATACTCACTTCATCCAGCGCGATCCAGAAGCTGCAACTGGAGTAGCTTTAATTACGGTTGATGAGGCAGGAAGGAACACCATCGTTGTTGCTTCCGGTGCAAACGCTCATCTGACGCCTAAAGATATTTTAGATGCTGAAAAACTATTTAGAGATGCTGCAGTTCTGGTTTTACAGCTTGAATCACCACTACCAGCTATTACCCAGGCAATTGGACTGGCGCGTAAATGTGGTGCCAAGGTAATTCTTAACCCGGCACCAGCCCGAAAACTGGAAGATAATTTCTTAAGAAGTGTAGATTACTTAATTCCAAATCAAACGGAATTGTCTCTATTAACTGGGCTTGATTCCATACAAGCATCGATCGCTTACTTGCATAATATTGGAGTTGACCATTTGATTATCACACTTGGAGAGGACGGCTCGATAGTTGCTGAAAATGGCCAGGTTACACCGCTAAAAGCTCTTCCTGTAAAAGCGATAGACACAACAGCTGCAGGTGATGCATTTGTGGGCGCCTTTGCTGTCGCTTTAACTGAAAACTTGGATGCCATTTCCGCCGCCGCATGGGGCAATGCAGCAGGTGCCATTGCAGTTACTCGTCTTGGAGCTCAACCTTCCCTTCCAAGCCGAAAAGAATTTGATGAATTCTTAAAGAGGTTGAAATGAAGAAAATGCCACTCCTGTAAGGTAATATCTCCAATTTGTCGGAGATATATGTAGATCATAAAATGCGGCGAAGGATATTGGGCACGTACGCTCGCAAATCCATAAAAAAGCTCCCAGGTAATTTTATCCCTTGGAGCTTTTTTATAATATAAACTTCTTACCTCAAGCAGATTAACGCGGTGATTCCAACCTCATTTTCAGTGTATTGTATATATAGTTTTCCCAAAGAGGCTCGATATCTTCGTAAGAAAGCTGATGTGATGAGAATGTCTGAATGACCAGGCGATCATTTACACATGCGGTGACTGTGCCATGGGTGGTTGTGGTATCGCTTTTTTGGGCCACTAAGATCTTGGCAGAGCTGCCTGGTACTAGCATTACCAAATCACCTAAATCGGTGTAATAAGGCCAGAAGCTGTTGACATCTGTAAAGGTCAAATTGGCGTTTGGCACACGCATAATGGGATGGTCGAAGTTCACCGGCCACATCAATCTCCGGTTGACCGGGACATTCTCCCAATCAGATTGCCATTCTATTCCGCATTCCTCGAGCAATTTTTCTGCAGTGCCACTGGCAAAAGAGTCCAGATACCAGATTTCTAAGATGACAGAAGAGCCGTTTTGTAAAGCATCATATACATACGTGAACAGCTCACCGTTGACTGCGGTCTTGGCTTCTGCTGCAATGATGATTAAATCCCAACCAGTAGGAGGAGCTTTATATAAGAGCTGTTCTTTGAGCATCCCAATGGCATTTCCAACATCTGTGTACTGTAAACCCATCCGGTCAAGTGTTTTTTTAACAAAGCGAATGGTGCTGGTATATTGAATCATATCTTCAAATAATAAGATATGGGCAGATCTCATTAGGGCGTCGATGTCTTCAAGCGGGGTTACCTGAGCTGCAGGTGGCGGAAGGGTTGGTTGGGCTTCAGCAGGTGCCTGAGTCTGTGAGACTGCGCCTTCTTGGGACGGAGGCAGTGTCGGGGCGATCGGCTGAGGGGGTTGTTCAGCTTCTTGTGGTTGAGCTGCCTGCCCTAAAACTGCTTGGGTTGCCTGGAAAGAAAGGGCATCTATCGTCGCCTGCAAAGACTGTTGCTGAGATGCTGCATCCTGTGCCGATTGCATGGCTAATTGGGTTTGTTGGATGCCCAATGCAATTTGGGTTTGTTGGAGTGATTGATTACCTGGTATTGATACACCACAGCTTACGATCATTGGAATCAAGATCATGGCGAAAAGAATATAACCCTTAGATTTCCAAGTTTTATGGATGAGAATTCGAAGTGGCATAATTACCCTCTTTTGCACTTTTTTTATTTGGTTTTATTGGATTGCTTGATATCTAGCCATCAATGCGTTATATATGTAATTTTCCCACAGTGGTCTCATCACATCATATGTGAGCTGATGCGATGAAAATGTCTGCCAAATTAATTGCCCGTTTTCACACACAGTTACAGTCCCATGTGTGCTTTTATCCGTAGCAATCGTTCCGATAATCAGGGTGGCATCGCTATTAAAGGTTTTCTTAACGAAATCGCCGATATCATAATTCCAGCCCCAGAAGCTGGTGACATCAGTAAAGGTTAATCCGCTATTTGGCGTTTGCAGGATGGGATGCGAATAGTCTAATGGATACATAACCTGCATGTTGGGAGGAACTCTGGTCCAATCTGCCTGGAATTCTATGCCACACCTTGCCAGCAATGTTCCAGCTGTTCCTTCCGCCGTTTGATCTAAATACCATGATTCCATGATCACAGAGCTTCCCTGATTCAGGGCAGTATTTACGTATTCGTAGAATTCTCCGGTCACTCCAGCCTTTGCTTCAGCGGCGATGATGATCAAATCCCACCCCTGACCGTTAGGACCTCCTGAGAGGAGCTGAGACTTCAGCCATCCCTGTGCACTGCCAACATCCATATAATTTAGCCCCATTGAATCAAGGGTTTTCTTAACAAAGCGAAAAGTCTCAGGATATGCGCCCATGTCTTCGTAAAGCAAGATGCTGGCAGATTTCAAAAAATTCTCGAAATCAGCAGAGGAAAACTGGCTCAAGGGTGTAATAGCTATTAAGGGGGTTTCAACAGGCACCTGGGTATTAGCCATTGGCGAGATAGAAGTCTCACTTGGAGGCACATTTACAATCTGTTGAGCAGGGGTATCACTGGGGAGGATAATTGAAGCTTGAGGGGGTGTTTCTGTGGGTGGGATCAGCGTTGCTTGAAGTTGTGGTTCTTGAGTTGATGCAACTGGAAATTGGGGAGCTCCTTGAACAATTTGGGTAGCCTGCTGGCTAATAGCTGTTGCTTGAGCGTTGATCGTGGCTTGTACCAAATCTCCTTCTGAGGGCGTCCCCTGTGCGGACTGAGCTGCAATCTGCGTTAGTTGAACAGCGACCGCGATTTGGGTTTCATCCAAGGATGGCATGCCTCGCACCGGTAAATTACATCCGGTAAGAAAAATCATCAATCCAAGGATAAAAGGCAGTACCCTTACATTGCGGTGACTCATTCGTATGCTAATTATTCTTAACATGATAACCCTCCAACTCTCAATGATGATTGTGGCTGATAAGAAGTTACCTCATTGTTCTCCTGTAAAATGTGCTTTCAGGGCATTATAAATATAATTTTCCCAAAGCGGTCCCATTGCGTCGTAGGTCAAATTATGAGAGCAGAAGGTCTGCAATGTCAGACGACCATTCTCGCAGATAGCCAGTGTGCCATGTGTGTTCTTGTCAGTGGCAATGGTGCCGATAACAAGTTGGGCATCCTTGTTATAGGATTTCTTGATCAAATCTCCCACATCATTAAAACTATATTTATTCCAATACGCCATTACATCGGAGAAGGACAAGCCACTGTTAGGTTCTTGCATGACTGGATGTGTGAAATCGAGCGGGTACATCACCAGACCTGACGCACCTTTAATATACCAATCTTTTTCAAATTCGACTCCACAGCGAGAGAGTAAGGGGCCAGCCGAACCGGCAGCAGTATCTTCAAGGTAATAGACTTCAAGGATAACAGAAGCTCCCTCATCAAGCGCCGTGTTAACATAATCGAAAAACTCTCCTGAAATCCCGGCATGGTCTTCAGAAGCAATGATAATTAAGTCCCAGCCTTTACCATCCGGTCCACCTGAGAGAAGCTGCGTCTTCAACCAACCCCGGGCACTGCCGACATCAGTATAAGGCAGACCCATTGAATCCAGCGTTTTCTTAACAAAACGAATTGTGTCTGGTGAATCAATCATGTCCTCATAAAGTAAGATTTTTGCAGATTTCATTTGAGTTTCAAGATCTCCAGCCTGAAAAGGAGTGGCTGGTGCATTTCCCTGCGTAGGAGGAGGAAGACCCGGTTGGGTTGGCTGGACAACCTGAGCAGTGGGTTGTTGTGGTTGTACGGTCTGTGGTGCTTGAAGGGTTTGTTGTACCGATATTGCTACCTGAGTAGCCATTTGATCACCGGAAGCCGTTGGCGGGCCTGGTATGGTCGCCTGTGGCGGTTGAGGAGGGAGCGTCGCGTTTGGAACCTGAGCAGTTGCGGCTTGGTTTTCACTGGCTTCGATGGCAACCAATGTTTGCTGGATCGCCAAGGCTGATTGTGTCTCCACCAGGTTTTGATCGGTTGTTGGTAAAGCTATGCTACAGCTTGTAAGAAATAATAACCCCAATACTATTAGTGACAACCGCGTAATCAAAACCAATAGCTGTTTGATACAGAAAAAATTCTTTAAGAATTTCATTTCATACCTCCAGCGGACAGATATACATTTTTATTTGGATAATAGTCTTTCTCAAAGTTCCCATACGCAGGTCAGGGATTGCTATAACGTGTAAATAGTGCATTGTAAATATAGTTTTCGATCAATAGGCTCATTACATCGTACGTGAATGAATGGCTGCTAAAGGTTTGCAGAATGAGCATATCATCCAGGCAAACTGCCAGGGTGCCGTGGTTATTACGTTCAGTGGCGATGGTGCCCAATAGGAGCTGAGCGTCGCCCCGTCCTGTCAGGCTAAGGAGATCGCCTAAATCGCTATAGGGCCAGAACTCCCAAACATCCGTGAAGGTCAATCCCGCGTTGGGTACACTCAGGAGAGGGTGGTCAAGCGCGCCCGGCAATGGCCAAACGATGAGATCGACTGGGTCCTGGTTTTTTCCGATGTAATTGCGCGCTTCAACGCCGCATTTGGAGAGGATCATACTCACCTCACCACCAGATATGCGGTCAAGATACCAGATTTCCATGATCACAGGCGTACCCTGGTTAATCGCCTGATTCACATAGGTGAAGAATTCACCTGAGATACCCATCCGATCTTCAATAGCCATGATTATCAGGTCCCAACCCTTGCCATTCGGCCCCCCCGAAAGCAAATCGGATTTCAACCAACCTCTGGCGCTTCCATCATCTTTGTAATTCAATCCCATCATATCTAGAGTCTTCTTAAAGTAACGGACGATGTTCGGTCGAGCGACCATGTCTTCATACAATAGTATGTTCGCAGATTTCATCCAGGTTTCAAAATCTTGGGTTTGAGCCTGAGGATTTAGCTGGTTCTGAGACTGGGAAGCGGGAATTGGTGGGGGTAAGGTTGCAAGGGATTGAGTTTGAACTTGAAGAGTTAATTGGATTTGCTGGAGAGCCAGACTGGTTGCTTGCACCGCTAATGCTATTTGCGTTGCAGATAGATCGAT
>Ga0102851_10001559_pt1 | contig 13200 bp, 10 predicted proteins | sample Mud3Dept3metaG_FD_79558 | JGI IMG/M metagenome (GOLD analysis project Ga0102851, IMG submission 79558) | Freshwater wetland microbial communities from Ohio, USA, analyzing the effect of biotic and abiotic controls - Mud 3 Core 4 Depth 3... | ecosystem: Environmental > Aquatic > Freshwater >... | reverse complement strand
CGTTCGAGGTCGGCGAGTATGGCCGGCGTCCGGACGCGACCGAACTCAAGAGGCTGTTCCCCTTTTTCGATTAAGGAACTCTTTTCAAGAGCTTTTAAAGCCAGCCCTCCCCTGCCGTCGCGGACCGGCAGAGTCAGCCATTCCCCTTCGACAATGCAGATCTCGTCGCCATTTTTCTTGAACCGGAGAGGGTAGGTGGTGATCCGCTGGACACTTCGAACGATGCTGCAATCTTTTGCATGGTCTTACGGATCTCTTCTCTTCCGATCCAACGGCCTCGGATCAATACTCCCGCGATCATGGATGCAGCCGATACATCCTCTAGAGGGTTCCCCTCCAGGAGGAGCAGGTCGGATTGCTTGCCAACTTCAATTGTGCCTGCCCGGTCGCCCTCACCAAGGTATTCAAAGGGGCTGGTCGTGGAGGTCCGAAGTGCCGCGAACGGCGTCAGCCCGACATCCACCAATTCCTTGAGCTCAAGGTGCAGGGCAAAGCCCGGAAACAGGCCGATCATCAGCGTATCTGAACCGGCCATCAACTTTCCTCCCTTCTCATGAAACGCCTTGGTCAGGGGCCGCTGAAATCGCTCAAAGTCTTCTCGTAGCTTGTTTCGTATTTCGGTGGGGATCGGCCCATACAGATTCGCTGTCATAAAGGACCAGACACCGAGCTGCATGGGGTGGCGGAAATATGCGGCTTCCGGTCCGGTGAAGAGGCTGTCGGGATGGGCAAAGAACCCGAGAATGCTTCGCGTCGTCACGAGCGTCGGGGTCATCCACACCCCCTGCTCCGCAATCCTGGAGGCGAAGTAGTCAATTCGCTCCGCGTCATATGCGCCGTTGGCGTGTTTCGCCACCTCTTCAGAATGCGCGATGAGCTTCTGCCCGGCATCCAGGACGTATTCTACGGACAAGGACATTGGAATGTGCCCGATCACATCCATCCTCAGCTCGCCGGCCGTAGAGACAATCGCGTCGTAGCATTCTTTGCTCAGGAACGAATAGACTTTGATCTTGTCGTAGCCTTCGTCCTTCGCCCGCCTGACGGCCTCTCTAGCTTCCGTCGCCGAAGCTGCCCAAGTGCTCAGGGGAGGCGGCCAAGCTTTCTTCGGGCCATCGATCATCCGAGCCAGGATCAGCCGAGGACCGAGCAGTTCGCCTCGGTCGATCCGCTCTCGCAGGGTGATCTCCTCCGGTGTCGCCGAGAGCGCCTGAATCGTCGTCACTCCATTAGCGACGTAGGGATATAGGAAGTTCTCGAAGGGAATATCCTTGCTTGCCGACTGCGCCTCGGGCCGCAACATGATGTTCCATGCCTCGCCCAACACATGAACATGCATGTCACAAAGTGCCGGGAGCAGATACCGTCCTCTCGCGTCGACGCGGAACGCCCCAATGGGCACCTTCACCGCTGAGGCGGGACCGATTTCGACGATTTTGCCATTCTGGGTAATTACCGTATAGTCGCGAAGGACACGCTCCACATCCATCGGAATGACTGTTGCGTGGAGAAATGCCGTGAGGTTTGTTTCAGGCGATGGGTTTTGAGACCTCGGCGCTGGGGCAGACATACAAGATCCCCAGAAGAAGCCAAGAACGAGAAGAAAAGAACTTCGGAGCATTGCCATCTTTTTGGCCGCCTTAATCGTTAGCATTGATTTTTCCCTCCCCACGAAGGTTTTATCAGCACCGCAGGAGTCTGGGTTCGGAGCGTTGTCCATCGAACGCTCAGCGCAGCAGCGCCGGCGCAATCTCCTCTGAGGGATGAAGCGCGGCAGCGCAGTTCCCGAGAACCTGGGACCCGATGGATTGCCAAAATGGGCTTCGGGCATTTCATTTGAGCCCTGTTCAAAACTACCACAATGTGGTACTATTCTATCGCCCCGACCGAAGCATGTCAATAGCGCAAAGAATGGTCAAATTAATAATAAAACGTAAGGAGAGGAAATGAAAAAACTTCTTTTGATGGTTCTTTTGATTGTGTCGATCTCGTTCTTATCCCACGCACAGGGGCAATGGGAGATCGGGGGACACTACTCTAGCTGGAGCTCAGGTTTTGTTGTGGCCAGCCCAGGGGATTATGCAGCTGATGCCTTCGATGAATACGATGGCCCTATAGGTTTCGACTTCGATGGTCATAACTTCGGTTTTGGACTCAGGTTTTTCCCGGCTGGAAAACAGGGTTCCTTCTCTATGGGACTTTCCTACGAGCGCAATTACTTCAATGCAGACCTTAGCGGTTCTTACACCGAAACTTTACAGGGTGGAACGGTCATCAAGACAGGCAGCGGACGAATAGAATCAACTCCACATTCTTTCAATCTGGATTTCCGTTGGGAAATATTTCCCCGTTCCAAGGTGCACCCGTATATAGGAATTGGCTTTGGAGCTGGACCTCTAGATGGAGACATAACTTTTACCACCGTCACTGAAACCAACCAAAGTGGCTCCGTCCTCACTAGAACAGTAACCGAAGAAATGACGCTCAAAGACGCTATCAGAAAAATCGAGGAGAAACAGGGCAAGGATTTATACCCGATACATTTTTTCCCAATATTCCACTTAGACTTCGGCATCCGTGGAGAGATTGTCCAGGGCGTCTATCTGCTGGGTGAAGTTGCGCTCTATGACGGAACCATCGTAAGAGGAGGTCTGGCCTACAGATTTTAACGGCAAATTGATGCTCTCTGGCATCAAAAACTCATGGAGAGTGGGATTATCGCGAGGATGTGACGAAATGGACAAGAAAGAGATTTCAGGGATTCGTCTCTATCTAGATAAGACGCAAGGTCAGATGGCAAGTCTCTTGGGCGTTTCTCTCAAGGCTATCCAGAGTTTTGAACAAGGCTGGAGGGAAATTCCCACGCACATAGAACGTCAAACCCTTTTTCTTCTGGCCATGAAGACATCGCTTCGCGAAAAAGCCAAACGATGCTGGGGAACGCTAAAATGTCCCATGGAGACAAGGCGGAATTGCCCAGCCTGGGAATTCCGAGCCGGACATCTTTGCTGGTTCATTAATGGAACGATCTGTCAAGGTGGGATCCAGCAAAGCTGGCGGAAAAAGATGGAAATATGCCGACGCTGCGTCGTTTTCCAGGACATGGTTCCTTCTTTACGTGGCATGACCAAAGAATTGCCCTCGTAAGGTACCCCATATCAAGTCGCTCAATGTGCGCATCTGGGTAGCCCCCTTCCAGGATGTAACGAAATACGTCCGGGAGAGGATGCGCAGCCGGGCGGGCGAGCCTATCTCTCTAATGATCTTTCTTGTAAGAGATCCCAAAATTGCCAGGAGTTCTATCCGCCCAGACGATATGGATTGTATTGGCTGCTCATATTTTCGTCATTGCTTCGCGCATCAGACAGTTGCAGAGAGTATCTCTACCAGGGTTTGGGAAAAAATACCATCGAATCTTGGGAGTTCCGGCGGGCCGTGCACTGCCTTACTCCTCAAAATGCTCCCATTCGGACTTCACGCGCTCCATGAGCTCTTTGAAGCGGGATTCGCCGCGGATGTTTTTAAGGAAGGGATCGTGCTTTGAAATAAAGGGATAGTTAACAAACCCGCGGCTTACGGCAGTCTCGAGCCATCGCAGGGCTTCTTCTTTTTCTTCGACAAGGGCATAACAATCCGCAAGCATCCAGGACCATTGCTCATCATTTTGGCAATAGTCGATCAGCCCGCTTGTCACGGAGGCGAGAGCCTTCTCCTTGTCGCCTAGGAGGGCGCTCCTAAGGAAAAGCAGCATGGATTCAGATTGGCCGCTTTCAGCAAAATCGGAAATGAACAAATCAATGAGCTTGAGAGCATCATCCCACTGACCGGCGAAGGCAAGGATCCAAATCTCCCAGAGCCGGAGATGCCGACTTGACGAGTAATCTGTTGATCGGAATACCTCCAGGGCCCGGTCAAATTGTCCGTCCATTATCTCGATGTAGAATTTCTGGTCCGGAGACGAAAAAATGGGATCGATTTGAGAAAGACTGAGGCAGGTTTGCCTGGCGGCGGATATCTTGCCGGCCTGCGAGTAAATATAGGTCAGCCAGTAAAGGGCGTCAAAATCAGCGGGATCCGAAGCGAGCGCTTTTTTGAGGTGACCGACGGCTTCCCGGGCTTTCCCCAGACGCAGTTGAATGAGGCCGAGAAGCCTGTGGCCATAGGGTGAATCGGGATCCAAGAGGAAGATCTTGGCTACCGTTTCTTGGGCTTTTCTTAGGTTTTGCTCTCTTTCCCTCGCCTGGTTGACATACTGATAATATATGACTCCGAGGGTGGAATAGAGAAGGACATTATCACCGGTCGCCTTCAAGGCATCCTGAATCTCTTGGTAAGCCAGATCCAGATCCTCTCGCGAATAAGAGTAGATCGCTTGTCTGGCCCTGAGGTAGCACTGATAGGCATAGATATTATCGATCGGCCTCTCTGAAATCTTGATCTTTTCTTCCGGCGTGATCTTTAGCCGGAGGGCGTCGACGATGGCTTGGGCGACGGTGTCCTGCACCTCGAAAATATCATCCAGGTTTTTGTCATATGTTTCCGACCAGATCGGGGCGTCCGTCACGGCATCAATCAGCTGGACATTGATGCGTAGTCTATCCCCCGCTTTGCGGACGCTTCCGTCGAGGATGTTTCTGACCAGGAGCTCTCGGGCGATGTCCTTCGTGCTTTTCGGCGTGTTCTTGAATGTGAATACCGAATTTCGGGAAATAACGCGAAGCGACCGGATCTTGGACAACTTGGAGATAAGCTCATCCGTCATCCCGTCGCAAAAATACTCCTGGCCTTGTTCCAGGCTGATATTCTTGAAAGGGAGCACGGCTATTTAGCTTTTTGATTCCGGCAGGACTGCGGCTTCCGCTGAAGGTTTATCCTGCGCCGTTGGAACCTTCCTGGATAAAGCGACCCTCCAGATAAAGACGGCTAGAATAGCGAGAGCGACAACGGCCAAACCGGGCCAGATCAGTTTCTTCAAACTGAATTTCACCGTGATCTCTCGCGATGTCAACGACTTTTTGCCAGGGGCCATCCTTTCCGAAGTCGGGATGCCCTGTTCGATTTTCTCCAGGTCGGATCGTAACTCAGCCGCGTACTGGTACCTTTTCTCCCTGTCCTTTTCGAGGCAGCGCAATATGACCCCGCAGAGATCATCGGAAAGGCCGGGGTTGAGCTGCTTGGGATTTCTGGGGGCCTCCCCCTTCTGCTTCATGGCGATGCTGAGCGCCGTGTCCCCATCGAACGGCACTCGTCCCGTCGCCATCTCGTACAGAATGATCCCCAACGAATAAATATCCGAGCGCCGGTCCACCTCCTTCGCCTCCGCTTGTTCGGGCGACATATATTGGGGTGTTCCGATCAATACATTCGGACCGGTGAGTCCTTTCTCCTTGACCGAGCGGGCGATTCCAAAGTCCATGATCTTGGCGTTTCCGCCCTTGTCGATCATGATATTCTGGGGCTTGAGATCGCGATGAACAATCGCCAGGCCATGGGCTTCGGCCAGCCCGTCGCAGATCTGCTTCCCGATGCCAAGGATGGCCCCCACGCTCATCGTCCGGCTCATCCGGATCATGCTCTTAAGGTCCTCGCCGTGGACATATTCCATCGTGATATAGTGCGCGCCGTTGGATTCTCCAAGATCATACATCCGGCAGATATTGCGGTGGCTTATCTGTCGGGCCAGCCGAAGCTCACTTGAGAATCGTTCAAGGGTTTCCCGGTCCGACGCTACGTCGGGCCTGATGAGCTTGAGGGCGACTTTTTCTTTGACCTTGGCGTCAAAAACTTTGTAAACGGTGCCCATCCCGCCTTTGCCCAGCTCTTCAATAACTTCGTAACGGTCGGCGAAGATCGAGCCGGTCTTGAGCTCTTGGAGCGGGGCCCTGAGCGTTTCTGTTTGGAGGAGGGAGAATTCCCCGGCCGCCTCTAATTTCGTTCCGCAGCCGGAGCAGAAAAGGGACGAATCATGATTCTCAGTTTGACATTCCGGACACTTGGTGGCCACGCTGGGTCCCGTCAATTAAGGTATGGCTTAAGGTTATCAATGAACGGGGAGGATAGTCAACTGAAAGCAAACCTCTCTCGGGCCCGTCCCCTTGTCACGCAGGTGCCAGAAATTGTACTTAGGCCCTCGACTGCATCGGGCTCATATCTTCGTAAGGGCCTCGAGCATCAGCTTTTCGGCGGCCGTTTTCTGCGCGGCCTCGGTGGCGCCCGGCACGAGCATGGTGATGATCAGATACCAGGAGCCTTTGAAGGTGTTGAGCTGCAGCATGCCGTAGCCCGGACTGGAAAAAAACGAGCGGTCGCCGATGCCCGGAGCGTCTGAAACGGAGGTCTTTCTTTTTTCGAGTTCCGCCATCATCTTGTCGGCGGTCTCGCCCGGCCCGGCCGTCTTGACCAGAATGCTGAATGCGCCGTAGTCGCCGATCACATACTGGCAGGTGGCTCCCACTGTCGGGTTGGCGTTGGGGTTAGACTTGCCGTCGCCGACGTTCTGGCCGACAGCGGCTTGAATCTGGGCCTTGGTCAGGAGGGTGCAGGGGTCGATCTTCTGGGCGCCCTGGGCAGCGGCCAAGCCTGTAAAACACATTATTAATCCCAGTGAAATCAGGACTGTTCGTGTCATGCGGATCGGTGTGTTCATCTCCATCTCCTAGCTAGATTGTTTATCGGGCTTCGGCTGACCGGCGGGTTCTTCTCCGGTTTTTTGAGCTGTTTTTTTTGCTGGTGTCCGGCCTTCTTCGAGAGATTCCTTCGGTACCTGACTTTTGCCGCCTTCCGGGGCTTTTGGAGAGGCTGCTTTCTTTTCCGTCTTTATCTTTTTCCCCTTGCCTTCTTCAGGGGCTTTTTTGGGCTTCTCGCCCCGGTCGCCTTTTTGTTCTTTCTCCGGGGCTGCCGCCCTCTCCGCCTTTACCTTCGCCATCTCTTCCGTCCTCTTTTCGTTGGCGACAATCACCCCCAGCCTATTTTTCACAGTCCTGATATCCGCCTTCAATTTCCTGACGATAGTATCTTTGTCCACCTGGGGAGACTTAATCCCCTTGGCCGACAGGAAAGACAGCCGCTCTTTCAGTTTGTCCTCGAAATATGCCTGCTGCCGGATGAGCATTTCCTTCCGCTTTAAACCCATTCGTTCCTCCTCTTCAATGATGTTATTTTTATTCGGCTGGTGATAATCGAAGCAGAACCTTCAATTCCCTGCCGGCGGACAGCCGCGGAGAGTATAGTTATACCAGGGTTTGGGAAAAAATGCCATCGAATCTTAGGAGTTTCCGGCGGGCCGCGCACTGCCTCATTCTGGCAGGACCGGGCTCTCGCTCCGGTCATAGGCCAGGACTCCATCGACAAAAACCATGTCGATGTGAGACCGAATCTCCTGCCAGGGGCCGTCGAGGACAACCAGGTCTGCGTCTTTGCCTCTCTCGATGCTGCCGATCCTATCGCTGACCATCGCCATCTCCGCGGGATTGATGGTCACAGCTTTCAAGGCAGCCTCCTCGGGCAGGCCGTAGCGCAGGGGAAGCAGGGCGCAGAGCCTCAACCATTTTTGCTGGGAGACCGGATAGTCGGTATGGAATGCAATCTTGACACCGGCATTGTAGAGGATAACGATTCCCTTCATCAGGTCATCGGAGGTGGATTCCCGGGTCACCAGAGGACCGCAGACACAGGCGACATCCCGCTTGGCGATTTCCTCCGCGATCTTGTACGCCTCGTTGCTGTGCTCAAAGGTCAGGCGAAACCCGAACTCGTCTTTGAGTTTCAGAAAAGAAAGCATATCGCTGGCATAATAGGTATGGAGGCGAATCCGGTCCTCGCCCCTGAGGACACGGACGAGGGCTTCCATGGCCAGGTCGCGTTTCGGCGGGGGGTCCTTTTTATCTCCGGATTCATAGCGGGCCAAGGCTTCCATATATTCCCGCGCCTTGATCAGCGAACTCCGGATGAACTGGATATGCGACAGGTTCCTCGCGTATAAGGCCATCTTCACTTCGCCGGCCTCTTTCAAAACCCGCATCTCCCGGCTGGCGCCGAAGGTTTTTATGGTGATGGATTGCCCGCCGATACGCTCGGCGGCGCCCGGGCCAGTCACCACGGTTGTTACGCCGCCCTTGACGGCGTTTGCCCAATCCGGGCTCGAGAGATTTATAGCGTCCAGAGCCCGGTTTTCGGGCCCGATCGGCTCTGGATATTCATTGCCGTCTTCTATCATTCCCAGATGAGAGTGGATGTCGATAAGTCCAGGGATGACGATCTTGTCTTTGACGTCCCATACCTTGACGCCGTCCGGGATTTTCACATCCTCTCCAACTGCCAAGATTTTTCCTTTTTCCACAAGGATGGTTGCGTTCAAGATTTTCGGGCCGATGACTGTGTAGACGGTCGCGCCTTTTAGGGCAAGCGATTCGTCCGATTGGCCGGAGAAAACGGCGAATGGACAGAGTATGGGTATGAGCAGACTGAATTTGCAGCCTCTTTTCCGAAAACCGAACATCTCGTTACTTTATATGCTTCCTGTAATAAATCTCGCAGTTTTCGGTGGTCGTGTCTTCCTGCCAAAACACATGGAGGTTGCCAAGGATATCAACGACAAGGTCCGGACGCCTGAATAAGCCTGATGTCCACGTAAGGCGTTTGTTGGAAGTCCACGTGGCTCCTTCGTCGGTGCTTTCCTTATAGTATATCTCATTGTTCCCGGTTGTGGCATCGTCCCAGACCACATGGAGGTTGCCGGAGGAATCAAGAGAGAGAGCCGAGTCCGTCGAATCCCCCGTATTTCAGGTGAGCCGTTTGCCCGATGACCAGGTGGCCCCCCAATCCGTACTCGGCTGTCTGAACGAATAGAAATAGCCCAAGAACGGCGATGATCAATTGCATCCGCTTCATTGCGCTCTCCTGACAACCTTTTCCTTTGGTCTGGATAATGATATACGCTTTTAGGGAAAACCAAGTCAATGAAAAGATGCGATTATATCCGTGATTGCCTCGGGCCGCTCTGCCTGACGTGCTATTAGGAACTCATGGAGTTCCCGTGAGTCGAAGCAGGCCAGACGACATGGAGATCGGCGCGGGTATCAACGCCTTTTCAGGAACGCGGTCATTTCCTGAACTTTTTAATTGCGCTTCTTGTAGTATATTTCGTAATTACCGGGAGTGTTGTCGCACCAGAAGACGTGGATCGTGTCATTTGAATCAACGGCCATGGCGGGGGAATAGGAATCGCCCATTGTCCAGGTTAGTCTCACCGGCGGGCTCCAAAATGCGCCGTAGGTTTTGCTTTTCATGTAATAGATCTCAGGGTAGCCGGGCGTCCAATCCTCCCAAACAACATGGATCGTATTGCCTGAAATGCCTATGGCTGGACCATAGTATGAGTCACGGGAACAAGTAGGCAGCTCCATAACCGCACTCCAGGTCCCGCCTCCATCAATACTCAGCCTGTAGTAAATGGGCTTAAGGTCGTAAGCGTCCCCTTGCCAGATTATGCAGATCGTGTTACTCGCAAGGGCCATGGCCAAACAGGAAGCTTCGTAAGGGTTGTTGCTTAAAGTTTGCGGCCCGACAAAGTTTATGCCGTCCACACTAGATAGGTAATAAATATAAGTATCGCTATATGAGCCAGCCGCCCAGACTACGTGAATTTTGTCGCTGGCATCAATAGCGATGGCTGGGAGGGAGCATCCGCCAGGCATCCAGGTCAGTCGACTGACTGGACCCCATTGCGCTCCCCCGTCCAGGCTTCTCCTGGAAAAGATTTCCCTATTGTTCCAATTCCCCTCAGACCATACGACCATGATCTGGTTGTTTGAATCTACGGCTATGGCCGGCTCCTCTGAACTGCCCAAAGTCCAGGTCAGCCTTTTGGCCGGAGCCCAGGATAGGCCTCCATCCGTGCTACTTTTATAATAGATCTCGAAATTCCCAAGGGTGGAATCAGCCCAGACAACATGGATCTGGTCGCTCGAATTTACGGCGATGGCCGGATCAAGAGATTCATTCGAGGTCCAGGTCAGCCTTCTGGTCACTTCCCAGGTTATGCCTCCGTCCGTGCTTCTTTTATAATAGATTTCCCTCTGGCCCGGCGTGTCATCGTCCCAGATAAGATGAATTTTGCCGCTTGAATCTACGGCCATGGCTGGAGCATAGGAATCACCTGGAGTCCAGGTCAGCCTCCTTATGTTTGTCCACTGCGCCCAGGTCTGAGCGGAAACAGAAAAACCCAGAACCACCATCATGATTATGGCCCGTTTCATTGAACCCTCCCTGGTAGAATGATGCGAGGGAGAGGCATCGGCGGGTTTAAAAAGATTCTCCCCCCGACTTTCATAAAGGGCCTACCCCTCTGTCTATTCTAAGATATAGGCCTCACAGAGGTCGAAGTCAAGGGGAAATCGTAGAAAGCAGACTCCCGCACCCGCCAAAATGATAACCGGCTCTCTAAAGGAACTGCCCCAGGAAAACGGGACTTTGGTGAGAGCGCCGGCCGGCAGCCGGCGAATCGCCTACTTCTCCTTGATGAGCTTGTTCAGCCGCTCCAGGGCGTTGGCGTTTTCCGGGTTCAGCTCCAATGCTTTGGCATAATTTTTGATGGCCAGCGCTTTTTCCCCCTTCTTGGCGTAGGCTTCGGCCAGACTGTCATAACCGTTCGCGTTCTCCGGATAGGCTTCGATATTGAGCTGGAAGATCTTGATCGCGTCATCCACCTTGTCGGCTTCGAGAAGCGCATAGCCCAGCATGTTCAATTCCGCCGGGGAGAAATCATACTCCTTCGGCTTGTCCTTCTTGAGCTCATGATATTCCCGGACCGCGGCCTCCGTGCCCTTCTCCCCGACGGTCTTGTACAGGGCCCTGGCGATCGATTTTTTGGGAAGGTCGTAGGGCTCGCCGTAGAGAATCCGCGTGATGCCGGCGGCCATCTCGCCCAAGGCGGTGCCGCCCGTGTTGTTGAGAAGCACGATAAGATGCCGATCCTCTATCAGCCGATCGATCAGGGTGTTGAAACCGTTGATCCCGCCCCCATGGGAAGTGAAGGCGATTTCCCGCTTGGATTGAGGCAGGGGCCTCTTCCCGACGGCCCAGCCATAAGCATAGGCCCCTCCCCTGGCTTCGAAATGCGGCTTGAAGAGGAGTTCTTTCATTTTGGCCGAGAGGAGTTTGTCGGTGTAGAGAGCCTGGTCCCAAAGATAAAGGTCTTCGGCCGTGGAATAGAGCGAGCCGGCGGCATAGGGCAGGGACATGTCCAGATACTCGGCGTTCCGGTAGCCGTCCAGGGACTGTTCGTATCCCGCGGCGCGGTTTGCCAGTATCGGTGCGGAATGGTCAAATCCGGAGTTCTTCATCCCCAAGGGCCCGAAAATCCTCTCCTCGAGAACCTTTTCGTAAGGCTTCCCGGCGATCTTCTCGATCACGGCTCCGAGGATGAAGTAGCCGGAGTTGTTGTATCTGAATTGGGCACCGGGTTCGAACTCCAGGTCGCCGCTGCAATACTTCTTGACGAAATCTTCGACGCCGTAGGGATCCCGGCTGATTTCGTCACTGAAATTCGGCAGGCTCGTATAGCTCGGGATTCCGGAGGTATGGGTCAGGAGATGATGGATGGTCACTTTGTTTCCGGTGTCCTGGCGATAATATGGAAGGCAATCGGAGAGCTTGCCCTCCAGGCTGAGCTTGCCCTCTTCGACCAGCTGGAGGATGAGCATGGACGTGAACTGCTTGGTGACGGAGCCCAGCCGGAACTTCGTGTCCGGCTTGTTCGGGATGTTCCACTCCATCTGGGCCAATCCGAAACCTTTTTTATAGATGACCTTGCCGGCTTCGGCGACCAGGACCGTCCCGTTGAACCTGCCGTAGTCGGAATAAAGCTGCATCAGGCCGTCGATCTGGTTGGCCTTATCCTGGCCGACTGCCGAGTAGGGTGCCGCTAGGAATAGGCCTGATAAGACCAGAAGAGCCGCGCTCAGAGAAAAATAGGGCTTTTTCTTCATAAAAGAACCTCCTGGAAGAGCCGAAAATCAGCCTTATTATTGTACGTTCCCCTCGGGGGAAAAGTTATGGACCCTCGACGCGAGCGCAGGCAGCGGCAACACACTCGGAACTTCGGGTGACAGCAAAAGCTCAACCACCGAGCCTTCTTATAAGGGCTTCCCTGGCCGCGCGTTTGATGTCCTTGGAGAATATGAAGAAGGCCTTCCTAGCCTCGTTCATCCTGCTTATGGATTCATCGAACTTCTTGTGGAGCGCTTTCTCGACGTCCAGCTCCCGGCGCAGGCCATGCCGTTCGAACTGCCCGACCCACCACTTTGACCCGGCGCCGATGATATGCCCGTTAACCGGATAGCCGGCAGCGTCCGTGTGAACGGCCGGGAAGAGCCTCCCCGCCTGGATATCCGCTTCCCATTCCTTGAGGTAGACCTCGAAGACCGTCCCGAACGCCTCATCGTTCCCGAAGGCCGGGATGTTGCCGAACATCATTCCGCCCTCCTCCATCAGGCTGACGATTTTGGAGAGGTAACGGTTCAGCTTGTTCGGGTTCAGGTGTTCGAAGATGTCGAGCCCGAAGATGAAGTCAAAGCGCTTCCCGAGGTCGAGGTTCAGGAGGTCGCCGAGATGGATGTTTGGCCGCACCTCGGGGAAAGCCTTGGCCAGGGCCAGCCGGCTGATGTCGACGCCTTCGCTTCGGATCCCCAGGTCAAAGAGGCATTTCATGACCGGTCCGTTGGCGCATCCGATGTCCAGGACGAGCCGCGGCTTGAATTGGGCCGCCATCTCGGCCAGAAGCTGTTTGTCCTCGGAAATAATGAAGCTCCAGACCCCCGGCTTCTCATAATAACCGTTCTCCAGGATTTTCCGCTCCAGCCAGTCAAAATCAGCGGGACCGTCGGCCTGATAAACCCAGGCCGGCTGTCCATGGATATCTTGGACCGGCCGATACCGGTCAGGCCGCTCCTCCTTTATGGAGGGAAGAGGCATGTTTTCCCGGATGACCTTATTGATGAACTCCTCAGATTTGACGATCCCGAGAATGACCGCAAGCCTGGAGCGGCACTGCTTCAGGTAATTGAGCTGATGGACCTTCCCCATTTCGTCAGCCTCCCGGCCCAGGAGTTGACGGTAGACTTCCTCCACGAACTGGATATCGGAAAGCTCGTCAGTGGCGGCGCCGCCGGTGATATCCCTGGAAATCGGGCCGGTCTTTTT
>Ga0102851_10001557_pt1 | contig 13202 bp, 4 predicted proteins | sample Mud3Dept3metaG_FD_79558 | JGI IMG/M metagenome (GOLD analysis project Ga0102851, IMG submission 79558) | Freshwater wetland microbial communities from Ohio, USA, analyzing the effect of biotic and abiotic controls - Mud 3 Core 4 Depth 3... | ecosystem: Environmental > Aquatic > Freshwater >... | reverse complement strand
TCGCCGGCCAGATCGGCCGCGCGCTGGTGGACCCCGGCAACCTGGTGGGCGAATCGGGGCAGGACACCGTGCTCGCGCAGATCGTGCAGGTGGATCCCATCCACGTCTACTTCGCGCCGACCGAACGCGATCGCCTCGACGCGCTGCGGGGCGCGAACCAAGGTAGCGCCCCGCAGCAGCGCGCCGGCTCGATCCCGATCGAGCTCGTGCTCGGCGACGGCACGCCATATCCACAGAAGGGCGTCATCGACTACGTCGATCCCACCATCGAAGCGACGCGCGGCACCGTGACGGTGCGTGCGGTCGTGCCGAACCCGGACGGCGTGCTGAAGCCAGGCGAGTTCGTGCGCGCAACCGCCGTGTTCCCGGAGCGCAGCGGCGCGGTGCTGGTTCCCGAGCGCGCCGTTCAGGAAGAGCAGGGCGGCAGCTTCGTGCTGGTGGTGAAGCCCAACGACGTGGTCGAAGCGCGCCGCGTGCGCATCGGCCTGCTGCACGACGGCTTGCGCGAGATCGTCGAAGGCGTCGCCGGCGGCGATCGCGTGATCGTCGAAGGCGTGCAGAAGGCGCGACCGGGGCAGAAGGTCGTCGTGAAGCAAGCCGGGCAGGCGCCGCCCGAGCCCGCGCCCGACGCGAAGCGCCCGTAGTTCCAACTCGCCATCACGCTGCGAGCCGCTCGCTAGACTCGCGCGCGACCTCGACCCACCCCCGTGCGGGGCGGGCCGGGGCCGTGGTGCGTTTCGCGTTCCGCATGCCGGTCATGGAGGCGACGAGTCGCTTGTCGAATCAGCCGCCCAACAATTACTCGCCGAAGAGCTTCGACGACCTGTGCGCGCGCGTGCTAGCGCGCACCGGCTTGGTGAGGCTCACGGGTCTGCGCGGGGCTACGCGCGCGTGGGCGGGCGCGGCGCTGGTGCGCGCCGTCGCGCCGAAACCGGTGCTGTTCCTGGCGCCCGACGCGAAGTCCGCCGATGCGCTGCTCGAGGATCTGCGCGTGATGCTCGGCGAACCCGCGCCCGAGGAGGGCGGCCAGGTCCGCCCGTTTCCGCATCCCGACACGCTCCCCTACGACCGCTTCTCTCCGCAGCCATTCGTCACGGCGCAGCGGATGGACGTGCTCTACCGCTGGCTCGAAGCGGCGGGCGAGCGCGGAGCCAGCGACAAGGGGCTCGTCGTCGTCGCGCCGCTCACCGCGCTGGCGCTGCGGGTTCCCACGCGCGAAGCGCTACAGGCGCGGACGACGCAGCTCCACGTCGGCGAGTGGATCGATCGCGATGCGCTCGTCGCCAAGCTGGTCGCTGCGGGCTATGCGCGGATGGCGCTCGTCGAGGAGCGCGGCGAAGTGGCGGTTCGCGGCGGCATCGTGGACGTCTTTCCGCCGCAGCGCGCGCGCCCGGTGCGCATCGAACTCACCGGCGACGAGGTCGAGTCGATCCGCGACTTCGACGCCGCGAGCCAGCGCTCGCAGCAGCGACTCGGCTCGGTGACGCTGCCGCCACCGCGCGAGATCCAGCTCGACCGTGATCTGGTGATCGAGCGCGGCGCCGAGATCCGCAAGCGCGCGGAGGAGCAGGGCGCTGACGCGCGCGCCATCGATGAGATGCTCGATGCGCTGTTGCGCGGCTCGCTGCCGCCCGGCTCGGAGGCGCTGGCGCCGTGGATCCAGCCCGGTGTCGAGACGGTTTTCGAGTACCTGCCGGAGGATGCGCTCGTCGTCGTCGAGGAGCCCGAGGCGGCGCACGAGCGACTCATGCATTTCGGCGAGGAAGCGCTGCAAAGCTTCGCTTCCGCGCACGCGGCGGGTCGCGTCGTCGCGCCGCCGGACGAGCTGCTGCTCTCGACGGACGCGGTGGAACAGGCGCTCGCGAGTCGCGTACCGGTCGCGCTCGAACGACTCGACATCGAGACGGGCGACCCAGCCGAACGCATCGCGCTGCGCTCGACCGACCACGACGAGCTGCGCCGCGAACTCGCGCGGGCGCGCACCGGCGACGCCGCGCTGCTGCCGCTGATCCAGGCGATCGAGCGCTGGTGCGGCGAGCGCTGGCGTGTGGTGCTCGCGACACCGGCGCTATCGGGCGCCGAGCGCTTGCGCCAGCTGCTGCTCGAATACGGCTACGACGCGCGCCTCGCCCGCGACGCACGCGAGATCGCGCACTGGGGCCGACCCGGCAAGGTGGAAGTGCGCGTCGCGGCGATCTCTGGGGGCTTCGCGCTGCCGCTCGCGCGTACCGTCGTCGTCACCGAGGAGGAGATCTTCGGGCCGCGCGAGCGCCGACGCACCAAGGTGTCGATGCGCGAGGCGGCGGCGCTCGAGTCGCTCGCGCAGCTCAAGACCGGCGACCCCCTGGTGCACGGCGAGCACGGCATCGGCATCTACCGCGGGCTCGTGCAGCTCGCCGTCGGCCCGGCGCGCGGTGAAGCCGCCAGCAACGAGTTCCTGCGCATCGAGTACGATGGCGGCGATCGACTCTTCGTGCCCGTGCACCGCCTCTCGCTGGTGCAGCGCTACATCGGGTCCGAGGGCGTGCCACCGCGCCTCGACAAGCTCGGCGGCGTCACCTGGGAGAAGGCCAAGCGCCACGTCAAGAAGTCACTGCGCGACATGGCGCGCGAACTGCTCGGCATCCACGCCGCGCGCGAGCTGGCGGAGGGCTTCTCGTTCTCGCCGCGCGACCGCGCACTCGAGGAGTTCGAGGGCACCTTCCCGTACGAGGAGACGCCCGACCAGCAGGCCGCGATCGAGGACGTGCTCGCCGACATGCAGAACGGCAAACCGATGGACCGCCTGGTGTGCGGCGATGTCGGCTTCGGCAAGACCGAGGTAGCCGTGCGCGCCGCCTTCAAGGCCGTGACGGACGGCAAACAAGTGGCCGTGCTGGTACCCACCACGATTCTGTGTGCACAGCACGAGGCGACCTTCCGCAAGCGCTTCGACGGCTACCCGATCCGCGTCGAGTCGCTGTCGCGATTCCGTTCCGCGAAGGAGCAGAAGCAGGTGGTGCGGGGACTGGCGGACGGCTCGGTGGACGTCGTCATCGGCACGCACCGGCTGTTGCAGAAGGACATCGAGTTTCGCGACCTCGGACTGCTCGTGGTGGACGAGGAGCAGCGCTTTGGCGTCTCCCACAAGGAGCGCATCAAGAAGCTCAAGAAGACGGTGGACGTGCTGACGCTCACCGCCACGCCGATTCCGCGCACGTTGCAAATGGCGTTCACCGGCCTGCGCGACATGTCGGCGATCCACACGCCGCCGGCCGACCGCCTCTCGATCCGTACCCAGGTGGCGCGCTTCTCGGAGTCGATGGTGCGCGAGGCGATCCTGCGCGAAGTGCGCCGCGGCGGACAGGTATTCTACGTGCACAACCGCGTCCACTCGATCGGCCAGGTCGCGGAGCTGCTCCAGCGCATCGTTCCCGAAGTGCGCGTGCTGGTCGCGCACGGCCAGATGCCCGAACACGACCTCGAAGACCGCATGCTGCGCTTCCTGCACGGTGAAGCGGACGTGCTGCTCTGCACCTCGATCGTCGAGAGCGGCCTCGACATCCCGCGCGCCAACACCATGCTCGTCGACCGCGCCGAGGCCTTCGGACTCGCGCAGCTCTATCAGCTGCGCGGTCGCATCGGCCGCAGCTCGCATCGCGCGTACTGCAATCTGCTGATCCGCGGCAACGAACGCAGCCTCTCCGACGACGCGCGCAAGCGACTCGAGGCGCTCCAGTCGTTCACCGAACTCGGCAGCGGCATGCGGCTCGCGTCGATGGACCTCGAGATCCGCGGCGCCGGCAACCTGCTCGGCGCCGAGCAGCACGGCAACCTCACCGAACTCGGCTTCGAGACCTACATGGAAATGCTCGAAGAAACCATCGAGGAGATGCGCGGAAGAGTGCGGCCGAAAGAGATCGACCCCGAGATCCGGCTGCCCGTCGCGGCCAAGCTGCCCGAGGACTACGTGCCCGACGTCAGCCAGCGTCTCGTGCTCTACAAACGCCTCGCCTCGGCGCCCGATCAGGCCGACGCCGACCGCATCCGCGACGAGCTGCTCGACCGCTTCGGCCCGCTCCCCGACGCGGCGGCCAACCTGTTGGCGGTGATCCGCCTGAAGATCGCCGCGCGCCAGCTCGGCGTCGCGGCGGTGGACATCGCGCAGGGCGAGCTGGTCTTCACCGCCGCCGAGAGCACCCGCATCGACCCGAAGCGTCTCGTCACACTGCTCACCCACCCGACGCTCGGCATCCGCGTCGCGCCGAATCACAAGATCTACGCGCCGCTGCCGCGCGAGCGCGAGGCGGAGCAGTTGTTCGAAGCGGCGCATCAGCTGTTGGCGCAGCTCGGGGGGTGAGGGGCCATGGGGAAGCTATGTCCCTCGGGACCAGGACTACTTCCGAATACCGAAGCCGCCCACCCGGAGGTTGACTACCCGATCCTGCTCATCGAACTCGATCACGACATGCCCCGATGCCTTTCCCAGGCCATCGATCTCTAGCGGCGTGGACACCGTCATCCGACCACTCAGAGGGGTCCCTCCGAACGTTCTCTCTTCGGTGGGTTGGATTCGCTCGCGCGGCGTGTAGACGACATCAGCGATGCCGGGTGTCCTCGCAAGGAGCTTCTCGACCTCGGCACGAGGCATGCCGACTGTGACTTCCCGCTGGATCTGGGAGAGCGTTTCTTCGGTCTTCATTGAACCGGGCCCACATGTCCCTGCTGACAGCAGAAAAAGAAGAAGGAACGGAGCGAGTCTATTTGTTTGCATCGCCTCATCCTACGGAACGCGGGTCTGATAACCGGGAACGGGGACCGGTGGAATGACTCTTACCCCCAGCCGACCAAAGAGCGAGAACACTGCCGCGTTGCTGTTTGTGCGCAAGATGTCGTAACGGATCCCCGCTCGATTGATTTCAGCCGCGAGCGTTCTCATCTCGAGAGTCACCTTGTCGAACGAAAGCGGAACCGTAACCGCCCTGGTCAGCGCGACTCCTGGATCAGTAAAGCCATGAGAGACGTCCTTCACGTTTGCCTCCAATGTGCCCATCTGCCCACCGCCGATCGCGCTCAGCAAGCCGCCGAGGTCGCGACCGTACGACCCGCCGTTTCTGTCGAACGGTCCGGCCGCGAACTTGTAGTCGGAATCCTCGGGATTCGGGTTGCGCGCAGTAACATCCGCGTGATATCGGCCGAGCGCCACGAGCGAATAGCCGACGGAGAGGGTCGTCCATGCCCCTTCGGACAACTCAGCTTGCGCCGTCGCCGAAGGCCCGGATGCGTCAGCGCTCGATCTGGAGAATGTCATCCCCTTTTGATTGAAGAACTGGAAAGCCCCGACTTTCATGGCCTCGGTCAAATCGCCCATCACCTGCACCGCGCGCATGTACCGCGCGACGGGGATCCCGCCGACCATTGCGCTGGCGGAGAAGCTGGAGCTGCCGCCGCCCGTGAAGCTGGCGCCGAGTACGATGCCGGTGAAGCCGTAGCGGTCGACCTGGCCGGCATACACGTTCGCGTCGAGGCTCCAGGCGCCGGTCGGGTCGACGCGGCCGACCGGGTCGTTGCGCACGTAGCTGTAGCGGCTGAGGCCCTGCGGGTCGTAGGGGTCGGCGATCACGGGATCGGGTTGCAGGAAGCGGCCGAGGTTCGGATCGTACCACCGCGCTCCGTAGTCGTAGAGATTTCCTGCCGCGCGTTTTCCGTTGAAACCGAATGCGGTCGGAAGGCTGCCGCCGTCGATCAGGCGTCCCCAGGGTTCGAAGGCCGCGGGCTCGCCGACGAGGGCGCCGTTCGCGTCGGTGACCACGAGCACGCTGCCGAGATGATCGCCGTGGTAGTACAGCGACGACGGGATGATCGTTTGCGCGACGGCGTCGCCGCGCCGGGCAAAGGGAACCGGAACCATCGCGACCAGCAGGAATGCCGTACCCGTCCCTGCGGCGACGAGTACCCGCGCGCGCTGTTGCAACGGCACACGGCGCCAGCCGCGCCGTGCGCCGAGTAGCAGCAACGCGGCGAGACCCGGTGCGAAGAGTCCGAAGACGTCGAACGGCGACGGGGCGTTCCCGGGCGCACCCGGCGCCAGGCCCGCGCACGTGGGCGGCGGGAGCGGCGGCTCAAAGGGCATCGCGTGGGTGGCGATGCGCGCGCCGCCGAGCATCACGTGAATGCGCGCCTGATGCGAGGTCTCCCCCCATTCGAAGTCGTCCGTCGGGAGGTACTGCGTCTCGCCGGCCGACGCCGACCAGAGTCGATGGACGCGGCCGCTGGCGCCGTAGCTTGCGCGCAGTGCCAGTGTTCCGCCGTCCCATACTTCCGTGAGCTTCGAAAAAGCGTTGTAGTAGAAACGGCGGCTGCCCAGCGTGAGGACCGCGCCACTGGGGTCGTAGACCGACGCGGCGCCGCCTACGTCGGTGGCGCGATGGTTCGTCGCGCGCCGGAGCGGGTCGTTCGCGGCAAACGGATACGTGAGCCGCGTTCCGCCAACGCAGTTCGCGCCGGTTGCGTCGCGACACAGGAGGTTCCCGATCGCGTCGTACTCGTTCGTTCGGGTCGTCCATGCACCCGCTTCGGCACGGGCGGTGCGTTCCAGGCGACCCAGCGCGTCATAGCCGACGACCATGCTGTGGCCGCCGGCGCCGTCGATCACGCTCGTGATGCGATCGGCTTCGTCGTAGCGATAGCTGTGGTCGGCGAGCATCCCCGGGCCGGGGCCGTCGACCTGCAACGCGTCGAGGCGTCGCGAATCGGCGTCGTAGCGCGCCGTGGTCACGACGCCGCCCGGACCGGTCCACGACGTGACGCGCCCGTCGGCGCTCCACTGGATCGCCGATGCATCAGGCTCTCCAGCACCCGAAGTGATGCCCGTCAGATAGCCGCGCGGATCGCGCGCGAAGGTCAGCAGCGTGCCGGTCGGATACGTGCGCGACACGAGCTGGCCGAGCGGGTCGTAGCTGTTCTCGAAGATGAAGGGATGACCCTGGCTCGCGAAGAAGTGTGTGTACTTCTCCCGCGTCGGACGGCCGAGCGCGTCGTAGTCCAGAACCATGTAGTTGTGGAAGTCATCGTCGTAGCTCGACGCAAGCATGCCAATGCCATGCGGCGCCTTGTCGTATTGCCAGCTGACCATCGACGCCGTCCAGTTTCGCGACGACGTCCCGCGCTTGGTGCGCGGCCGACCCAGTTCGTCGTAGCTCCAGGTGATCGTCTCGAATCCGCCGAGGCGCTCGCTGAGCACGTTGCCATTCGCGTCGTACGTGAAATCGCGAAACCCGATGTCGGGGTCGGTGATGCGCGTGTGGCGACCAAGGCCGTCGTAGCTGACCGTGCTCGCGTTGCCGTGATGGTCGGTGATGCGCGTGAGCTGGTCACTCACGTCGTATTCGTAGCGCGTGAGGAAGGTGTCCGAGCCGTCCACTTCCTCGACGCGCACGATGCGGCCGAATGCGTCGCGCTGCTGGCGCACGACGTTGCCGTTCGGATCGATCCGCTCGAGCAGCCCGTGGTCGTAGCGGCGCGTGTGCGCGCGCCCTGCGCCTGGCAGTGTCGCAGTGACGACGCGATCGAGCACGTCGTACTCGTAGAGCGTCGCCGCGCCGGGTGCGCCGAAGCCCGGCTGGGTGGTCGAGACGACTCTCCCCACGGCGTCGTAGACGGAACCCCCGTCCGCGACGGTCTGCCCGCCGGGTCCCGTGTGATCGCTCGAAACCGCTCGGCCGAGACCGTCGTAGTGCGTGGTGGCTACGCGCATTGCGGTCGCCGACGACTTGCGCGACTCGATCGTCGCGACGGCCAGCGGCGTGTCGATATGGCTCCACGTCGCCCACGAGAGTCCGCCCGGTCCCGCTTCACTCACGATGCGACCGAAGACGTCGTAGCAGCGGTTCCAACTCGTCGATGCGACGAGATCGTTCGGACCGCGCTGCTGGCCGACGAGTCCCTCCCCGGCGCTGTGCGCGACCGTGCAACCCCCCGGCGCCGTGTACGAGATCTCGCTGCGGTGGCCGAGGGCGTTCACGATCGCGGTCGGGAAACTGTGATAGGTGGCGTCGAACTCGGTCGTCGTGGTGCCGCCGCTTCCCCCTGCGTTGGCGAGCGGATCGGTGACGTTCGTGAGATTCCCGTAGACGTCGTAGCCGAAGGTCGTCGTCGGATCGGGCATCGCCGCGTCGTAGAGCGCGTCGGTGCGCCGGGTGAGATCGCCGATCGTGGGGGGCGCGACGCCGCTCGCGTCGCCGTCGTACGCGAAGCGTGACTCGCGCACCACGGCGCCTGCACCGGGCGTTCCGCCAGTCCGTAATGCGCGCGTCTTTACGCGGTCGACGAGATGGAGCGCGGCGTTCGCAAAATACGAGAGCTCCGTCGTACGCGTATCGCCGGGCACCGCGTCGGTGGCGACGCCGGTGATCTCACCCCACTCGATGATTGCGGTGGGGTTGCCGTAGACGATCGCGCCGCCGCCGTCGTAGCGATACTCGGTGCGGGACGATCGGGGCGTCGCCTCGCCGTCGTACTCGTGGCGATCCACGCGGGCGACGAGTCCGACGTACGGGGGTGTCGCGTCCTCGATGTAGTCGTACTCCATGCCGAGCCAGGGACGACCTTCGCCGTCGAACACGCTCTCGCTGGCGAGCTTGCCGGACAACGCCTCCGTCTGGTGGAAGACGCGAACCGTGATGCGACCGTCGGGACGCGTCTCGGTCACGCCGGCGAAGCCGCGAAACTCGCGCGCCGCGGCGTCGTAGAGACCGCCGTCATAGTCGTAGTGGGTGGTGCCAACCAGGTTGCCCGGCAGGCCCGGCGACGGGCTCACACTGACCGACGCCACCACGGGGACGACGAAGGGAAGGTCGGGGGTCGCGTCGCCGCCGTTCGTGTCGTGCTGCGTGGAGACTTCGTAGCTGTAGTTCGTCCGCGCGCCGAGGGGACTCGTCACCTGCGTCAGCAGATCGGGGATCGAACCGCGGTTGCGGTAGAACTCGTTCGCGCCATTCGCCGAGCGCACGAGATCCGTCATGCCGTCGCCGTCGAGATCGACGAGCCGCACGCCATTGTCCGTGCCGTTCGCCGCGACGAACTCGAGGCCGGCCGGGATCGTCCACGCGGCGCTCGGGACCCACGGCGTCGGCGTCGCCTCGTCGACGTCGCCATCGTTGAGCCAGGTCGTGCGGGCCGCGCCCGCCTTCGCCGACAACACGTCGATGCGACCGTCGCCGTTCACGTCGGCGAGTCGCACGCCGGTGTCGTTCGAGTGATGATCGCCGAGTTCGTAGAAGTAGACGCCGGCGGGCAATGCCCAGGCGGCATCTTCGAGGTAGCCGCGCTCCCCGTCGTTGCGCCAGGCGGTGGCGGCCGTCCCATAGCCGTTCTGGTACGGATCGAAGCTCGCGGTGAGCGTGTCGGCGAGACCGTCTCCATCGAGGTCGACGTCGATCGAGCCGAACTCGAGGTTCGTGAGCCAGTACCAGGGGAAAGTCCCCAGCGACGGATCGCCCGCGTACCGCATCGGATGGGCTTCGTTGTAGAGGACCCGATAGCCGCAATCGGCAAACGAGCCACTGAGGTCGCATTGCTGGAAGTCGGTTGCAACACGCTTCAGCGACGCCTGGCAGAAAGGACCCGCCGAGTCGACGACGGCAGCGCGTTCGAAGCGCAGCTCGCCGCGGTTCTCGAAGTAGTAGTTGGTGAGTCGCTCGTCGAGACAGGTCCAATTGGTCGAGGCGAACGGCGGACTCGGGCCGCCGACGGCGGTCTGCCGGTACTCGACACCGCGCACGATCAACTCGGGCAACCCGTCGCCGGTGAGATCCGCGAAGCGCGCGTTGCCCGAGCTGGTGCCCGCTGTCGCGGTGAAGATGTAGAGATCGACGACACCAGACCGGTTCATTCCCCAGAGTCCGTCGTCGAGCACATCACCCAGGTCAGTTGCGGGGACGAAACCATCCGCCGAGCCGTGGTACCAGGTCGGCATGCCGTAGAGCCGCCGGGTCCCGGTTGCGGGATCGAGGTCGCGTATGCCACCGACGAGATCGGCGCGGCCGTCGCCCGTGACGTCGAGCACCTCCAGCCCGGTGGTGTACGACGCGTGGGCGTCCTGCCAGGCGAGCGAGAACGGGATCTGGCCGTTTTGTCCGGAGAACGTGGGCAGCACATGACGGGTGCTCTTCGCGGCGAGGAAACCGCTGCCGGTGTTCAGGTAGACGCCGCTGTCCGCGCTCGAGGAGAACGTCGCGAGCTTGGGATCGGGATTGCTGAGCGTGGCGAGCGCCTTCACGAGATCGGGTCGCGCATCGCCGTCCACGTCGGCGAGGCGGACACCCTTGTCCTGGCGGGTGGCGTCGACGAGCGTGATGCCGGCGGGCCAGCTCCAGTTCGCGAGCTGCCAGCCGGTCGTTCCCGCCGCAACATTCGATCGGTACGCGAACGTCGTCACGAACGGCGCGTGCCGCGACGGCGACGCGGCGTCGTTGCCGTAGAGCGCCACCGACGCGAGCAGCGAGCGGAACGTATCGGCGCTCTGTGCGTAGCGAAGGTCGTAGCGGCGCACGAGGGTGGCGCCGACCTTCACGTCGACGTAATCGAGCCGGTGCGCGATGCGCGAGAGGAAGCCGGCGCGATGGCCCTCGGCCACGTCGGCGCGCGGCGCGGATTCGAGCACGAACTCCACGCGGCGATCCTTCGCCGGATTGCCGTCCAGACTTTGGAGCGCGCCGCCCGCCGTGCGCCGCAGCGTGTAGCGAATCGTCGCGAGATAGGCGGTGCCGGGGTCGCGCCGGTCGTAGCTCGCGACGAACGCGTTGCCGTGGCGATCTTCCTGTTGTTCGAGCAGCCACTGGAACACCTGCCCCGAGGCGTTCGCCAGGCGTCCGGGCGCCGACACGCCGAAGCGCAGGGCGACGCCGTCCTTGCGCGTGAGCGTCCAACTATTGTTCGCCTCGTGCACGATGCGCACGAAGCTCTCGCGCAGCGTGTGGTAGCGACGCGGCAGGTTGGGATTCGTCGTTTCGGGAACCAGCTCCTGTCCGGCCAGCTCGAAGACGTCCGCAGCGTCGTCATAGTTGGGAACGCCGCGCTTCAGCGAGCGCGCGATCGCCGGCAGGCCGAGCGACCAGCCGCTGCCCACCCACGAATCGCCGCGCGCCTGGCTCGAATACTGGAGCGCGAGCTGCGGCGTCATGCCGCCCGTCCCGGGTGGCAACTCGAGCGGAATCGTGTGCGTGGCGGCGCCGGTGAACAGCTCGGTCGCGGGCGCGACGGCGCCAGCCGCCGGTGCGATGCTCCGCCCCGTCGGCAGCGTGGACGCGTCGGTGGAGATCGCGCGCACCGGATGCGCGGGCAGAGTGATCTGGCTGACGAGGAACCACACCACGAGCGAAGTCGCTCGCTTTGCGCTGTGCATCGTCTCGCTCCCGAGCGCACCGCGCGACGGTCGTCCTGCCGGGTTCGCAGACGTCGCGGTGCGCGTGTGAGCGGGTGCAGTGCAAACGGCGTGCGCAAGTAGCGCCGCAAGCGCAGAAGAGTCGCGAGGGATTCCCGGCGGGCGCGCGTTCGGCGCGGCGCGGGCGCGGCTGACGCGACGAAGCGAAGCGCGCCCGTTAGTATCTCGCGTCTTTGCAAGTCCCCGGCGCGTCGGGGGAATCGCGGAGGATCTCGATGCTGACCCGCTCGCCGATTCTAGGCTCGGTCGCCCTGCTGTTCGCGCTCGCGTTCGCTTCGCCGGCGCTCGCCGAAGAGTGGAAGAGCGGCGCGGATGCGACGGCGAACAGTGACCCCGCGGCTACCGCAGCTACCCCGGCGGCCGCTTCCGGCCAGCCCGCGGCCGCTTCTGGCCTGCTCGTGGACGGAATCGCCGCGCAGATCGGCACCGAAGTGGTGCTCGTCTCCGACGTCCACCGCATCGCCGATCCGATCGAAGCGAAGATCCGCGCGCAGGGCGCCACCGACGCCGACATCGCGTTGCTGCGCTCCGACGTGCTCGACAAGCTGATCGAGCGCAAGATGATCGGCCTGCTCGCCAAGCGCATGGAGATCGAGGCGAGCGACTTCGAGATCGACGACGCCATCGCCGGCATCGCCAGGGAGAACAACCTCGATGCCGAGGGCCTGAAGAAGAGCGTCGAGTCGCAGGGCCTGAGCTTCGACGCCTATCGGCGCCGCATCGCCGAAGAGATCGTGCAGCAAAAGGTGCTGGGTGGAATGGTGCGATCGCGCGTGAAGATCGAGGACGCGCAGATCCGCAAGCTCTACGACCAGCGCTACGGCGCGATGCCCGCAGGCGGCGACGAGGTGCACCTCGTCCACATGGCGGCGGGCGCCGAAGACGGCAAGCCCAAGTCGGTGGCGGCGGCGTGCGACAAGGTGCGGCGTGGTCTCGCGCGGGTTCGCGCGGGCGAGAGCTTCGAGGCCGTCGCGAGCCAGGTCTCGCAGGCGAGTCCCGACCTCGGCTGGCTGCCGGCCGGCGCGCTCGCACCGTGGATGCAGGAAGCAGCGGCCGACTTGCAGCCGGGCCAGGTCTCCAACGTGATCGAGCTGCCGGTCGGCTGCGCGGTGGTACAGCTCGTCGAGCGACGCAAGATCGAAGCGCTGAGCTTCGAACAGGCGAAGCCGCAGCTGCAAGAGCTGATGATGGAGCAGGCGTTCCAGGAAGAGTACGTGCGCTTCGTCGACCGCCTGAAGAAGCAGACCTACGTCGAGCGCAAGGGCGCCTTCGCCGACACGGCGCGCCTCGACGTCGGAAGTCCCCCGCCGACGATTCGGTGAGCGACGCGCCTGCCCACAGCGCCGCAGTCCCCACCGAAATCCAGGTCCGCGGTGCGCGCGAGCACAATCTGCGCAACATCGACGTGTGCATCCCGCGCGATCGGCTGGTGGTGATCACGGGACTCTCGGGCTCGGGCAAGTCGTCGCTGGCGTTCGACACGATCTACGCCGAAGGGCAGCGGCGCTACGTCGAATCGCTGTCGGCCTATGCGCGCCAGTTCCTCGAACAGATGAGCAAGCCCGACGTCGAGTCGATCGACGGGCTCTCGCCGGCGATCTCGATCGAGCAGCGCAGCGTCGCCAAGAACCCGCGCTCGACGGTCGGCACGATCACCGAGATCCACGACCACCTGCGGCTGCTCTACGCGCGCGTCGGCCAGCCGCATTGCTGGATCTGCGGGCAGCCGATCGCCAGCCAGACCGTGCAGCAGATGACGGGCCGCGTGCTCGCGCTCGGC
>Ga0102851_10001555_pt1 | contig 13208 bp, 11 predicted proteins | sample Mud3Dept3metaG_FD_79558 | JGI IMG/M metagenome (GOLD analysis project Ga0102851, IMG submission 79558) | Freshwater wetland microbial communities from Ohio, USA, analyzing the effect of biotic and abiotic controls - Mud 3 Core 4 Depth 3... | ecosystem: Environmental > Aquatic > Freshwater >... | reverse complement strand
GTCATGTTTTTCCCAACGGTGATTTTCTTCGTATGGGGCATGGGCCTCCACGTCAGCCTCTGGCTGGAGGGCGGCCTCGAAGGAGCGGAGAATGCCACCAAGCGGGAGAAGTTTAAGATTTACGTCCGGAGAGGCTGGAGAGGATTCTGGGCGAGGCCGGGCCGGTACATTAAAATTCTCATTATTGAAGTCATCTTCCATCGGAAGCTTTTCGGCCAATCTTTCTACCGCTGGCTCGCTCATACGCTGCTGGTCTTTGGATTCGTCGCCACCTTTGCGGTGGATATGATCAAGGGGTTGACCACAGGGTATCTCGTGGAATTCAGCCATACCGTTCCATTGTTCTCTTTCGCCCGCGAGTTTGAGACGGGTGCAGTTCGTCCTTTCCTCGACTTCTTCCTCGAATTCTTCAGCTTTCTTATCTTAGTGGGCTGTGTCATGGCGATTGTTCGGCGCTTTGCAATTCGTCCGGACCAGCTCCGCACAGAAGAAGAGGACGTGACCACCCTGCTCTTCATCCTTTTTTTGGAGCTTTCAGGTTTCTTCATCGAGGGGTACCGCATCGCACATCCTGAAGTCGTTCAGGCGAAAAATTACCTTGCCAACTTCACCCCCGCCAGCGCCAACAATTGGATTTCATTCGCAGGTTACTTTATATCGCAATTTTTGAGAGATCTGAAAATCAACGCAGACTTCCTCTGGTACTTCCATGTCGTCCCGAGCCTCATCTGGATCATCTACCTCCCTCATAGCAAACTCCTTCACATCTTCACCTCTTCCATGACCGTCATCTCCGACCGCCAGAAAGCCTTGGCAAAATAGTATTCCCAGGCACCCCCACAAGTAATCCTTCAGTCATGAGTTCAAGTTATACAACGTACCCTTATCCCCCTCTTTGGTAATCCTTTTCCTGTCATAGACAGGCAAAGAGGGGTAAGGGGGGATTTTCTCAGCATAATTCTAGAATCCCCCTTTATCCCCCTTTGCCAAAGGGGGATAAGAATACCCGAAACTGAGAGGTTATTCCCGCAATCCGATTATCATTGACTCCGAATCATAAATCTCATAGAATGCAGGCACAGCAAGATAATCTAACCCGCCCTATGAAAGAGACCGTAGGGGAGATATGAATGTGAACAGGAGAGGGATCATCGTGTCTATCCAAATTGTTATGGCTGTGCTCATGGGAATCCTTGCCGTGACACCCGGATTCTCTTCCGAGATGATCACCATCAAAGGTGCCAGACGGGATACCGTCATCGCAAGTTTGACGAAACCAGATGGCAAAGGCACCTTCCCAGCTATCATACTGCTCCACGGCTCCATCGGATTTGATCAGCATTATGACGATTGGGCAGCAAGACTCGCAAGCTGGGGCTATGTCGCTTTATTATTAGATGGTTTTGGAGTGAGGGGCCAATCGTCCCTCTCTGACCCTCCCTTAACACTGGCTCAGGATATCTGTTATGCCAAGTCTTATCTTACCGAACTTCCATTTGTAGATCCCCGGCGCATCGGGGTCATCGGATGGTCCCAGAGAGGCTCCTCCGCTCTCGCAACCCTTTGCGTCAGGTTTCCATCACTTCAAAAAGAATATCCTCTCCGCGCCGTCGTCACTTTTTATCCCTATTGCTTCAGGGCTCTTGCCGATCTTGATTTTCCCCTCCTGATTCTGATCGGTGAATTGGACGACAGGGTCCCGGTCTCCCTCTGCACGGAAAGGATGCCCCATAAAAGGACGGAAAACGAGGTGATCTTAAAAGTCTATCCCCGTACATACCATGGTTTTGATATAGAGGGCATCGACACAGGTTACCTGGACCGTCGGTACCGGTACAATCCAACGGCTGCGGCCGATTCAATGATCCAGGTCAAAGCCTTTCTCGCCAAACATCTCAAAGATAAATAAGGACACATCCCATTTTCTTCTTCCTCTCCTATTTGGTTTTGAAATGTCCTTCCGAACATGTTACTAAGGAGTCCATAATTAATTATATATATTTCTCAAAGAAACTCCCCACCCCTGGCGCCTGCCTGCGCGAAGCCGCTTCGACGAAGGCAGGGGACGGGATTCACCCTGTTAAATGTGAACTGTTTGAAACGAGTAATCCTAAATCTGATCAACAGCATATGCACCACGGCGATTACTCAAAGCCCCTTATTTAACAGGGTGAAGAAGAAGGGGGACCAAAAGGTCTTCATCTTGTCCACCCCCACCCTTACCCTCCCCCATCGAAGGGGGAGGGGATGATTGGATGGATTGATTAGTAAAGGATTGATTGAGATAGCTAAACCTTCTTACCCGCCCTCTCCTCATGCACGGAAAGGAGAAAGGGGCGGGCGGAGAAAGCGAGGAATTCATGTACCTTTTCGATCTGGGGAAACTCCCTGGCCAGCAATCCATGCTCATTTTCCATGCCCTTGCCCGGATGGGCATGGAGGCCCTTGTGATTGTCTCCCCCGAAATTCCCCTCGTCAGCATTGGATATTTCCAGGACGCGGCGCAGGAAGTGGATCTCAACTATTGTAGAGAATCCCGAATTCCCTTTATGAGAAGAGAGGTGGGCGGAGGAGCCACCTATTTAGATGAGAATCAGATTTTCTACCAACTCATCTGGAAAAAAGACAACCCGAGGTTTCCCAAGGCGATTGATGAGATTTACCCGTGGTTCTCCCAAGCCCCGATAGAAACTTATCGGACCTTCGGGATTGAAACCGAATTTCGAGTCGTGAACGATATCATCACCAAGGGGGAGAAGAAGATCGCCGGAGAGGGCGGAGGAAATATCGGGGACTGCATGGTCTTTGTGGGGGGAATCCTCCTCGATTTTAATTATCGGGCAATGAGCAAGATCCTGAAAGTGCCCGACGAGAAATTCAGGGACAAGGTCTACAGAACAATGGAAGAAAACCTGACGACGATGAGTAGAGAATTAGGGAGGATCCCATCGCGGGGGGAAGTGGTTGCGGTCCTCAAAGAGAAATTTGAACAACGGGTGGGAAAGACGACGCCTGCGTCATTGAACCCGGAAATTCTTGAGAAGATGGGGCAAATAGAAGCTTGGATGACCTCGGAGAAATTTCTCCTGAAAAGAACTCCCAGAATCCCCACCGGTGTAAAAATTAGAGGGGGAGTGGAGGTGGTTTATGGTCTTCACAAGGCGAAAGGAGGCCTCATTCGGACCACTGAAGCAGTCTCGGAAGAAAGGATCGAAGACATCACGATCTCAGGAGACTTCACATTCTTTCCCAAGGAACAACTTATCGGATTAGAGGAATCATTGGAAAAGGTCCCCCTGGAAGAAGAGAAAATCGCCGAAACCGTGGAGACTTTCTATGAAGGGAGAGAGATCGAATCCCCTGGAGTGGAATCCAAGGACATTGCACAGACGATCCTGAACCCGATCAAACACTCTGCGAAAAGGGAACCCTCCAAGTAGAAACCGATCATGGCCCCGTGGAGAGAGACCCGCTCAACCCTGTTCCTCACACGGGGAAGCAAACATATTCTTTTCGGGGTTTCTGATTAGTTGGAAGCGGGAGAAGAGGTTTTTTTAGTCCACACCATCTCCTGTTGATTCTTGAATCGTATCGTGCCCTGATTTGCCGGATCATAGTAGAAGGAGAACTTGTATTCTTTCCCTTCGACGTTCTTGTGGCTGATGGTGTACAAGGTCTTCTGTCCTGCAGGGTCTTTTTCCATTCTTATCTTTGTGATCGGATAGGTGTCGGACGTGTTTTCCCCGGTTGCAAAGATGACTTCGCCTGACGTAATCTCAAAAAAGCGATCCTCATAGTCAGGTGACGTGGTCTCCCACACCCCGATTAAATCCTCTGGAACTGTCCCCTTTCCCCCGCATTGAAATGCGGACAATGCCATGAGACAGATTATGATCATCCCTACCCTCTTCGTTTTCATCTAAGCCCCTCCTTCTCTCTCTTCCTGCGCCATGACCTCCAAGAATGCCTGCACAATTTCCGGGTCATATTGGCTGCCCGACCCCTGTTTTATCTTCTCAATCGCATACTCGCGGTTCAGTGCTTGTCTGTACGGCCGGTCCGAGGTCAACGCGTCAAAGGAATCAGCCACTGCGAAAATCCGTCCACCCAAGCTGATGGCCTTTCCTGCGAGGCCTTCCGGGTAACCTTCCCCGTTGAAATACTCATGATGGTGCAATACAATAGGTACGACATCGGCGTAAGCAGCAATGGGTTCCAGGATGCGGACCCCCATCCGGGTGTGCTCACGCATGATCTGTTCTTCCTTATTGGTCAGCTTCTCCTTCTTATCAAGAATATCCCTCGGTGTGCCCAGTTTTCCAATGTCGTGCAATAACCCTGCCCGATGAAGGCCATCCATCTCCTTTTTGGTAAGTCCTAAAGCCCGGCCGATTCTCAGTCCCAGTTTCGTCACCCGCTCAGAGTGACCCGCCGTCCAGTGGGATTTTGCATCGATGGCACGAGCCAAGGCTTCAAGGGTACCCCAGTTGAGCTCATTCAACTCCCTGACGAGATTGGCGTTTGTCAGGGCCACTCCCATCTGATCGGCCAATTGACGGGCTCGGCCCAAATCTTCCTGACCAGGGACACTTGATTTGAGGGACCACCCCAGGGTGATGAAGCCTGTCGGACTCTGCTTGAGGATGATGGGCAGGATCCAACAGATCTCGCTGCCGTTCCGAACCATGGGAGCAAGATAGTTAGGAGTTGCCCCGTTCAACTCGACGGATAGGAATTCTGGATGATCGCCGAGTACTAGAAGCGCCTCGGGCTCGAGAACAATTGCTTCAAAAGTTCCTACTTTGTTCTTGCCGTCCGCAATATACGTTCTCCCTGTTAACTTCTTACCGGAATCGAGTAAGGTCACGCTCACATGGTCACAAGGGGTGATGTCGTGCATGCAGGTGAGCATCACTTCCACGATTTTTTCGGTTTCCAAGGATGAAAGAATGGCCCGATCGATCTCATTCAGCGTGATCAGGGTGTTGAATTGCTTTTCCAATCGACTCGCCATGGTATTGAAGGATCCTGCGAGCTCCTCAAACTCATCACCGCTTTTGATGGTTACCGGGCTACTGAAATCTTTTTCGGCAATCCGCCTTGTTCCTTCCTGAAGCTTCTCGAGAGGAATCAGACTCCTCCGGATCTGCACAATGCTGAGGAGTAATACCACCCACAGAGACAGGAGGAGGACGAGAGGAAAAATCTTTTTGAATTGAGCCGCAGGTGCAAGGACATCTGATTTCGATTCGATCAGCACGGCTGTCCATTGCCGTGTGAAGAACGAAGGTTGCAGAAAGATACACCGATAACTGGCCAGATATTCCTTCTTTTCGTTTACCCACTCGAACTGGCCCATTGTGGTTTGACTCATTTGGTGCGCTACCCCCTCGGGGAACGAGACCGGTCCCGGGAGTGACGAGAAAAGGACTTTGTTGAATTGATCCAGAATATAAACTTCGGCCGTGGGCGGTACCGGAAGCTCGTTGGTTTCACTCCACAAATACGCCGTCTCAATCTCCCCCAGAAGGATCCCCCGCCTCCAGTCTCTGGAATCAACCGCCACACTCATAAATAGGTGCGGCGTAAAATCCGAATCATGCTCACTCGACACGAGGGTCCGTCCGGATCGAATGTGCTGCTTCTGCTCTGGAGTGAATTGAGGTATATTTTGAATATGGCCAACGAGGGAAATATTCCCGCCCTCATCGGTGATCATGGCGAGGCTCTTGAACCTCTCTTTCAGTAATTGCCCACTGACACCTTTGTCAGGCGAGTGGAAGGAAGGGTTAGGTTCCGTACTCAATTTGGACGCCACTGCCTTTATCTCACCTTCAAGGGAGTAGAGTCTCTCGGCAACGGACCTTCCCACATCCTTGCTCGCTTGCTGCAGTCTCTTTTCAGCTTGTTCATTGAGCTGCTTTGTGACGTGGCTGTAAGAGAGAATGCCGAGGACGGCGATGGGAAGAAGCGCGCAGCAGACAAAGAGCACAAAAATCCGTATGGCAACCCTACTCCGAAGAAATGTGGTTTCAAATTTCATGGTTCACAGCTCAGCCTAATATTCTAACGCCAGCCCTACGTATCTCCCGCCACTGGCGCGAATGATGTCATCATAGCTCTCCCAGTGCGTAATTTTCGGCATAGTCAGCCCGTCTTTACCGCTGCTTCCCAGATCGTAATCCGGATTCAATGGCTTTTCAAACTTATTCCACCGGGCCTTCGCATCAAAGTCGTGCTTATCCAAACCTTCGAGTACCGTATATTGGTATGGATTCCTCCATGGGTCGAGTGCGTTTGGAAATCCGGCTTCGGCAAGGGAGACAGGCAGCCTTCCACGCTCGGCCCGAAACCTTGCAATTCGCACTTGCATGTCTCCGATGTCAACCATGGCCGTTGCGATTCTCCCTTTGTCAATGTAACCGCTAAAAGTAGACGCTCCAATCGCGGCCAACGTCCCAATGATCGCTACGATGAAAAGTAGCTCTATCAGGGTGAAGCCTCTGACACATCTCCATGAATGGCCCCGGATCAGAAGAGTATTTGAGAAACCGGCGTAACGCATATCCTTACCCCCCTCTTTTCCATGTAAACTCCCAAAGTCTGTTGTTGTCATTCTGTCACTCTGAAGAAGGAAAGAGCAAGATATGTGCCAGGCTTACTTCCTCTTTATATTTGGCCACTTACATGAAGAAGAATCCACGGGAGTGACTTTTTTCGTCACTCCATAACACATTATGAAGGCTTCCTGGATGTTGGATGCTTCGCTCGGAAATCTGAGGGATCTACTCTGTCAAGGAGGAGGTGGCTGAAGAGGGGAAGATAACTAAACTATCCTCGCATTGAAGGCGAGGGGTTTTCAGACAAAGGTCGGCTTAACTCGACCTAAAATCCCCTCCCCCTGCGGTGAGGGGGGAGGAGGCACAGGGTTTTGCACCCTATTGCAAGAGGAACTTCACCTGTAGGCGAGGGGTTTCGACCATCCCCGATGGTGAAACTGAAAACGGCCTCTGCTCCCCTAGCCCCTACGGTGTAAAAAACTTATCTTCCAGATGGGCATCGAGGACGTAATTTCTAATGTCGGTGAGCTCAAGCCGTCTGCCTTCCAAATTGTACCTCTCAATACGGATGGGAAGCCAATGTCTCTTTGAAATGGAAATCCGGTATTTTTCCGCGGACTTCTCTTCGACGTAATCCCAGGCCCAAAACAGGAATTCTACCCGTTCGTTATCTTCCCGAAATTCGTTCTCTTTCTGTTCAACGCTCCTGAGATGCTTAAACATGAACTTGATAAAGTACCCCATATCGGTCTGGTTGATCCGTTGCCCGGCCAGAGTTTTCAATAGAGCGTTATCGACAGAAAGCCTAAATTTCAGGCCAGACAGCGACCGAAGCGGCATCACGGTCGCCTCTTTTTCCTCGTCATGGTAAAAAATGGTCAACCCGGAGTGGGGCTGATGGAAATCAACACGGATTTTTTTCTCTTTCTTAAAGTAAAACTTAAAAAGGTATCGTTGATTCTCGGCCCCGTCCTGATAAAATATCTGCTCTACGTCACAGGTATAATCTTCTAATTTCTTGAATGCAGCCTCCATGTTTTGGGCAACGACGAGGATCCGATCTTCGTCTCCAGCAGTCGCTTCGAGGTTCTCAAAGTGGGGAGGCAGACAGGCGAGTGCAAGCAGTGGCAAAACGACTTTTCGCATCATTTGAAAACGAAACTTTCATCGAAGAGAGTCGGGTCGTCGAACTGGACTCTGCCGATCAACTCAATGGCGTGATGGCCCCTTTGCCGCATGCTTCCGATCTTGGGGATTCCCATGGAAAAGAGGATGAATCGTTCAACCCTTTCGGAACACTTCGCAATCCCGTTGGAGTCAAAGATACTTTCCCTACGGCCATTTTCGTGAGGAAGGCCCTCCAGGACATTGTAGGGCACCAGTTCATAAGGAATCGGCTCGGGGAAGTCCGCTCCCGCAATCAGACGCTGGACCTGGTGCCACCCGGAATTCAACCGTACCCCAAGGCGTTGGCCCGGGAGAAGATCAGGCAACCACTGGGGGACGAAGGGATCAAACTTCAACGGTTTTGAAATGATTCGATCCACACGCTCCTTCTCAGGGGCGAATAAATGATAGCATCCGCAATCATTCACGACGTCCACCATGAAGGGTTTTCCCTGATCGTCCAGCGAGACCCGCAAGGTCAAGCCATCCAGATGACCCCGTTCGATGCTGGGCGCCCTCTCGCCGGCGCGTTCTGAAAACCAGATGACGTAATTGATCTGTAGTATGGGTCTGGCCTTCAGAAAAGCATGGGAAAAATAGTAATACACCGTCGGCTTTTCTTGGTCCACACCCGGACAATCTCCACTCCACGCCACCCGGCCTACCCGATCATACGGAGCCGCAACGTCCTGAACGAAAACAGGCGCAAAGTACTCAACGATCTTCCTGCCCTGGTTCTCGTCCGGCAGGGGAAGCCCCAGGGGGTTTTTCTTGGATGAGTCAATGATGGTCTGAATTTCTTCTTGGCTTAGAGAAAAGGTTGTCACAGGGGTAAAGCTTCTCAGCCGCCCGTCGACAGGAAGCTCTTCCAGATTGGTTTCATACCATGACCGGATTTTTTTTCGTGAGGCGTCGGTAAGGATCGCCACAGGGATGGCTACGAGAGGATAGAGGCCGATGGCCCTCATCGCAAAAGAATATTCATCCGGCACCTCAACAAGGGGATTCAACGTTCCATAGAAATCCGGCCGGGTCCTGTCATGCTGGAAGAGCCTCTCCGTACAGGATTTTACCCGCTCAAACAATTCCCCGCGGGCTGTCGCAGTTCCCTGCTTCAGCGGAAAGGAGGAGACAACATGATCCGGCAGGTTGCTGATCTCCTTTTCCCTGGCTTCAAGATCCAGCTTTTGCATCCGGCGGCTCCATTGCTCCCTCCCTTCTAGAGTATCGATCTTCTCTCTCAAGAACGAAAGAAACCGATCGGCACGAAGGTATGGGAACCCCGGGACGGGGGAGCTTGCAGCGTCCCTTACGCCGGAACGGTTTACTCGATCATCCCATGCGGCAAGGAATGACTGACAATCCTCCGGCCTCTCAAAAGACCGGGAAATCCGTTGCGCTGTAAACGAAGCACATCCTGTGAGCAAGAGAAGAAAGGATATCAGAAAGATAGAACGATGTTTCTTCATTCTGCACGGTCCCTTCTTCTTTTCTATAACGAAGTATCAGGCTGTGTCAACATGCTTGTTTTCTGCTTGTTTTCTGAAGGTTTTACATTCTTCCGTGCGATCGCCTCACCTGCCCGGATATTTTCGAGCTTTCGCTTTCACTTTGGGCGCATTTCCTTGACACTTGGATTTCCAATAAGCATCTTTCAATCGAGAAGAGAAAACGAACTTTCAGGTTGAGGAGGTGATGAAGATGGAAGAAATGGAAGGAAAAAGCCTGAACAGGCCGGATGAGGTGAGGACCTTTGATAAGGGAAAATTGGAGCTCGTTAATATTGCCGGGAGAACAGTGGGACGGGCCACATTCCAACCGGGATGGAGATGGTCCCAATCCCTCAAGCCCATGGCAAATACCAAAAGCTGTGAGGCTGCTCATTTCCAATATCACGTATCCGGAACGTTGAGAGTGAGAATGGACGACGGGACAGAAAAGGATTTTAAGGCAGGAGATGTCTCCTACCTCAAGGCGGGACATGACGGCTGGGTTGTCGGAGACGAACCCGTGGTGGTCGTTGACTTTCAAGGCATGTTGGATTATGCGACGGGGTCTGGAAAATAGAAAAGCTGAAACCCCTTAGAAAATCTGCCGAGATTGAGAGTAAACGAAAAGGTTCAGGGGAGAGTCTAACCTGCTTCGCCCCAGTCGACCAAGGGACAGCATTTCGCAATGTCACCTTAGGCCAGTATCTCTTTCAACGCACCCAGCAGGCAATGGATATACCTGAGCTTGCACGTTTCTCCCATGAGGCCGACCCTCCATATCTTCCCTTTCAGCCAGCCTAAACCTGCTCCTACTTCGATGTTGTATTCGTCGAGGAGCCTCGACCGTGTCTTGGCATCATCCATCCCGGCAGGAAGACCGACTGAAGTCAACATGGGCAAGCGGTGTCCTTCCTGTGCGAAAAGCTTGAACCCCAAGCCCTCCAGCTCCATCTTCAACCGATCACCGAGCATCTCATGGCGCCGGAATCTATTCTCAAGACCCTCCTCATAAACGATTTTCAACCCTTCTCTCAAGGCATAGAACATGGAAACGGGTGCCGTATGGTGATAAACCCTTTCCTCTCCCCAATATTTTTCGAGTAATAATAAATCGAGATAAAAACTCTGAACGTTTGTCTTGCGCGCCCGGAGGAGGTCCATGGCCTTAGGGCTCACCGTAATGGGAGAAAGCCCCGGCGGAACGCTGAGGCACTTCTGGGAACTGCCGTAGCAGACATCGACCCCCCAACCATCCACCTTCACATCATATCCTCCCAAAGTGGTGACCGCATCCACCACCAGGAGCGTATTGCCTTTTTTGCAGTAGGCTCCTATTTCCTCAAGGGGTTGCCGCACCCCCGTGGAGGTCTCTCCGTGAACGACGCCACAGATCTTGGCCTCGGGGTGCTCCTTTAAGGCTTTGATCAACTTTTCTGGTTGAATGATCTTTCCCCATTCCTCCTCGACCCGAACGACCTTCGCACCGCAGCGGGAAGCGACCTGAGTCATCCTATCCGCAAAGAAACCATTCACGCCAATGACCACCGTGTCTCCGGGCTCGACGAAATTGACATAGGAAGTCTCCATCCCCGAGCTCCCCGTAGCGGAGATCGCCAGGGTGACCTTGTTTTTCGTCTGGAAAACGCCTCTTAACATCTCACTGATCTCGTCCATGCAGGCCAGAATTTGGGGATCGAGATAACCGATCACCGGATTGGACATCGCTTGATAGACCCGGTAATGCACATTGCTCGGCCCGGGGCCCATCAGTATCCGGTAACTCGGATGCATGTCTCCTCCCATCCACTTTTTCATCATCAAACCTCCTCCAAGAAATTTCTATAAAAGCCTCTAAGTTCAAGAGAGCGTAGAATAATTTTTTGGAGCTCTCTCCAAATCTATTTCCATACCATCACTGGCGGCGATCACTTTCAACCCCAATTCTTTCTCCAATTCAGCAGCCACCACCCAGGGCTTCGCCTTGATCATCGTCATTCCAAAATGGGTCAAGAGGGTCAACCTCGGCCTCGCTTTCTTGAGGATGCTTCTCACATCATCGATCGAGAGGTGCTCGATCGGCTCATCCCCGACGGGTTTGAGCCGGACCACAAGGATAACCAGGATTTCCCCTCGATAGAGATCCGGAAGCTCAGAGAAAAATTTTGTGTCCGTGATAAATGAAATCGTACGGGGTGATGTCTTGAAATTGAGACCATAAGTTTCCACTCGATGCCGGTGCTTGCGGGCGGTCTAAAATCGAATGTCTCCGATCCGATATTCGGAATCTTCCTTCAACACCTCAAGTTTATTAATATAACCCATCGCATATTTCAAAACAACCGGGTCTTCCTCAAGGGCATCCCCGGGAGCAAATAGAGTGCCCCTCTTCTTTAATCCTCCTTCCGTCATGGCTTCGATCATCACGTTGACATCGCCGGAGTGGTCTAAATGCTTGTGGGTGAGGAGAATGCCATCCAGTGTCGACGGGTCCGTCTTAGGCTTGCTGCTCAGACACCGAACCAGAGCCCCGGGCCCCGGATCGATATAAAGATTCGTCTGACCCACCGACAGCCAGACGCCGCCAGAGGCCCGGAGTTGCTTCATCACCACGAAACAGGCCCCAGCTGTGCCCAAGCATTTGATGAAAGACATATTCTCAAAAAGAAAGGTTAAGGTTGAGGTTAAGGCTGAAGTTAAAGAAACCTCTCTAAATAGCGAAAAGATCTCGCTTTTTATACCCACTTAGTCTTCATCCTTAACCTTAACCTGAACCTCAACCTAAGTTGTTTTTCATTCTTCTTCAATTTCTCTTAATTTTTCATCATCCAGGCCGAAGTAGTGCCCTACTTCATGGATCACGACCTCTTTGACTTTCTCTTCGATCTCCTCCCTCGTTTGGCATATCGATTCGATCGGAACCTGGAAGAGTGTGATCTTATCCGGGAGGACATTCCCGTAGTAAAACCCCCTTCGATCCAAAGGGATGCCCTGATAAAGCCCTAATAATTCGAAAGGGGATTGCAGTCCCATCTCCGAGAGAAGATCTCGTGAGGCCCGATCCTCCACCACCACATCCACATTCTTCATCTTCTTTTTAAAGAATTTGGGAAGTCTTCTCAGCGCTAAAACCACCAACTCCTCAAACTCTTTTTGGGCCAATTTCATGATGAGAAAGTTCGGAGTTCGGAGTTTAGAGTTCGGAGTATTCTTATGTCTCCGAACACCGAACGAATTCCTCCAAACTGTTCACTTCTGGAGCTCCGGAACGATCTGCTCAAAGTAATCCAGAACCTGCGGGTTACTCAACGCATCCCTGTTCAAAACCGGTCTCCCATGAATGATATTGGTGACAGCACTTTCCACTTTTTTCATATTTAAGGTATAGGGAGCATCGGGCATCTCCATGATGATCGCCGGAACATGGCGGGGAGAGGCCTTTTCTCTCAGTGCTTTCTTGACGCTATCCTTCAATGCATCCGTCAGCTGGACACTCGGCGCCAATTTCACGAAGAGGATAATGCGCTGTTCGCCCTCCCAATTCTGTCCAATGGCCAGGCTGTCGGCAATCCCTTCTATCCTTTCCACCACGTTATAGATTTCAGCCGTGCCGATCCGGACTCCCGACGGCTTCAGAACGGCGTCGGAACGGCCATAAAAAGTGATCCCCTTGGTGTCGCCGTGAAAAACGACATAGTCACCGTGGCGCCAGACATTGGGATAGTATTCAAAGTAAGCACTCCTATATTTTTCCCCAGCAGGATCATTCCAGAAATAGAGAGGCATGCATGGAGCAGGAGCTTCGCATACCAACTCTCCCTCCTTATCCCAAACCGGCTTCCCGTTTTCGTCATAGGCCTTCACCTTCATGCCCAAGCCCGGACCTTGAAGCTCCCCGGCATAGACACGTTGAATCGGGCTGCCGACGGCAAAACAACCGTTGATGTCCGTGCCACCTGCGATGGAATTGAAATGGAGGTCCTTTTTGATTGCC
>Ga0102851_10001553_pt1 | contig 13210 bp, 11 predicted proteins | sample Mud3Dept3metaG_FD_79558 | JGI IMG/M metagenome (GOLD analysis project Ga0102851, IMG submission 79558) | Freshwater wetland microbial communities from Ohio, USA, analyzing the effect of biotic and abiotic controls - Mud 3 Core 4 Depth 3... | ecosystem: Environmental > Aquatic > Freshwater >... | reverse complement strand
GCGGCGCGTGTCGGCGGCGAGGTTGTCGAACATGACCGGTCCGGGACGGCTGCGGTAGGGTAACAGGGAGCTTCGAGGGAGATCCAGCGATGCGCGAGATCTGGGGGCTCTTTCCGGCGGCCGGCCGGGGCCTGCGCCTGGGACCCGGCCGGCGGGGACCGAGCAAGGAGATCCTGCCGGTGGGCGGCGCCGACGGCGCGGCGCGCATCGCCTGCCAGGACCTGCTCGACAACTTCCGGCTCGCGGGAGCGACGCGCGTCCTGGTCCTGCTGCGGCAGGGCAAGTGGGACGTGCCCCGCCGCCTGGGCGACGGGCGCGAGTTCGGCGTCGAGATCGCCTACCGGGTCCTGGCGCCCACCCGCGGCGTGCCCTTCACGCTCGCGGCCGCCGCCCCCTTCCTGGGCGACCGGGTCGCCGCGCTCGGCTTCCCCGACATCCTGGTGCAGCCCCGCGACCTGCTGGCGCGCCTGGTCGCCCACCGCGAGGCGACCCAGGCCGAGGTGGCGCTCGCTCTGGCGCCGTGCGAGCGGCCGCAGGCTTCGGACCTGGTGGACGTCGACGCGCGCGGCCGCGTGCGCCGGATCGAGATCAAGCCGGAGGCGACGACGCTGCGCTGGACCTGGGCGTTCGCGGTCTGGGCGCCGCGCTTCACCCGCTTCCTGGTGCGCTGGTGCGAGACCTTTCAGCCACGCTCGGCGCGGCTCGGCCGCGAGCCTCAGGTCGGCGACGTGCTCGCCGCGGCGCTCGTCGACCGGATCGAGATCGCGACCCTAGCCCTGCCCGCCGCCCGGCTGCTCGACATCGGCACGCCCGAGACCCTGGCCCGCGCTCAGATGCCGCCGCGCGGCTGAGCGCGGCGCTCCGGCGCGGGCTCGCCCGGCCGTCGCGCGCCGCCCCGGGCCGCGCGCGGACGGGCCTCCACGGCGGCCAGCTCGCCCGCGAGCCAGGCGCGGTGGAGCGGCCGCTCGAGCGCCAGATCGGTGCCTTCCCCGGGGTCGGAGCCGAGGGCATAGAGCTCGACCGGCGGGCGCGTGAGCAGCGCCTCCTCGCGCGCCCGCAGGATCAGCTTCCACTGCGAGCGCACGACCGACGCGCTGCGGTGCCCGGGGCGGCCGAGGAAGGCGAACGAGGGGGGGCGTGACGCCGCCGCGCCCGGGGCCGCCGCGGCGAGGAGACTGCGCCCGGGCAACGCGGCCGGGACCTCGAGCCCGGCCAGCTCGAGCACGGTCGGCGCGAGGTCGATCTGCTCGGCCGGGCCCGGGCGCACCGTGCCCGCGCCGGACCCGCCCGGGAGCCGCATCAGGAACGGCACCCGGAGCTGCTCCTCGAAGAGCGTCGCGCCGTGCCCCCAGCCGCCGTGCTCCGCGAACTCCTCGCCGTGGGCGCCGACGAAGAAGACCGCCGTGCGCGCGGCGAGCGCGCGGGCATCGAGGCGGTCGAGCAGCGCGCCGAACGCCTCGTCGACCGCCGCGATCTCGGCGTCGTAGAGGGCGGCGAGCTCGCGGGCGCGCCCGCGCGCGGCCTCTGCCGAGAGCCCGGCCAGGCCGGCGAGGCCGCGCCGCGTGCCCGCCGACGGATCGCGCACGTCGGCCGCCAGGCGCGCGCGGAAGCGCGCCTCGGGAACGTAGGGCGCGGCGGGATCGGCGACCAGGACGACGAGGAAGAGGGGACGCGCCCGGTCGCGCCGCTCGAGCAGCTCGGCCACCGCGCGGTCGACTTCGGCGGCGCGCGCGTGCACGGCGCGCGAGCGCTTGCGCTCGCGCAGCGCGACGAAGCTCTCGAAGCCCTGCTGGAAGCCGAAGCGGCCGGCGACGCCGTCCTCCGCCGTCACCATCGCGGTCTGGTAGCCGGCGGCGGCCAGGCGCTCGGCGAGCGTCACCACCCGCTCCGGCAGCCGGTCGGCGTCGCCCTCGGCGCGATGCGCGACGGGCAGCAGCCCGGTGAGCAGGGTCGCCACCGCCGGGCGCGCCCAGGGCGCCTGGGCACGCCCCTCGCGGAACCGGGTCGCCCCGCGCGCGAAGGCGTCGAGGCGGGGAGAGGTCGCGCTCGGATAGCCGTAGCAGCCGAGATGGTCGGCGCGCAGCGCGCCCACCAGGTAGACGAGCAGATCCGGCCGGGACGCCGCGGCTGCGCCGCTCGCCGGCTCGCGCGCCGCTCGCGCCGGCTCGCGCGGCTCCGGCCCGGGCAGGTGGAGCCGCGCGCCCTCGAGACGCAGCGAGCCGCGCCCCTCCTGCGACAGCGCGCGCAGCGCGAAGCGCCGCAACCGGTGCCGCTCGCCGTCGGCGCCGAGCCGGAAACGTCCGGCGCCCGAGGTGAAGACCGCCGTGCGCTCGTGGCGCTCGCCGTCACCGGTCACGGCGAGCTCGAGCCGGGCGCCGCCGCGCGCGACCAGGCCGCTCCACGCCAGCCAGCTCCCCCCGGGCAACTCCAGCGTCCATTCGAGCGCGGTCGAGGCCGGCAGCTCGAGGTCGCCCGCCGGCGTCGCCGCGGGCGGCGCATCCGGCCCGTCGCCGCCGGCGCCGGTCAGGCGCAGCTCGTCCCAGGCCACCGCGCGCGCGAGCCCGGCCGCGTCGGGCCGCGCGTGCCGGCCGTAGACCAGCTCCAGTCTGTTCTCGCCCGCGACGAGCACGTCGCGCCCGACCTCGAGCTCGAGGCGCACCGGCTCCGCGGGCACGAGGCGGCGTCCGATCTCCTCGCCGTTGACGCGCACCGAGACCTGCTGCGGAGGATCGTCGCCGAACCGGTGCGACCAGCCCTCGAGGACGAGCCGCCGCGGCCTCCGGTCCACGATCTCGAAGGTCAGGCTCGAGCGCTCGCCGTGCCCCCACGCGAAGGTGCGCTCGGCCGCGCGCTCGTCCGGACCCCAGCCGGTCCACAGCCGTTCGCGGGCCTCCGGCTCGCCGAAGTCGATCGTCCGCGTCTCGATCGCCGGCCGCGCGCGATCGAACAGGTCGACGAGCGGCTCGGATGCCGGCGGCAGCGGCGGCTCGGGCCGCGCGCACGCCCCGGCCAGCAGGAGCCACGGCGCGAGCCAGCGCACGGCGCGCCTCACCGCCCGAGCTCGAGCGGCACGCCTTCGATCGCCATCTCGACCTCGAGCTCCGAGCGCCGGCGGAGCTCGGCGGCGAGCGCGACGAGCTCCTCGCCGCTCCGGCGCGGGTGGTGGTGCACGGGCAGCAGCCTGCGCACGCGCGCCCGGCGGGCGAGGTCGGCGACCTCGCCCGCCGCCGAGTGCCCGGTGCGCGCGGCGGCCTCGCGGGCGGACTCCTCGTCGGTCAGCCAGACCTCGTGGAGGAGCGTGCCGACGCCGCGCACGAAGCGGGCGGTGGCCGGATCGCACACGGTGTCGGTGATGTAGGCGAGCTCGTCGCCCAGGCGCAGGCCCGCGGAGCCGCCCGGATGGTCCTGGCTGCGCACGGCGAAGCGGAACGGCCCCGCTTCGAGCTCCGGACCCGAGTAGGGACGGACCTCGACCGGCATCGGCCAGCGCTCCAGGGTGACCGGGAAGAACGGCGGTGCGATCAGCGCCGCGAGCGCCTCGGGCCCGGACTCGGTGAGCGGCGGCGCGGGCGCGAAGATGCGCAGGGCGAGGCCGCGCGCGACCCCGGGCAGGTAGGAGAGCCCGACCAAGTGGTCGAGGTGGTAGTGGGTGAGCACGACGTCGAGCCGTTCCGCGTCGTCGAGCAGCGCGCGCGCCGCAGGCTCGAGCAGCCGCGAGACGCCCGAGCCGGCGTCGAGCAGGACCAGCGCGCCCGCGCGCTCGACCAGGAAGCTCATGGTCTGGCGCCCGTGCCCGGGCAGGAAGCCGTTGGTGCCCAGCGGCAGGAGGCGCAAGCCGGCCCTCCCCGCTCAGCTCCGCGCGGGGGCGGCCGCCGCGGTCCAGCGCAGGTCGTGCGAGATCGCCCCTTCGGCGAGCAGCTTGCGGATCCAGGCCAGGCGCTTGAAGCGCGGCCCCTCGAAGGCGGCGCGATCGAGGCCGGCCGCACGGTAGGCGTCGGCGAGCTCGCGCGCGCCGCGCCGCGCGTCCCAGCGGTAGCGGAAGCCGGGGAAGGCGGCGAGGAGCTTCTCGCCCGAGACGCGGTAGTTGCGCGGATCCGGTCCCGCGCCCTCGGCCAGCTTCACCGCGCAGCCCGGCACCGCCTCGGCAACGATCGCGGCGAGGTCGCGGATGCGGTAGTTCTCTCCCGCCGGCACCGCGTTGAAGGCTTCGCGATGGACCTTCGCGCGCGGCGCCTCGAGCAGGAGCGCGAAGGCGGCCGCGATGTCCTCGGCGTGGATGATCGGGCGCCACGGCGTGCCGTCGCTCTGCAGCACGATCTGGCCGGTGGTCACCGCCCAGGCGACCAGGTTGTTGAGCACGATGTCCACCCGCAGGCGCGGCGAGGCGCCGTAGGCCGTGGCGTTGCGCAGGTGGACCGGCGAGAAGCGCTCGTCCGCGAGGCGGTCGAGCTCCTCCTCGAGGCGCACCTTGGAGATCGCGTAGGCGGTCAGCGGCTGGAGCTCCGCCGATTCGTCGAGCAGCGCGTCGCCGGAGGCGCCGTAGTTGCTGCACGACGAGGAGAAGACGAAGCGCCCGACGCCGGCCTGCTTCGCGAGCCGGGCCAGGCGCAGCGAACCCTCGAGGTTGATCTGGTAGGTCAGCTCGGGATCGAGGTCGCCGAGCGGGTCGTTGGAGAGCGCGGCCAGGTGGAGCACCGCGTCGAAGCCCTCGAGGTCGCCGGCCGTGACGTCGCGCAGGTCGGCCGCGATCGAGCGCCACGGGCCGCGCGCGGGCTCGCCGCCGAGCAGGCAGCGCTCGAACAGGTCGCTGTCGAGGCCCACCGCCTCGTGCCCGCGCGCGGCGAGGTAGGGCATGAGCACGGAGCCGAGGTAACCGTGATGGCCGGTGACGAGAACACGCATCGCGCGCGGATCCTTTCGTGGCGGGCTGCCGGTCGGACGCGGAGCATTCTAGCGCGCGCAGGTAGGATCCTCCGCACGATGCGGCCCGTTCACCTCGCCCTCGCCCTGGGCCTCGCGGCCTGCTCGGGCCCGCCCGCCGCTCCCCCCGCCGGAAGCCCAGCGCCCGCCGCGCGGGGAGTCGTGCTGATCTCCATCGACGCGCTGCGCGCCGACGCCCTCGGGCCCTACGGCGCGGCGCGCCCGACCACGCCGTTCCTCGACCGCCTGGCGGAGCGGGCGGTGGTGTTCGAGAACGCCTTCTGCGAGATCCCGTCCACGCTGCCCTCGCACCTGTCGATGTTCACCGGCCTCTACCCGACCGAGCACGGCGTGCTGCCGCCGTCGGGCGTGCTCTCGGCGGCGATCCCGACCCTGCCCGAGCTGCTCGCCGCCGGCGGCGTGCGCACCTTCGGTCACTCCGAGGGCGGCTACGTCCAGGGCGGCTACGGCTTCGCGCGCGGCTTCGAGGAGTGGACCGACACGCCGTACGCGGCCGACACGGACGTCGAGCGCACCTTCCGGCGCGGTCTCGATTCCCTCTCGCGCCTGGCGCCGGGCGAGCGCTTCTTCCTGTTCCTGCACACCTACTCCGTGCACGATCCGTTCGCGCCGCCGCCCGGCTACGCCGAGCGCTTCTGGAGCGGTCCGCCGCCGGCCGGCGCCTTCCCGCCCACCGGCCCGGAGCTCGCCGCCTTCAACCGCGGCGAGCGCGCGGCGGTCGCGGGCGCCGCGAACTGGTACCGCGCGCTCTACGACGCCGGGGTGCGCTATCTCGACGACGTGCTGGCCGGCTTCTTCGCCGACCTCGAGCGCTCGGGGCTCGCCGCCCGGACCACCGTGATCCTCACCTCCGACCACGGCGAGGAGTTCCTCGAGCACGGCCGCTTCGTTCACACCCAGCTCTACCCCGAGTGCCTGCGCGTGCCCCTGGTCGTGGTCCCGCCGGCCGCGAGCGCGCCGCGCCGCGAGCGCGCGCTCGCCCAGCTCGTCGATCTCGCGCCCACCGTGCTCGACCTGCTCGGGCTCGCGGTGCCCGGGGGGCTCGCCGGGCGCAGCCTGCGCGCGGAGCTGGAGGGCAGCGGAACAGCCGCCGTGACTCGGGGCCGCGCCTTCGGCCAGGAGGAGGCGACCGAGGTCCGCGCGCGCACCGTGCTGCGCGCGGTGGACGGCCGCCTCCACCAGCTCGCGCGCTGGAGCGCCCGGCCCGAGGCGGACGGCTTCTGGATGGGTCGCGAGCTCACCTTCGACGCCGCGCCGCCGGCGCTCGAGTTCACCGCGGTCGCCTTCGCGCGCGCCCGCCGCGTCGAGGCACGCGCGGGCGGCGAGCGGCTCGCAGCTCTCGACATCGGCACCGAGTGGGCGCGCTACCGGATCCCGCTGCCGCCGGGTGGCAAGCGGCGGGTGACGCTCACCGCCGACGGTTGCGACCGCCCGCGCGAGCTGGGCCGCGGCGCGGACGAGCGCTGCCTGTCGGTCAAGCTCGCCGGCACCGCCCTCGACCGGACCGAGCTCTACGACCTCGCCGCCGATCCGCTCGCCGCGCGCGACCTCTCGGCCGAGCGCGCGGACCTGGTGCGCACGCTGGCCGGCGAGCTGCGCCACTATCCGGAGGCCGCGCGCGCGCCCGCGGTCGAGCAGGAGCTGACCGAGGAGCAGCTCCGGCAGCTCCGGGCGCTGGGCTACCTCTGAGCGGCTCCGACCGGCTCCGCCGGCGGCAGCATGCCGAGCTGCCACATCAGGAAGATGCGCTGGTCGACCACGTCGCGCAGCCGCAGGTTGAGCGGCTTGCCCTGGCCGTGGCCGGCCTCGCGGTCGACCCAGAGCAGCACGGGGCGCCCGGCGGGATCGGCGTTGACGGCCTGGAGCTTCGCCGCCATCTTGCGCGCGTGGAGCGCGTGCACCCGGGTGTCGTTCTCGCCCGCGGTGAGCAGGACGGCCGGGTAGCGCACGCCCGGCTCGACGTGGTGGTACGGGGAGTAGGCGTGGAGGAACTCGAACTGCTTCGCGTCCTCGGCCGAGCCGTACTCGGGCACCCAGTAGCGTGCCATCAGGAAGCTCTGGTAGCGCAGCATGTCGAGCAGCGGCACCGCGACGATGGCGGCGCGGAAGAGCCCGGGCTGCTGCGTGACCATGGCGCCGGTGAGCAGTCCGCCGTTGGATCCGCCGGTACAGGCGAGCCGGTCGCGGCTCGTCCAGCGGTTCGCGATCAGCCATTCGGCGGCCGCCGCGAAGTCGTCGAACACCGCCTGCTTGCGCTCGAGCATGCCCGCCTCGTGCCAGTCGTCGCCGTACTCGCCGCCGCCGCGCAGGTTGGGCAGGGCGTAGACGGCCCCCGCCTCGAGCCACGGGAAGAGGGTGGCCGAGAAGACCGGCGTCTCGGAGACGTTGAAGCCGCCGTAGCCGGCCAGCAGCGTCGGCCGCTGGCCGTCGCGCTCGAGCCCCTTCCGGTGGACCACGAACATCGAGATCCGGGTGCCGTCCTTCGACGGGTACCAGACCTGCTCGACCTCGACCAGGCCCGGGTCGACCGGCACCTGGGGCTGCTCCCAGAGCTCCGGCTGGGCGTCCGGCCGCGCGAGATCGACGCGGAAGATCGAGTCCGGGTGGTTGAAGCTCTCGAAGGCGACGTAGGCCTCGGTGCGGTCGGGCTCGACCGCGATGCTGGCGGTGCCCAGCCCCGGCAGGCGCACCGACCCGGCCGGCGCGCCGTCCAGGCGGAAGACCTCGAACGCGCTGGTGGCGTTGCGCAGGTACTCGACGACCAGCAGGCCGCGCGCGACCGAGACGTCCTGGATCACCGCGTCGGCGCGCTCGGGGACGATCTCCTTCCAGGTCTCGCGCCGCGGATCCTTGGGGTCGACCGCGAACACGCGCCCGTTGGGCGCGCCCTGGTTGGTGTAGAGGTAGAGCGTGCCGTCCACCACCGTGCCCGAGGCCGCGCCGTCGCCGCCGACGGTGACCTCTTTCCTGTCCAGCACCCCGGTCCGGCGCCAGGCCTCGAAGTCGGCGACCCAGAGGTCGTTGGCGCGCGTGCTCGTCCAGTAGGCGAGCACCAGCCAGCGGCCGTCGCGCGACAGCGACCCCGACGGCCCCCAGGTGGTGGCGAGCTTCTCGTTCTCCGCGCGCGTGAACTGGCGGAACAGCACCGGGTCCTGCTGCGGGTCGGTGCCCAGCGCATGGAAGAGGACGCGGCCGCTGTAGGGGTCCTTCGGGTCGGCGAGGTTGCGATAGAGGAAACCGGAGCCGTCGGGCAGCCAGTCGGGAGCCTGCGTCTTGTTCGGGATCTCGAGCCCGAGCGGCTTGCCGCTGTCGACCTCCATGAGATGGAGGGTCGTGTTCTCGTCGCCGGCGCGATAGGTGCCGTAGGCGAGCAGGCGGCCGTCCTCGGACGGCGAGTGCCAGGTCACGGTGGTCAGCCCGGACGGGTCGAGCACGGCCGGGTCGAGCAGGGTCCGGGACTCGCCGCGATAGCCCTGTCGCCAGTAGAGGACCGGCTGGTTCTGGCTCCCCTCGCGCCGGGTGAAGAAGTACCGGTCGCCGCGCACCGCCGGCTTGGAGACGGTGCCGACCTCCATCAGCGGGCGCAGCCGCTCCTCGAGCGCCTTGCGGCCGGGGAGGCCGTCGAGCCAGGAGCGCGTGTAGGCGTTCTGGGCATCGGTCCAGGCCGCCACCTCGGGAGTGACCTGGCCCATCCGCTCCGGGTTCGAGTTGTCGCCCTCGAGCCAGCGGTAGGGATCGGTCACGGCGACGCCGTGGAGGGTCTCGGTGACCGGCTCCACCCGGCTCGCGGGCGGGGCGGCGACCTCGGCCGCGGCGATCGAGACGGCGACGAGCGAGGCGAGGGCGAACACGGCGAGCGCGAGCTTCAAGGAGGCACCTCCGGAGGGCGGATCGGGCCGCCGCAGCGGGCGGCCCACGGACAATCTATCATTGGGGTTTCGGCGCGCCGGGGGAGGGCCCGGGCGCCAGCGGAGGAGACCAGGTGAAGCCAGGCGCCGAGGAGATCCTGCTCGACCGCGACCTGTCGGCGATCGTCATCCCGCACGGCTACCGGACGAGCCTGCCGCGCGGAACGCGCGTGCGCGTGCTCCAGACGCTGGGCGATTCGGCGACCGTCTCGGCGGACTTCGGCGGGCTGTTCCGGATCGACCCGGACGACTTCCCCGCCCTCGGGCTCGCCGAGCTGCCCCGGCCCGAGCGGGAGACCGAGACCTCCCGCCCGCTCGAGGAGCGCGTGTGGGAGGTGCTGCGCAGCTGCTACGACCCCGAGATCCCGGTCAACATCGTCGAGCTGGGCCTGATCTACGACTGCCGGGTGGACCCGCCGGGCGCCGACGGGCGCAGCGACGTGCAGGTCAAGATGACCCTGACCGCGCCGGGCTGCGGCATGGGCGACGTGCTCGCGGCCGACATCCAGCTCAAGCTCGAGAAGATGCCCGACGTCGGCCGCGCCGCGGTCGAAGTGGTCTTCGACCCGCCCTGGAACCAGAGCATGATGAGCGAGGCGGCCCGGCTCCAGCTCGGCTTCTTCTGACCCCCGGCCGGCCCGGCCGGCCCCCGGCGCGTAACATCCGGCCGCTTCCGGAGTAGAACCGGAAGAAGCCATGACCGCCGCCCAGCCGTCCCCCTCCCGCTCGGATCTCCGCGTGACGGTGCACAGCGCCAATCGCTGGGCCGTGGCGGCGGCCGTGCGCCAGGCCCTGCGCCGGGCGGGCGTGGACCCGGCCGAGATCGATCGCGTCGTCGACGCGGTGGTCGCCGCCGAGACGCCCGAGCGCGTGCGCGACGTCTGCCGGCGCTGGGTGCGGGTCCAGCCCCCGAGCTGAGCCGCCGCGCGCGCCGCGCTAGAGTGGCGGCGGATCATGCGCGATCCCGCCCTCGAAGCCGAGGCCGAGGGGCGTCCCGACCTCGCCTGGCGCGAACGGACCACCGACGCAGCCGGGGTGCGCCTCCACCTCGTCGAGGCGGGTCCCGCCGGCGGCGCGCCGGTCCTCCTGCTCCACGGCTTCCCCGAGTTCTGGTGGGGCTGGCGCCGGCAGATCCCGGCGCTCGCCGAGGCCGGGTACCGGGTGGTGGCGCCCGACCTGCCCGGCTACAACCTCTCGGAGAAGCCCCGGGGCCTGCGCCCCTACGGCCTGGACGCGCTCGCCGCGGTGCTCGCCGCGCTGCTCGCCGAGCTCGGTCCGCGCCCGGTGCCGGTGGTCGGCCACGACTGGGGCGGCGCGCTCGCCTGGTGGGGGGCGCTCACCACGCCGGAGCGCATCGACCGGCTGGCGATCCTCAATGCACCGCACCCGTCCGTCTTCCGGCGCGCGCTCTGGCACGACCCGGCGCAGCGCCGCCGCGCCCGCTACATGCTCTATTTCCAGCTCCCCGCGCTGCCCGAGCGCAAGCTGCGCGCCGCGGGCTTTCGCGCCTTCCGCTCGATCTTCCGCCGTTCGAGCCGGCCGGGGACGTTCCGCGAGGAAGACCTCGACCGCTACGCCGAGGCCGCCGCGCGTCCGGGCGCCCTGACCGCCATGCTCGGCTGGTACCGGGCCGCCCTGCGCCGGCCGCCGACCCGGCCTCCTCACCGCGAGGTCGAGCCGCCCACGCTGCTGCTCTGGGGCGTCGACGACGTAGCGCTCGGCGAGGCGCTGGTGGCGCCCTCGCTGGCGCGCTGCCGGCGCGGCGGGGCGGCCCGCATCGAGGGCGCGGGCCACTGGCTCCAGCACGAGGCGGCGGCGGAGGTGAATCGCCGCCTGCTCGCCTTCCTCGCCGCCACCGGGTAGGCTTTTCGGCGTCATGCGACGCATTCTCGTCACCGGGGCGCTCGGCCAGATCGGGTCCGAGCTCGTCCCCGCCCTGCGCGCGCGCCACGGCGCCGAGCAGGTGATCGCCTCCGACATCCGCGTCCCGCCGGCGGGGGCCGGCACCGACGGCCCCTTCGCCGTGCTCGACGTCACCAACTTCCGCCAGCTCCAGGACCTCGTGCGGCGCCACGAGATCGGGACCCTCTACCACCTCGCCGCCCTGCTCTCGGCCACCGCCGAGGAGCGCCCCCACGTCGCCTGGGAGATCAACATGGGCGGCCTCTACAAGATCCTCGAGGTGGCGCGCGAGAACCGCTGCGCGCTCTTCCACCCGAGCTCGATCGCCGCCTTCGGGCCGGGCACGCCGCGCGCGGCCACGCCCCAGGACACGGTGCAGCGCCCGAACACCATGTACGGCGTGACCAAGGTCGCCGGCGAGCTGCTCGCCGACTACTACGCCCACCGCTTCGGCCTCGACGTGCGCGGCCTGCGCTTCCCCGGCCTGATCTCGCACACCGCGCTGCCCGGCGGCGGCACCACCGACTACGCGGTGGCGATCTTCTACGACGCGCTCCGGCACGGCCGCTACCGTTGCTTCCTCGGCCCCGACACCCGCCTCGACATGATGTACATGCCCGACGCGGTGCGCGCCACGCTCGAGCTGATGGAGGCCGACCCGGCGCGCCTCGAGCACCGCAACGCCTTCAACATCGCGGCCGCGAACTTCACCCCCGCCGAGCTCGCCGCGGAGATCCGCAAGCACCTGCCCGGCTTCGAGATCGAGTACGAGGTCGATCCCCAGCGCCAGGCGATCGCAGATTCCTGGCCGCAGTCGCTCGACGACACCGCCGCGCGCACCGAGTGGGGCTGGCGCCCGCGCTACGACCTCGCCGCGATGACCGCCGAGATGCTCGAGCAGCTGCGCCCGAAGCTCAAGCTCGCCTAGGATCCCGCCATGCCCCACGACCGATTCCTCGAGGCCCTGGCCGGCGAGCTCGCCGCACTCGACGCGCGCGGCAACCCGAAGCGCAACGAGTCCGTGATCACCGGCGTGGTACCGCCCGCCGACGGCTTCGGACCGCGCTACCTGCTCGCCGGCGAGGAGCAGCGGCGGTTCCTCAAGATGAACTCCAACAACTACCTCGGCATGGGCCTGCGCAAGGAGGTGGTCGAGGCCGAGGAGGAGGCGGTGCGGCGTTTCGGCGCCGGGCCCGGCGCGGTGCGCTTCATCAGCGGCACCTACGCCCCCCACGTCGAGCTCGAGGCGCGCCTGGCCGCGTTCCACCGGCGCGAGGCGGCGATGCTCTTCTCCTCGGCCTACGCCGCCATGATCGGCACCTTCGTGCCGCTGGTCACGCCCGAGACCGCGCTGGTCTCCGACGAGCTCAACCACAACTGCATCATCAACGCCATCCGGCTGGCGCGGCCCAAGGAAAAGCACGTCTACCGGCACAACGACTCGCTCGACTTCGAGACCCAGCTGCTCTCGGCGGCCGGCACCTGCCGGCGCGCCCTGGTGGTCACCGACGGCATCTTCTCGATGCGCGGCGACCACGCGCCGTTGCACGAGATCCTGACCGTGGCGCACCGCCACGACGCGCGCTTCCCCGAGAACGTGGTGGTGATCGTCGACGACTCGCACGGCGTCGGCGCCTACGGGCCGACCGGCCGCGGCACCGAGGAGCACCTGCGCTCGGGCCCGTCCGACCTGCTGATCGGCACGCTCGGCAAGGCGTTCGGCGTCAACGGCGGCTACGTCACCGGCCCGCGCGGCGTGATCGACTTCCTGCGCGAGTCGGCGCCGATGTACATCTACTCGAACCCGATCACGCCGGGCGAGGCCGCCGCCGCCCTGACCGCGCTCGAGATCCTCGAGAGCGAGGCCGGCGCCGAGCTGCTCGCCCACCTGCGCACGATGACCCGCCGCTTCCGGGACGGCCTGGTCGCGCTCGGCCTCGAGACGCTCGAGGGCGACCACCCGGTGGTGCCGCTGCTGGTGCGCGACACGGCGCGGACCACCGCGCTGGTGCGCCACCTGCGCGCGCACGGCGTCCTGGCGACCGGCCTCAACTACCCGGTGGTGCCCAAGGGCCACGAGACGATCCGCTTCCAGGTCTCGGCCGACCACACCGAGAAGGACGTCGATTCCGTCCTCGACGTGCTCGCGAAGTTCAAGGACTCCGCCCACTCCTGACCCGGCGGACGAAGCGGTGCGAGTGAAGGTCCGGCCGTGAGCGACCGGCGCCGCCGGCGCGGGCGCGCCGGACTCGCCTCGAGCGGAGCGCCGCCCCACCCTTCTATGGAGTCTTTGTCTGTAGAATCTTTAACCCGAAAGCGGGAATTCTCACCAGAAGCGTCGAACCACCGATCCCGAACCCGAGGATAGAGACATGTCGATCGCGAGCAAGCCGATGCTGATCTCCGGCGGCCACAAGGGCGCCGAGGCGGAGTTCGGGCGCTGTGCCAAGCGCTGGGGC
>Ga0102851_10001552_pt1 | contig 13221 bp, 9 predicted proteins | sample Mud3Dept3metaG_FD_79558 | JGI IMG/M metagenome (GOLD analysis project Ga0102851, IMG submission 79558) | Freshwater wetland microbial communities from Ohio, USA, analyzing the effect of biotic and abiotic controls - Mud 3 Core 4 Depth 3... | ecosystem: Environmental > Aquatic > Freshwater >... | reverse complement strand
TTATCCTTGAGAGCGGAGGAAATGGCAAAATTGGGAAGCCAGGTGGATGCCATGTTAATGATTCCAACCGATTGAAACCGGTTGCCGGGAAACTTCTCTCTGTCCAGAGCTTCGCTGGCATCATTGTTCGTATCCTTTTCGTCAGGGTCGACGTAAAAAAGGACATGCACCTTTCCCCTTAACTCTTCGCTGCTCCAGGGTTTCCCATCCAGCCGTCCTCCCAATTTTTCTTTCAATTCTATCTTTGGAGGAATCTCCCCTACTTCAATAGCATCGGCAGCCTGATTCATCAGCAACACGGCCAAAACCAACAGCAAACATTCCACGAGATGCTTCACGATCAACCTCCTGAACCTCTGATATCAACTTGCTGGATGGGATATCTCCTCGGCCCTGTCAGAGAACGCATTGATTTGGAAGGGCAATGACGACTGTATTATTGTTTAGACCTAATTCATTGAGAAGTCAACGATTTAATTTCAGATCGCAGCCCAAGACAACCGCGGCAGAGAGAGAAGAACCAATCTGTTTTTCATCTGACACAAAATAGGGGGAAAACTAAAGCTTCTTGGCGAGCCTGTTGTTTCGGGGCTTCCCATTCTTTTTCTGAGCCACGACAACAGGTATGACTTCATCTTTTGAAAGAGGGATGAGCACGGTCGTCCCTTTTGAGAGCGGGCTCGTCTTGTTCAGGTGGTTGATTTCAAGCAGTGGTTCAAGATCGACCCGGTATAATTTGGCAATCCCTGGCAGGGTATCCCCTTTCTTGACGAGGTGGGTCTTGAATGGAAACTTTTCGAGAGGCTGCATGGCTTCGAAGTTTTTTAAGAAGAGGTCCTTTTTCCCAAAAGGGATTTTGAGCTCGTACTCAGTTTCATTTGGAGGGGTCACCTCCCTTCGGAGCTCGGGATTGAGATCCTTAATCTCTTCAAGGGAGGTTTCGCAGGCTTTGGCAATATGGGAGAGGTCCGTCAATTCTGGGACTTTTACCTTTTCGTACCTGAGAGGCTCCTGGTATTCGACGTCAATGAAGCCGTATTTTTCCGGGTCCTTGGCAACGAGCGTCGCTGCAATCATCAGCGGGACATAATCCTTGGTTTCCCGCTTGAGATAGCGATAATTGGACAGCTTCCAGAAGTCCTCGGTCTTGTAACGTTTGATGGCATTGATGATCTTATACTCTCCTGCATTGTAACCCGCTGCCGCAAGATACCAGCATTCGAACATCTCATAGAGGTCCTTTAAATATTTTGCTGCGGCGATGGTCGACTTTTCCGGATCCCTCCGTTCATCCACCCACCAATTCGACCGCAAACCATATCTTTTCCCCGTCAGGTAGATGAACTGCCAAAGGCCAACTGCCTTGGCCCTGGAATAGGCGTGAGGGTCGAATCCGCTCTCGATGAGCGACAAGTAAACCAGGTCCTCTGGCAGACCATGCTCCTTCAAAACGCTTTTCATGAAGTGGATATACTTCTCAGACCGCGAGAGCCAGGTGACAAATTTGTGTCGAATCCTAGTCTGAAAAAATTGGATGAATTGTTCTACTCTGCCATTGATGACGATGGGGATGTCGAAGTTCGGTTCCTCCCTCCGGCCAGCTCGCAGAATCTTTTCCATCTCGAGATCATCACTTGCCGAATCACCGGGAGGAAGTCCCGCGGATGCAGAAGGGGCCCCTTCTTTTTGGCCCTCCATTGTTAAATTGGACTCGAAATTGTCTTGGGCGGCAGCGTTGGACAGAGACATCATGAGGAGAAAAACGAAAATTCCTCCCAACAACAGATTCAGAGAGATCTTCCGGGTCAAAAGAACCTCCTCTTAAACATCATCTGACCGTCACAACGTAAAGTATGCCTGGCTGTAGCCGGGACAGAGTAGACGGATTGTCTTCAAGGTAAATTGCATTTTTTGTGCCACGAAGACATTCTATAAGTTATCAAACTCAAACACCTTTTTTTTCTCACTAATTTTATTCGGTCAGAAAAATGACCCAAATTGACAAGGGCGCGACAATTTGTACTATCTTTTAGACCGAATTCACAAAGAAGTCAACAATAAAAATTGCTGATCGGGAATTGAGGAATTAAGGTTCAGAATGATTGAGAAACCATCTCTATTTGTCCCCATTGAAAAAGTCAGCACCAGTTGGAGAGACCGTTACCGGCGGTGTTGGTTTGGTATTGACGTAGAGGCGAAAAATATCGGGCCGAGCGTAATGACCCGCTACGTCGAAGTCATATTTGCCCCCGGGGATCTCGTTCAAATCCAACTCTGCAGTCAGAATGCACGGCCGGTCAAAACTTGGTCCTGCCAAGATCTGGCCCAAGGGGCCAATGATACAACTGCCGCCGCGCATCAGGACAGTCCCCGGATCGTTACCCTGAATCGCAGTATAATCTTCCGGGCAATCCGCCCGGGTAAGGTACTGGCAGCAGCTCAGGACAAAACAGCGTCCCTCCAAAGCAATGTGGCGCATCGAGGGTAGCCAGGTGTCTCGATGGTCGGCTGTCGGGGCACAATAGAGCTGGACTCCCTGAGCGTACATGTGCATCCGAAGCATGGGCATGTAGTTTTCCCAACAGATGACAGCACCGATCTTGCCCAAGGGTGTATCAAATACAGGCATCGTCGAACCATCACCAAACCCCCAGACCAGCCGCTCCATGGCCGTGGGCATGAGCTTTCGATGTTTGCCCATCAACCTTCCGTCCGGGGAAAAGAAAAGAACGGTGCAATACAGGGTGCCGCCATCACGCTCGATCACTCCGATCACCAGAAAAACGCCGGCCTCCCGCGCAGCCCTCCCCAGGGCATCACAAGCCGGGCCGGGCACATCCACAGCGCTTTCATAATAACGTCTGAAATCGTCCCGTCCCTTGCCTGTGCGGAGGCCAACCCGGGCCCCAAAGTCCAATCCTGTGGGATAAGCAGATACAAATGCTTCGGGCATGACAACCAGCTGCGCTCCCTGTCGGCCTGCCTCAATGGCACGGGAATGAACTTTTTCAATGGTTGCTTCCAGGTTAAAAACAATCGGACTATCCTGCACGACTGCCACACGAACGATGTTCATTTTGAGCTCCTCTCGAATCCTCGTGGTATTTTGTCTTTGCTAAAAAAGATACCCATTTCAATTGGTACAGATATATCCGTAAGCGCACCTGCCACAATTATTCTTCGGATCGATCGTCGGGATGAAGGCCTGGTCCGGACTCACGATCTCTCTCAGCAAACTGAAGATCACTTCAGTCAGGTTTCCAAAATTCTCCCTGAATTCGGCCTCGTTCTTAAAAAGTGGAACTTCTATGTCAGAGTCAATCCTTGCCCTTCCAAGAAGTAAAAACATGCAATCAATCTTCTCCGGCTTTTCTCCGGTTAAGGTAGAATAAGCGAGGAGATAAAACGGAAGCTGAAGGCTGCCTATGGCTTTGCACCAGGAATCCCTGTTTGTTAGATCCAATTTGTTATAGTTGATCGTGAGGGTGTTCCTATTGGCAGAAGTCTTATAATCGATAATGACCGTTCTGTCGTCCCTCTTCTCGACCCGGTCAAGCCGCGCTCTGAATTTAAAAGAATCCTTCTTCACATGGATCTCCCGCTCCAGTTCCAGGATTTTTGTTCGAAACTCCTTAATCTTCACCAACTGGTAATTTTTTATGAAATCCTCTAAATGTCTCTTCACCTGGTTTCGAAGCAGATAGATCTCACCGGCAGGATCTTTACCGTATTGCTCCTCAAAATGTTTATGAAAAATTTTCCCGAACTCCCTCAGATTCATCTCCTTCTCGGTAAGCATTGACCCTATTCTTCCTTTAAAGTATTCGGAAAGGACCAGGTGGACGAACGATCCAATCTCCTCTTTTTCAAATTCTTCTGAGACCACCTCTCTTTCCCTGAGCCCAAGAACATATTCGAAATAGAACTGGAGAGGGCAATGGAGATAGGTATTCAGGGAAGTCGCACTGAAAGGATATTCCCTCAAAAACTTGATCATCTCCAAAGACTTATTGATCGGGCGGGGATTCTTCTCTTTCAGGCTCACAGCGTACTGGATGGTATGAACATACCTCTTGTCATCCCTCTTCTCTTCTCTCTTTTGCCTCTCCCAGAGGAGTTTTTCGACGAACCTGCTCTTCTCCTTTTCGTCATTTTCAACCCAAAAGAGGTGTCCTTCCTTCGCTCCGCCGATCAACGTATTAAAAGTGTAAGACATGATCTCTTCCCGATCGAGGTAGGTGGGAAGTCCCAGCATCTGCCTCGCCTTAAAGGGGAGAAAGGAATCCTCTCTCGTCGTATCAGGGAGGATGCCCTCGTTTGCGTCGAGAAAGAGGACGTTCTCGAATTTCAGATTCCTCGTTTCCAGGAATCCAAGGACCTGCACCCCTCTCAGGGGCGTCCCTGCGAAAGGAGTGTAGGAGGTCATGATATATTTCTTAAAAAGGGCGAAATAGCTTCCGGCCTCCTGAAACTGGACCTCATTCATCAGGGACTTGGAAAGGATGTCGAGCTGGGTGACGAAAGACTCTGCGTAAGGATAGAAAAAGGGATGGAGAGGGGCCGTGCTGTTTTGATAGATGTATTCGACCACCTCTTTCAGTCTCCTTGCAAAGTCCCCCACATCCTTAAAGGAGAGCATCTTTCTGATGGTATGGGTATGGATTGCGTCGAGGTGTTCTCGCATCATCTTCAGGGTGATCCCCGGCTCGACTTTGATCACTTTTTCTTTGATGGAATCGACAATGGCCTCGTCATTTTCCAGCTCGGAAAGGGATAGAAATTTCTTGGTTCGCTTCTCTGTGAGCGTCTTCTCGATGGCATGGAAAAGAATCCTGGTGACGTTTGCCCTCCCCTGAAAATAGATGTTTTTTGTATAAGGGTGAAGAACGAACTGCAGGTAGTAAGGGACGTAAAGGCGATCCCCGCTCATGGTCGCCACGACTTCCATGAGGTGATTGAAAAAGCCGAAGAGAGGAGTTCTCTGGAGAGGGTATCCGAGGGAGACGTTATAGTTGTCCGGGTCGAGGAGGTTCAAGGTCTGGTGGAAAAGGGGAAGCAAGGTCTCCGAGGAGGGAAGGACGATGACGGTGTTTTCGTCAATTCGTTCCTTCCTATCTATCTTCTTTTTCAAGAGCGTGCTCACACCGAGGACCTGGCCGTGGGAATCCGGACTCTTATAGCAATGGATTTCAGGCTCGGCTACATTGAAGTTCCTTATCGCTGTTATTCCCAGGTCAGAAAGCTTCCTTTTCATTCCCTCTCCTTCTTGAAAAATGAAAAGGGTGTTTCCCTTCTCCAGAAGGGATCTAAAAATCTTTTTCTCTGATTCCGTGAGGGCGAAAAAACCTGCCAGGATCACTTTTTCAAAACGATCCAGATTTAAGCGGTCAATACTCTCTGAAACAACCCGGTATCTCGAGGACCTGGTCGAAAAATGTGCTTCCTCTACCCTTTTGTAAAACGCTTCGTAGAAATGCGAGAGAGATTGGAGCCTTTTCGCCGTGGTTTCTGGTATATCCCCGTCGGCAATGCTGTCGATTTCTTTTACTTTTTCGGGGGGGACCCCTTCGATATGAAGTTCTTCAAGGTCGTTGTAGAGCTTCAACCCCACAGGAAAGAAAGTGTCGGGAGTCAGAAAGCTCTTCCGTCCCAGGTTCTCGGGAGAGACGGCATGGATGGTATAGAGGATCGAAATGGCATCGATGGCTTCGAGCTTTCTTCCCCCGAGCCCCAGCGATTCGTCATGGACGTGTTCGATGAATTCATCCATAGAAAGGATGAGGGGCGGTATGAAGCTCGATTTCTCCTTATCCGCAAGGACTTTTCTGAGAAAGTGCGAGGGCCTTTTGCCGGGAAAGATGACGAGATTCGGAGAATAATCCTTTTCAATCCCGATTAACTGCTCGGCTGATTTTTCAACCAGATTTTCTGATGGAGAAAGTAAAAGAATGTTCACGTGACCTTCCTCATCTCGTTCAGGTCCACGTAAGCAACCATTCCTTCGATCCTCTTGTCGGGATAGATCTCTCTTAAGATCCGGACATAATTCTTGAGCTGGGAAATGTGCTCCTTTTCAGCTTTTTTGTCAGTGCCTGTTTTATAATCGATCACGGACACATGGTCTCCTGCGAAGATGACCCGGTCCATCCGGAAGAGACCTCCCCGCGAGTCCGAAAAATCCTGCTCTCTTTTGATCACCGTACCTGGAACGGCTCGAAAATAGGGTCTTACTTCTTCGCGGTTCAAAAATTCAAGAAGATGTTTTCCCATCGTTTCCACGGAATAATGGGTCTGCAATTCATCATTCACCCGCGCGATGATCGGCTCAAGGTCCGGCTCAATGTTCTCATCCAAGGTGTCAATGAAATAGAGGACCCTGTGGATGAACTCTCCTCTTCGCCGTTCCTCAAGGTTGAGTTCCTCAACGGGCGCAAAGGGAAATTGGATCGGATCAGGATGATAATAGAGCTTCAATTCCTCCTGCGGTGAGGTCTTTTCGACTGGCCCGGGCTCGGTGGAACAGAGACGAGGCCCACTCCGTGATCCAATCTGGGAATCCACGATCTGGAGAAGGTCAATAGGAAACTGGTTTCTCTTGCCCTGGACTCCAACGATATAGAGTTCATCCTCGGCTCGCGTGAAACCCACATAGAGGGTATTGAGCTTGTTCACCAAATCCTTCAATTTTTCTTCCTCATATCTTTCTTCCAGAAAGTGGCTCGCTTTCATGATCTGTTGGTTGATCTTGAGCAAATTAACTCCGTCCGCCTGTTCACGAAGAATATATTTGAAGCCCCGGGTCGTTTCCTCATAAAGCAAGAGAACAACTACCGGGAACCCCAATCCCTTTGCCTTATGGATCGTCATGACTTTCACGGCGGGGATCCCTACAGGAACATCAATGGTCCAATCCGACTCCCCTGCCTCTTCGTCCGTGGCGCATTTGAGGAAATCGCCGGGATTGTTTCGACCTTCTCCCTCAAAATGTTTTATCACCTCCAGGATCTTGATGAGGGTTGCCTCCTCTTCCTGAAAACGATTGAACACGCTGTAAGTGCTGTAAATTTTATTCACCAGATCATACAAGGGCAGATAACCCGCCGACTTAAAGAGATCCTCAAAGTAAATTTCCCAGAGCTTGGGGAATTCCTCCTGGAAGGCTTTATAGAGTGGGGTCTTCTTTCTACTCCTGAAGAAAAATTGATGCAATGCTTTCAATTCAACCTCTTCATTCCCCTTTAAAGTCTTTCTGAAGATGTCGCCCAGGACGAAACCTGCGAATGAAAGGTCATCCGGCGGAGAATCGAGGAAGGTGATCAGGGCGACGATTTCAGCGGTGAGTTTCCTTGTCCTGATGTCAAGGCTGCTGTAGGAGATGAACGGAGCACCGATCTCGTTTAGCCATGCGGTGATATTGACCACGTCTTCATTCCGGTAAGCCAGGATGGCGATATCCGAGTAGGAATATCCTCTCCGGAGCAAATCCCTTATTAAATCCTGGATCTTCTCTTTTTCTGGAGGTTCATCATTCTTTTTCTCGATTCGAATGACTTCTACATATCCTGAACCTTCGTAGCTCTCCTTCACCTTCTGTTCATAATCAATGAGCCCGCTTCGGATAGCAGGTTCCCGGTATTTGTCATGATTGGCGATGGTCTTTTTGAAGAAGATCTTGCTGAAATCGACAATTCCCTCGAGGCTGCGATAATTGGTTTCCAGTTCTTTGACGCGATGGAGGGCAGAAGAAAACGGATTTTTTGATTCAAGTTTCTTCATGATCCTGTAATCGGCATGCCTGAACCCATAGATCGCCTGTTTGGTGTCACCCACGACAAAGAGACTCCCTCCCTGGGAAAGGGAGTTTTCGATCAGGGGGAAAAGATTGGCCCACTGCATAGGAGAGGTGTCCTGGAATTCATCGATCAGGTAGTGGTAGATCGTTTCTCCTATCCTGAAGTAGACGTCCGGAACGATTTCGTGATCAAGATAGTCAGATAGGTTTTTGTTGATATCCTGAATAAAGATCTTCCCTTCCTTTTTCTTCACTTCCTCGAGGACATGTTTGAAGACTTCATAGGTTTTGAGATAGGGATTGTAATAAGTCGTTGCATGGAGTTCAATATATTTCTTTATTTGATTGCCCAGGAGGTCCCATGTTTCGGATATTTTCTCATACCACCCCTCTCCTTTTCTCTTGGGCTTGGTGACAGGAGGGTTCGATAGGCCTTTATCAACAAGATCAGGAAAGTTATCGTTTCTTACGATCTCCAAAATTTTGGTGAACGAACTTCCCTTGCTTCTTGTGAGTCCCGATTTTTCGATCGAACAATTTAAGCTCTCCACTCCATCTCGAATTTCTTTCTTGACAGACTCAATCTGCTTTTCCGCATCGATGACCTTTGCTTCTTTGAGCATACTGGAAACCCTGTTGTGGAGTTCCACCATTTCATCCAGAAAATCTTTCGAGGGATCCCAGAGGTAAGCAGACTCTCTTCCCCTGTTCTCAAGGATGATCCCCAGGAGTTTTTCGAGGAATTCAGCTTGCGGACTCTTTTCCTTGACTCCTCGAAGAAATCGATTGAAGGCGTAGGCCATGATGTTTTCAGGGGCCATGACGATGTCGAAGTCAGGGCTGTCACCGAGGTCGACTGCTGAAGCCTTGTAAATAGAGGCCATGAAACTGTCAATGGTCTTTACCTGGAAGTCGCTGTAGTTTCTTAGAATCTCATCGATCTTAGCCCCGGCCTTGTCTGCCAGGTATTCCTCTCTCAAGGAGACCATTTGAGAAAGCTCCTTGATCTTTTCGGGGTCCTTGAAATAAATATCCTTGAGCCACGAGAGGATCCGTTCTTTCATCTCTTTTGCAGCATTATTCGAAAACGTAATGGCGAGAATATTTCTTAAGTGGTTCTGGGGGATTTTACTTGACAGGAGAAACTGGACGAACCTTTCCGTCAGGGAGTAAGTCTTTCCGGAACCCGCAGAAGCCTTCAAGATCGTAAAATGTGGAAATTGGATAGATGAATCTTTTTCCAGAACTGTGTCAGCCATGGTTTTCGCTTTCTCAATTTCTCATAACGGAACCCACCCCTCGAATTCTATCAATTTTCGAAACCCTGTTGACGTCCTATTTTACCCTTTGTCGTAAACTGAATCAACGTCTCTGAACCAGTCGCCCACCCCCTGGTTTTCTTCTCTGCCCGTAAACGAGGTAGATTCCCTCCGAGGCTTCAGTCGACGCCCCAGCGCTGTCAGGCAGCAGATGGGCAACGCCAAAAAGAAGGCAACTGCTCTATCGTGTCAGGCTTGAGTGCTTCACCGATTCCTGGTTTCGAGATACCGCATTTTTGGCTAATTCAATGGAGAATATATACAGCACGAAGAGTAAGGGCGGGAATGAATTGCTTCAAGTGCTAATATTCACTAACTAAGCACGTTCACAACCTATTGACATATCAATGTTTTTATGAAAAAAAGAGACAACTAAAAAAATTTCTTGACAAACTTGTTATTTCTGCTATAATTGCGTTAACGTTAAACCAAATGGCTCTATATATCCTTTCAAACCCCACCCCAAACCCCACCCACCCAAGATTGGATATATAGGGCCTTTTTTTTGGAATGCCCCTTTCTCACAATGCTTTGGTAATAAGAAAGTCGTGGGATTTTCTGATTTTCTTAGCAAGAAATCCTGATCTTGTCAATCAAATAAATTGAAGTCACTGAAAAAACCCGAGACCTCTGATTGCATGCCTGCCTGAGCGGGCAGGCAGTTACGTAATCAAGTGGGCGGAGGACATCCATCCCATTCAGGAAAATATTTCGGTAGAGGTCTTGATTTATTGTCAACGAATGTGACAGATTTTCAGGAATAATGTTTTCAAAGAAAGGAGACCCAGATGAGTGAACACTTTTATCCTCTTGACGGTCGGAAGCATTACAAAGACCTGGAAGACGCCCAGAAGTCCATGTTCCAGGCATTCAGAAACTTTAACAATGAGATCTTTGAAAAGGAGAGCGCCCTTTCCAGGAAAGTAAAAGAACTGATAGCGATTGGCGTAGCTCACACGACTCAATGCCCCTATTGCATCGAAGGTCATGTCAGGGCTGCTAAAAAAGCAGGGGCGACCGATAAAGAGATCGCAGAGGCTGTTTTTGTGGCTGCTGCTTTAAGGGCAGGGGGCGCTTTTGCTCACTCGACCATTTCCATGGCCGTCCTCAAGGAAATCGAAAAGTCAGAAAAGCCAAAATGACGGTACGCAGGCGGATCCTTTCGGAAGATGTTTCCTCCTGCCGTTCGGAAAGTCACGCGAAAAATACCTCCTCCTGATTCCATTGAGTTGCAGATCGAAACCAATGATCTGCCCGAAATCCATGAGGACTGGAGCTTACGATCCTGTTCCCCAAGATTTCCCCCTAAGGTGATCCATCACGTCTAAAGACAAATTCTTTTCATTATACCTGAATGAGTTCCACAAAAGAAAAAAAACAGGTGGGCAGGCCATTTTTCCCCGTTGCCTTTTTGGCAGCTTTCTGAGAGAATGAGAAAAAATATTGGGGCAGAGGGAAGAACAACGATGAATAAAGGAGATAAATTCACTCTCATACTGAACAAAATACGAGGAAAGGAGGGAAATATCATTCCTGTGCTCCGAACCATTCCTTTATTTGAAGGATTGGCCTTCAGAGATCTCAAGAAAATAGAATTGATCGCCCATGAGAGGACATTCATGCCCGACGAAGTAGTCTTTCAGGAAAGGCAACCCGGCACCGGGATGTACTTCATCAAGAAAGGGCTGATCGAACTGACCAAAACGATCAACGATGAAAAGGTGAAAATAGCGGAATTAGGGGAGGGAGAATTTTTCGGAGAAATGGCCTTGATCGAGAACTATCCGCGCTCTGCCCAGGCGACAGCAGTAGTGAAGACAGAGGTCCTTGGAATATTTAGACCCGACTTCTTTGATTTGATAGACCGGAATCCCAGACTCGGTTCCAAAATTCTTCTCAAACTTTCCGAAAGGCTTACCAACAGGCTTAGGAAAACCACAGAAATGAAATTGAAAGAAATAGAATAAGATGGAAGCAAGCGAATTACAAAAGCTCTGGAAAACTTTCGAAATCATTGCCATCGGTTTTGTTTTGTTCGGGATGTTACTGGTTTTATATCTGATCAGAGGATTGCTCGCGCCATTTATTATCGCGTTTGTCATCACATTTTGTCTAAGCCCGGTGGTCGATTATATGGAAGGAGAGGGAATAAACCGCACCCTTGCGGTCATTCTCCTGATCCTTCTAACCGTGATCATCCTGCTCATATTATGGAGATTGACCTGGCCCACCATACAGACAGAGATAGGCAATTTCCAGAAGAATGCACCTCACTATGCAAGGAAGATTCAGGACGGCCTGACCCAGGGCATGAAATTGTTAGAAAAGAAGACGGGCTTCGTTCCCGAGGGTGTCCTGCAAAGCGCGGTGCAAAAGAGAATAGACCATCTCACCTCCGGGATGGGAGACATAAGCTTCCTAACGAAAACTGTGGCTCATTTTGTGGTCACCTTGGTTTTAATCCCAGTGATTGTTTTTTTCTTTCTAAAAGATGGCAGAAGAATAAAGAAGGTGCTCATCACCTATGTGCCCAACAAATATTTTGAAACGTTCTTAACCCTATTCCATGAAATTGGTCAGCAGATCAGCGGGTATATCCGTGGACAGCTTGCGGACTCGTTCTTCGTAGGTGTACTGGCAATCATAGGTCTTTATTGGTTCGGCATCAATTATTCGATATTGATCGGAGCGGTCGCCGGTATTGTGAATGTCGTCCCCTATGTCGGTCCTTTGTTGGGTCTTACGTTTGGCGGGCTGCTCGTGCTGATAGACACCGGCTCCATCGTTGACGTAGTTCAAGTAGTCGGTGTGCTTGCATTTGTAAAGGCGCTGGATGACTTTGCAATCACTCCGCTGATTTTAAGTAGAAGTGTTAAAGTTCACCCTCTCATGGTGATGATTTTGATATCATTTGGGGGAACAATACATGGCATTTGGGGAATGCTTCTCGCTGTACCTCTCTATTGCACGATGAAAGTATCTTTTCGAATATTGTATAAAGGATTTGTTGAGTACGGCAAGTGGTGAGGCGAGTCCTACTTGGCTTAAGCATCAGGTTCCTTCCACATTCTGCCTGTCCGGACTTGGCTAACGATTCTCCAGAACACATCTTCGATGATCTCTGTTTAAACAATTCATCCTGAAAAAAGGAATCCCCTTTCATGGCTCATCAGCAGGATTTTACAAAAGTAAAGGACAATATGTTCAAAACTTTTCCTGATTTCGACAAAATGTCACTTCCGATCGCTTCGTACGAATTTAAATGCACTGTATATGATTTAAAATAAGCGTTAAGCGTCATACAGTTATGTATTGTGCGCATTTAATCCTCTTCTGGGCATACTTATTGCTCTTCAATACTCTGCAATACAAGAAGAAATCTTCGAATCGTGGAGGCCCGATGTCATCCATGGGAAGCGATTCTGTTTTAACGAGTGAGGAAGCAATCCAATATTTGAGAATCTCGAAACCCACCTTCTTGAAGTATATTCGCCTTGGAAGGATAAAGGCGATCAAGGCGGGAAAAGGCTGGAGAGTGCTTCACTCAGAATTATACCGTTTTCTCAAGGACGGATCATCCGACGGGGTTTCTCTCACTATCGACCTAAACGAAGACCAAAATACTGACTATCCAAACAAAAATGTTTTTGGTTAAAATCAAAAAAGGAAAAGGGAGTATCAGCGATAAAAGCGAGTGAGGAATTGTAAGATAGCTGGATTTGAATGATTTTCATTCGCGACCCCCAATAACCACTCAATCCTCAAAAGACACCTCTCGGCTTCTCCATTTCATTTGACACAAAAGGCAATTTTCTTTATATTGGTATTTGTGCCGGAGTGGTGAAACTGGTAGACGCACGGGACTCAAAATCCCGCGGGGCTTCCACCCCGTGTCGGTTCGATTCCGACCTCCGGCACCAATTATTTCAATAGGTTAGGGGCTCTCTGAGGCCCCTACTTTTTTGCCTCAAAAGAGCCCGTCTGAACATCGTCTGAACTTTCGAGAGACTTTTGTGTAGACAAAAACAAATCCATCCGCTTCATTGCATTGATTGCATCTTCCTGATCCACCGTATTGTAGCGGTTAAACATCGAGAGAGTCTTGTGGCC
>Ga0102851_10001551_pt1 | contig 13222 bp, 11 predicted proteins | sample Mud3Dept3metaG_FD_79558 | JGI IMG/M metagenome (GOLD analysis project Ga0102851, IMG submission 79558) | Freshwater wetland microbial communities from Ohio, USA, analyzing the effect of biotic and abiotic controls - Mud 3 Core 4 Depth 3... | ecosystem: Environmental > Aquatic > Freshwater >... | reverse complement strand
ATCGGCGTATATTTCCTTGCAAGGTGTCTGATAAAGGATTCTGGAGATATAATTAAATTCTATAAAAACTTATCCTTGGTGATACTCCCGCTGGCGATCTTCATGGTCATAGAATCGATTTCAAATTGGAATATATTTTCAATGCTTACAGGGGTCCCTTTCGTCGGGGAGGTGCGGGGTGGGTTCGTACGTTCTCAGGGATCTTTTTCTCATCCAATTCTGGCAGGTTCGTTTGGCGCAGCCTTGATGCCTGTATTCATAGCGCTTTGGTTCCAGAAGGATTCAGTGCAGAGATATGCCATTCTTGGATGTATTGCTGCGACGGTCATCACGGTATCTTCCCATTCGGTCGGGCCCTTGATGGCGTACTTCGTTGGATTGGTCGGGATGTTGATGTGGCACATTCGATTTCGTATGCGGATCGTACGATGGGGAATTGCTGTTTTCCTTTTGACAGCTCATATGCTTATGAATGCGCCTGTCTGGTTCCTGTTCGCTCGACTCTCGGGTCTCACAGGGGGCGGGGGATGGCATCGTTCCCAATTGATAAACCAGACGGTGCTTCGCTTTAATGAGTGGTGGTTATACGGTACGAAATATACGGCTCATTGGATGGTCGGACTCAACCCGAAAAATCCGGATATGATCGACATCACGAATTGGTTTGTAAGCCAAGCTGTTCATGGCGGTATAATTACACTACTGTTTTTCATAGTTATAATTGTGGCTTGTTATAAAATTATTGGGAATAAAATAGTGAGTTTTGATGAACAAGGCAGTTCAAATGGAATTCTGATATGGTCTTTAGGGGTTTCGGTTACAGCACATGCGACATCCTTCATATCAGTTTCTTATTTTGATAAAATAGTTGTTTTTTGGTATATTCTTATTGCAGCAATCAGTTTATTTCAAACCAGATATTCTTTCAATCAAGCCACATGCGATAGTACCGATCATCATGAAAATGCATGGTATATGAAATGAGCAGAACGTTATCGAATATCATATACGCATTGGCAGGGGTGCTTATTGGTCAAGTTTTCGGATCTTTCAATTCTTTTTTCCTTGCCAAAATATTGTCTCCTTCGAATTATGGGGTATGGATGACACTTGTGATGGTTGGTTCTTTATCTCCAATATTATGTTTTGGAACAGTAGAGACGTTGCTGAAAGAGTATCCTTATTATATTGGGAAGGAGGAAATAGATAAAGCGACAAAATTGGAATCAGGTGTCTTCGGGTCTATAGCACTTGCTTCGTCTTTTATTTTTTTCCTCGCGGTGATTTTCCCGATGATCATTCCCGGACACGTACTTGGTGATTGGATTCCTCATATTCGCATTATGGTGTTTTCTGCGGGTATCACATTATTTTCGGCATTCTTGTATCACCGATTTGCCGCGCATCAAAATTTCAAGATCGTTGCATTCCTTGATTCCTTCCGGTCGTTCCTTATTTTTATCATCCTTATTTCTTTTTCCTGGTACTGGGGCATCAAAGGGACCGTTATTGGATTTATCATTGTTGAATCCGTTGTATGTCTTGTGTCCTTCATCTTGAGTTTTCGGTATTGCGGCAAACTGAGCATATGTTTCAATTTTTCCTATTTGGCGTCCCTCGTCAAGACCGGATTCCCCATTTCGATCGTATGGTGGGCATACATGATACAGGTCTCCGTTGACAGGGGGATGTCCATGATTTTCTTGGGGAAGGAACTCACCGGATTTTATTCGCTTGGCATGAGTATAACCTCACTTTTTCTCTTATTTCCACAGGTGATCGGAAGGGTTCTTTATCCGAAAGTAAATCAATCTATTGGGAAAGGTGCAGGAAAATCTGAAATAGATTTGATAGTGTTGGTCCCCGCCAGGGCATTGAGTCTTTTTACTCCCGTGGCATCCATGGTGTTGATAATTATGCTTCCGGTACTTTATAGGGATATATTCATAAAATATTATCCAGGATTATTGTCCGCCCAAGTATTAATTATGGGTATTTCTTTTTTATGCATAATTCGCGGAGGGATAAATTACCTTGTATCAACAAACAAGCAGCATAAAATACTTTATTATATGGTTATTTGTATATCAATTAATGTAATTCTGAATTATATATTGGTTAAAATTGGGTTAAGTATATTTGGGATTAGCGTAAGTACTGTCATATCTGGACTTGTATTGTCTGCGTTAGTGTGGAATTGTGTTTTTATAGGGATGATGTACAGTAGAAAAAATGCTTTTATTGAAATAGCGAAATTATTTATGCCTATTATTGTCATGATATCTATTGTTATTCCAATAATAACTATAGCGCCATTGTGGATATTGCATTCATATGTTGCTGTTGCACTAGTATCGTTTCTTGCTGTAACGTTATACGGTGTTATTTTGTACAATATATCGTTAGTGAATAGTGACATAATCGAAATATTATTAATTTTTAAGAGTAAAATTATTAGAACGGAAAGTGTGAAGGCATGATGCTAGTATTTTTGTAACATCAATGTGTGTGGCGAATGAATTGCTGTAAAAATGGTTTGGAGGTAAGAATATGAGATGCCTGGAAAAAAAGTATTTTATTCTGTTTTTTGCATTCATCATCATCATCAGTATCTTTTTAACCTCTGCAAATGCGGCAAATTGGTATGTCGACAAAGATGCGACAGGGAGTGGTTCTGGAACCTCTTGGGAGAATGCCTGGTTATCTTTTAGTGCAATTGCCTGGAGCTCGATCAATGCCGGGGATACGATTTATATCAGTGGAGGTCCAACAAGCAAAACCTATAATGAGCAGTTGACTGTTGGGAAAAGTGGAGCAGGAGGAAATGTCATCACGATCTCCACCGGTCAAGACGCAGGGCATAATGGAACGGTAATTATCAATGGCGGAAGTTATGCAAGAAATTACGGTATTTCGATCGCGGGAAAATCTTACATAAAGGTAAGCGGGAGAGTAGGAACATCGAGAAAAATGCAACTTACCGGTGCGGCCATCGCCGGATTAGCATTAAGTGATTCGATTTCATATGTCGAAATCGAGTTCCTGGAGATTAATAACAATGGAAATGCGGCGGATAGGGACGGCATTAGCGCACGGATAGTTTATAGTCCGAATTACCACTCCTCCATACACGATTGTGATGTCCACGATAATTATCAGGACGGGATGAACCTTCGACAAAGTACGAAAGGCGAAGCCATCGAGTATGGGGCATTTCTGATCTACAATAATATTATTCGTAATTTTAATGATGATGGGATTGAGATGTCAATAGGTGCAGACGTTTATAATAATGAAATCGGGCCCAGAACACAGGGTGGTGGCAACGGACACCCGGACGGGATACAGTTTTATAATTCGTATACAAGAGTATTCAATAATTACTTTCATGGGCAAGTAATAACATCCAGTCCTGGGACCTCGAATGCAAATATATTCTATGATCCTTTTACTTCTTTCATAACGTTAAATCCGAAATACGTACAGATTTATAATAATTTGATCGAAGAATTGCAGCCGCCCGGTACCGGGGATGTCCATCGTGGTATTGCGGTGAAGTTCTCGGAGCCGGGGGTATTGAGTGCAAATAACATACTTGTTGCCAATAATACACTGGTTGGTATTCCGTTTTTCGGATTACAGATTACTTTTGGGCCAATTGGCACCGCGAACGTTTCTGGCGTGGTGATCGAGAATAACATATTTAAAGATGTCGGGTCAATGAACCCGGTTGCCATGATCCTGGACAAAGGAAACGGAACAATAACATATGGGTCACACGGAGCAGGAACCGATGTGGTGGTTGATTACAATCTGGTTTACGCAAGTCTTCGAAAATACACGACAAGTGTTCAATGGGGTGGAACAACATACTCATGGGGAAATTATAAGTCCGCCTCCAAATGCGATAGTCATGGGGTATTGGGCGACCCTATGTTTAATAGAACATATGGATTGAATTCGGGGTCTTCTGCCATTGACGCGGGGGTGGCTCTGTCTTCGTATTTCACAACCGATAAAAGAGGTACCCCTCGCCCCCAAGGTTCTGCATGGGACATCGGGGCATATGAAGGGGCCAGTTTTTCATTAAAACCTAATTCCGCATCTGACATTCAGGTAAGATAATACCCTCTTCGTGGAACGTGTTGATGAATCGAGAGAATGAGTTTGCTTCCAATTCAATCGAATACCCCTGTAGTTTATTCTTCACCGTATTTGAGATCATAATATTGGGAGAAACAGATGTCTGAAACAACTCAAAAATTTGAGCCAGTTTCATTGCCCGATAAGAATCTAATCGCGATTCGTAAGGCGACAATTGAGGATATTGGCGCACTTGTGTCCATTACAAAAGAGTGCTTTCCAGATCATATTGGATGGCACGTTGATCATCTTTCGGAAAAATATTGGATCGGGGTTGTGAATTCGCCCTCCAGTGAAGTTTGGTTATGGATTGTCGAGGGTAATCGAGCCGCCTTTTCTCATATCATCACTGACATACCCTTATGGGTAGAAGAAAAAAAGAGGTATGAATACGGAATTGCGACTAAATTATTTTCCCTTTTAACTCATCCAGCGCTTATTCCAATGAAAATTAGATATAAAATAAATGAAAGTAAAGGCAATAATGTATATGTTCCAGTAAATATCGATGTAAAAAATAATGTCCTTAACGAATATATAAATTCACGGAGTAATGATTCATTGAACAACCGTTGTTTATATTACGGTGGAATATGTTTTGACCCGGAAAAAGTAATGTGGGTAGAGCTTGCAGGTGTCTTACCTGCATACCGGAAATACGGGTTGGCGCTACGTATCATACGCTATAGTAATAAGAGAGCTGAAAACCTCGGCAGGAAAATTATATGCGGTGTTATCGAGTTGAACAACAAATCATGGTGTTTTCTTCACGAGCGTACTGGATACGTGAGCGTTTATAATGACGCTAAGCACTCGACTTTTGCAAAAGTATCAACAGTTGTTGAAAAATAACGGATAAATAGTCACAATGTTCCTGAGGTTTTTGTCCGACTCTTTGCCAGATTAAATTCAGTTATATTCAGGAGGAAAAATGGAAATTAAGGAAATTGTAAAGAGTTTCATCGTTTCAACAATGATAATTGGAGAAAAAGGCGATAATCTGGATGATACCTTTTCATTGATAGAAAATGGAGTGTTGGATTCGCTCGGAATCATGAAATTGATTCAGTTTATTGAAGAAAAGTTCTCTTTATCAATAGATGACGAGGATATATTGCCGGAAAATTTTGAAAATATCGAAAGTATTTCTCGATTTATTAATCGATCTATATCCGGGAAGACAACTCCGAAGGAGATCGCATGAAAACCAAGGATATTCCCATGGTCGCCGGCAGGAAAGAATCATTACCGGTTGTCTACGGGAACACACCATCGTTTCTCGGTGCAGATGTGGTCAAAACTGGCGCACTCGGTTCCGATTACGACATCGTTGTGGGGGGTGTTCCCTGGGAGGGGACTATCACATGGGGATCATTCACGGGGTGCGAACTCGCGCCCCGCACGGTCCGGCACGCCGCAGCCCGATACGGCGGATTCCTCCCGGAATACGACATCGATATCTTTGATCACCTGAAAATCGCCGATATAGGGGATCTGGTCGTGAACGTGAACGATCCTGCCGAGACGATGGAGAATGTATACAAAATAAGCCGTCTCATATACGGAAAAGGCGTAATCCCCGTGTTTCTCGGTGGTGACCACTCCTTCACTCCGGAGATCGTCAGGGCATTGGGCGATACCGTGGAGGGAAAGGTCGGGGTGATCCATTTCGACTCCCACCTGGACAATGCGAAAAGCTTCGGGAATGATGAGTATCCACGATGCGGTCCTCTCCATCGGATTGCGCAGATCGAGAAGGTGCGGAATGAGAGCATCGTCCACCTCGGAATCCGTGGTCCGAGGAATTCTCCGGCCCAGATGGAATATGCCCGAACCATGGGAGCCAGCGTCTTTACGATCCGGGATATTCGCAAGATGGGGATGGGCGAAGTGATGAAGGAGGCGATCGGGATCGCACGAACGGGAACGTGCTGTATCTACGTGACCATCTGCAGCGACTGCATTGACGCAGCGTTCAATCCGGGGGGGCCCGCGGATTTCAACGGCCTCTTTCCCGGCGAACTGTTCGACGCCCTCTACATGTTGGGCGAGTCCGGCATTGCCGGACTGGATTTCGTCGAGATCTATCCGCTTCAGGATACGAACAACTTTTCTGCCCACATGTCGGCATGGGCGATCATTCATGCCCTGGCGGGGAGTGCGGCGCGGAAGAAGAACGGGTATTCGATCGCCCTTCCGCAGCGTTCCAAAAAATAAGAAACGACACATAGAGGAACCCCAATGGATTGGTCCCCATCTCACGAACAGCTCCAGTACAAAGATGCGGTCGTCCGGTTTGCACAACGTGAACTGAACGCTGGTGTGCGGGATCGGGAAAAAAGAGGGGAGTTTTCCAGGGATAACTGGGAGAAATGCGCGGTATTCGGCATCCACGGAATGCCCTTGCCGGAGGAATACGGCGGGTCGAACTTGGACATCCTCACGTGCGTGATGGCGATGGAAGGGCTCGGGTACGCGTGCGAAGACAGCGGCCTGCTGTTCGCGATCAACTCCCATATTTGGACCTGCGAGAATCCGATCCTGAAGTTCGGCACACTGGAACAGAAACGGAAGTTCCTTCCGAAATTGTGCAAGGGCGAGTGGATCGGCGGACATGCGATGACGGAACCGGACTCCGGTTCGGACGCTTTCAGCATGAAAACGCGCGCCACGAAGCAAGGGGATAGGTACATCCTGAACGGTTCGAAGATGTTCATCACGAATGCCCCTATCGCGGATTTGCTGTTGGTTTTCGCGGTGACGGACAAGGCGAAGGGATTTGCGGGCGTGTCCGCTTTCATCGTCGAAAAAGGATTCAGGGGCTTCAGTACGGGGAAGCCGATCGACAAGATGGGGCTTCGGACTTCGCCGATCGGCGAGGTGATCCTGGAAGATTGCGAGGTACCCGAGGAAAATCGATTGGGCAGGGAAGGGGGTGCTGCGGCGATCTTTAACTCCGAAATGGAATGGGAGCGAAGCTGTCTTTTCGCGACACATCTGGGCGCGATGGAAAGCGTATTGGAGGATTGCGTGAACTACGCGAAACAGCGGCAGCAGTTCGGATCCTCCATCGGCAAGTTTCAATCCGTTTCCCACAAGATCGCCGACATGAAGGTCCGCGTCGAATTGTCGCGGTTGATCCTGTATAAAGTGGCCGCCATGAAGGCTCGGGGGAAGCGTGCTCCAACTGAGTCGGCGATCGCCAAACTGTTCATCAGCGAAAGCTATGTGAAGACTAGCCTCGACGCATTGCAGATCCACGGCGCCTACGGGTATACCACGGAATTTCCAATGGAAAGAAACCTCAGGGATTCCATCGCCGGAAAAATATACTCCGGCACTTCGGAAATCCAGCGAAACATCATCGCGAGTTACTTGGGTATCTGATCATGCACGCATATTTGTTGCCTCAGTTGCTGTCGGAAAGCGCAATGAAACGACCGGAGAACCTTGCGGTTCTGTTCAAGGACCGCACAATGACCTATTCGGAACTCGAGGAATACAGCAACCGGCTGGCGCGACTGTTGGCCCGAAACGGGGTAAAGCCAAAGGATAGGGTCGGTCTCCTGTTGGGAAAGTCCATGGAATCCATCGTCTGCCTGTTCGGAGTATTGAAGGCGGGAGCGATTTATGTGCCGATCGACCCGGCTGCACCTGTGTCACGGATGCGGCATATCATGCGGAATTGCGGGATACGATTCCTTATCGCATCCGGTAAAGGCGCAGGGAAGTATTTCGGTGAACATGGGGCGTCGGAAGGATATCCAGACACGGTCTTGCTGGCGGATCCTGCGAATCCAACCAAAGATGTCCGGGATTATTCCGCCCGAACCCTGCATTGGGAGGATCTTTCCGCGTTCGAGCATCTTCCTGTCACGAGCGCCCCGGGAATCGAGGTCGACCCTGCGTATATCCTTCATACTTCCGGGTCGACAGGAATCCCGAAGGGAGTAGTAATCTCCCACCGGAATGCCCTCTCGTTTGTTGATATGGCGGCGGATTTTTTCGGGATCCGCTCGGAAGACAGGTTGTGCAACCACGCATCGCTGACGTTCGACCTGTCCATGTTTGACATCTACGTCGCGATGAAAACCGGGGCGGCAGTGGTCCTGGTCCCTGAAAATCTTTCGATGTTCCCCGTGAAGTTGTCGGAATATATTTCGGGAACGTCTATCACTGTCTGGAATTCGGTATCCTCTGTACTCAGCCTTCTAGCGGTTCGTGGGACCCTGGAAAAATACCGGTTCCCGGAATTACGGGTTGTGATCTTTTCGGGGGAGGTACTTCCCTCCAAATATCTGCGCACCCTGATGGCGCACATGAAAGAAACCGCTTTTTACAACATTTACGGCCAGACGGAGGCGAATTCCTCCACTTTCTATAAGGTGGATGCGGTTCCCGAAAATGACGGATGGAAGATTCCCGTCGGAAAGCCTTTTCCGAATTTCGAGGTATTTCTCCTCGACGACGAAGGGAAACCTGTAGAAGATCCCGGAAGGGAAGGGGAACTGTACGTCAAGGGACCTACGGTCGCCATCGGGTATTGGGGGGATGTGGACAAGACGCTGGAAAAGTTCGTCCCGGATCCGCGCATGCCCGATTCACGGGTCTGTGTTTACCGGACGGGAGACCTGGTTCGATTCGACGAGGATGGAAACCTGGTATTCTCGGGGCGCAAGGACCATCTCGTGAAAAGCCGGGGGTATCGCATAGAACTGGACGAGGTGGAAGTGGCCCTGAACAGCCACCCTTCCGTTCGCCAGGCTGCCGCGATTCCCGTGCCGGATGAGTTGATCGGGAACCGCATCGTCGCCTGCGTATCCCGCCTCGAGGGGGCGGACACGGACGCGAAGGAAATCCTGGATCATTGCAGTCGGATCATCCCCCACTACATGGTTCCCGATGCCGTCCTCTATTACAACGATCTGCCGCGGAATGCTAACGGGAAGATAGACAGGAAAAAACTGTTGGAGGATTTTCTGGGAAATTCCCCGACGCATGGATTGGTTTCCGCTCGACAAGATGCGTAAAGAATCCAGTGCATCGCCTTGATCCCGCCGATGAGCGCCTGAACTGACCCCTGTTTCTGATCGGACGGCTATTGTGTATAATTTTACAATATGATCCGTCAGAGGCGTACGCTGATCCTTGCGGCATTCGTGGTCTTGGGGTCGCTTTTTTCCACATGCTCAGGCGGAGGGGAGTCTTCTGCTCCTTCCGTCCCGGGGAAGAGTGTCTATTGGGCGGCTCCGCAATATTTCATGGACGGCACCCCGTTGGTGCCCGCCAGGGACCTGCTGAAGTTCGAGATCTACATCAAGCAGGATTCTATTTTCGGACCGGCCGACACCCCTGTTGCGATCGCATCGCCCCTGGACAATTCTTACGGCCTTGCAAATGTTTCTCCTCCACTATCGATTGGGGTGACCTACTACGTTGCCCTGCGGGTGATAACGGTGGAGGGGATGCCATCCGATTTTTCCCCCGCGGTTGCCTTTTCCCTCTGACAATCCCGGCCACGCTTCATCCAACCATTCTATTCCTTCCCTGTTGCCATTGATCCCGGGGACCGGATCCGTCAGCGGCGGTTTCCGTTGGATCCGATGCGGCGGGCAATCGCCATCCGGGGGATTGCGGGATAGCGTCGGTCCGGGGGGGGGAGGTACTATTTGCGGGGGGCGTTCAATACGAGGATCGCGAAGAGCACCGCGCTCCACCTCGTGACGATCGAAAGCTCCTTCGCCCGTGCGTGGGGGTTGGAAGGCCGGGCGGCCACCTGGGCGACGATCGCTGGGATGGTCCTCAGGACGATTTTCACGTCGAGCAGGAATGCCAGTTTCCTCGCGTAGCCGATATCCAGCCGCATCATTTCCTTGAAGGTGGTCCGGTTCTTTCCGCTCACCTGCCACAGGCCGGTCAGGCCCGGGACGGCGTCGAAGCGCCTCATCTGCCAGGGGTGGAATTCGTAGGCTTCGTAGGGCAGGCAGGGGCGCGGCCCGACGAGGCTCATGTCGCCGAGAAGGACGTTGATCAACTGGGGGAGTTCGTCGATGCCGGTCGCGCGGAGAATACCGCCGAAGGGGATGATCCGGGGGTGCCTGGTGTTGTCGAGCTTGGTCATCACTTTTTCGTTGCGGATCAGCTCCTGCAGGTAGTCCTGGTGGGGGGTCGTGTCGGCGTTCGCGTGCATCGTGCGGAACTTCCATATGGTGAATATCCTGCCGAGGTAGCCGACCCTTTTTTGCCGGAACAGGACCGGGCCGGGAGAGACGATCTTGATGAGCAGGGCGACCAGCAGGAGCAGGGGCGACAAAATGAGGATGGCGACAAGCGATCCCACGATGTCGATCGCGCGCTTCCACATGGGGATCCTGAACAGGATATTTGGTTCCAGCTCTCGGATCGGCCTTGCGCTGTCCGCGGCGTCCGTGCGGGAGGACTGCATCCCGGGGTCGCCGGTCTCCCCCGGCACGGGCGTTTTTCTGAGGGAGCGAGGATCTTGGAGTGGGGCAGAGTCATCGACAGGAAGCCACGCGGATGGATAGACGTACACCATGCACTCCGGGGGGGCGCCGCCGTTGTATGCCTTGCGGACGTTGGCGACAAACTTCCAGGCGCATTCGGGTTGGGTGTGCGGGAGGACCGCGCCGATGCGGCCGTCCGCAAGCCATCCGATGGCGTCGGTAGAGCGGATCCTGTGCGTGAGGATGGGAATGAGGTTCCGGGCCGCGTCGTTTTTCCTGCTTCCGTTGCGGATATCGAAGACGGCCATGGAGAATTCCTGGCCAGTCCGGTCGGCGCGGTCACGCTCCCGGTGGAGGATCGAAGCGAACTCCCCGGAGGAATGAACGCGATTGAAGATCTTTGCGTTCCGAAGCCAGGTCAGCGGGTTGATTATATGGACGAAATCCCGTTTCATCGATTCCTCATCAACGATGTTTTTGTAAACCGTCATGCGGCTCTCCGGCGAAAAATAAGCAAAACAAACCAACAAAAATTACAGCAAAATTGGTGCCGATTATTATTCTCACGTGAAACTTGTATCTAGCCGGTTTCATTGAAAAATAAAGCAGCAGGCACCGGATGAATGCACTGGGATGGAAATGTTTTTCCATTAAATGAAAAATTATGTTATTTCATCCGATTCGGTTGCCCCGTGCCGGTACCCAACGTACCGGGCGATCGGGCTGAATTGCCGGGATTTCATGAGAACGAAACGGAGCGAGATATCGCAGGGAGGGCAGGGTCGGTCATCCCCGCCCTGTACGTGGAACCTGGAGACTATTCGGGGGTGATGACGAGGTGCGAATCCGGCGACGACGGTGGGTATATTCTTTCCGCCAATTTCAGGAGATCCTCGGTGTTATTCACACGATCCTTCCTCCGGCGTTCGATCAGTTTCCCGATCGGCTCACTCAACAGGCGGATGTAGTCCAAACGATAAACAATATAAGCCTTCATATCCAAGTCTCCCTGGATTAGATATTTACCTCTTCAACCGCTTCCTGCCGTAGCCAACCAACCCCGCCAGCCCGCGAAAATCCCCGTGAGAAATGACGATCTTGTTTTCGTGTTGTACGCTCTTCTCAAGTAGATCAATGATTAAGGTATTAATTTGCAATATTTACGCCAATGGATAACATGACTGTAAGTATGCAATTTTCAAATCAATACGACTATGAATTATTGTAGTCATGGAATCGAGTCGCCTTATCGGGAGAAAAATTTTCAACTTATCAGGAATGTCCTTCATGGTAAGCTGTGCCTTCGGGAGTTTGCGGCTTTCTTCGAAGGGTTGCAGCCCAGCTGACTGGAGCGAGATAAAATTCTCCGGCAGTACTACGAGGTGGGGGGAGTGGTGATTCCAATCTGAAAGCGATGAAAAATAGGCTCTAAAAGTATAGACAGGATCCTTCGACCCCGCCCATCACGTGGCACACCCTCCATTATTTGGGACTTACGATTATGTGCAGTTTATCGATGGATGATTCTCCATATAACTTTTGGGCCAGTCGCAATATGCCAACTTCGTTATTTTTCCGCTCTTTCTCTCGACGCTCGACCAGCGTCCCGATGGGTACCTTCTTATTATTTAAAAAGTCTATCCGATAGACCGTGTAGGTCTTCACTTTCGTCAGTTCCCCTGATTTAACCCCTACTTGTTCATCCTCTTCCTGCCGTGGCCGGCAACCCACCAACCCGCTTCCCAGGAGGTTCGCTCCGGGCTCAGCGTTTTTTCCATTATAACGCCGAGAAAACCGCAATATTCATGCCGATAGATTTGGTGAACGTAAGTGCTCTATATAGAATAGGATTTTACTGCCGGGAATCATTGCTGGCGGACTAAATTGGTCTTATTGGGATAAAGTTTTCCTATTCAGGAGGCATGCGGGATTCGCCCGCCCCTAAGGTGTTCGAGCCCTTTCCAAAATTGCAAAATTTATTGGAATTTCCTAGGTGCATGGACGGCGTAATGTGGGGCTCGCCGACGATCTGGGATCTTTGAAAACCATTCGTCAATGTTGAAACAGGAAGGGCGGGGGTTGCGGCCCCGCTAAACGGACGCAACGTATTTTTTTCAGGAGGAGAGCGGTTCCGAGGCCGCCAGAAGGAGCGGTGGGGGAAGCTATGATATTGATAACGCCCGCATCCGCAAATTACAACAACACCGGACGGTTCAAGGCTCCTCTAACGAAGGAAGGCGAGACGGCCCGATGAGAGCCTTTCGCTTTCACTGGGCCTACATCCCCCCCTTTTTTTCTCCTTGACAACTCATTTCCTCAAAGTATTATTTACTCAATAAAGTAATAGTTCAAGAAAGAAGGAAGGAACTTGGTAAGACTTAACGCGGAAGTGGACGAAGAGCGGAGGCTGCGTTTGTATCACGCCCTATTGGACGATCGCCTTTCGTTCACCGAATGGCTCCGGAGGCAGATCGATGCCTACCTCGCGGAGAAGGAACCGAAGGGGAAGAAAAAACCGAAGGGGAGGGGGTGAAGATGGAGGCGATGAGGGTAGAGGAATTGGAGAACTGCGAGAATTGCCGATTCTCGTTTTGGGCGGTACCGGAGAAAACACT
>Ga0102851_10001550_pt1 | contig 13226 bp, 14 predicted proteins | sample Mud3Dept3metaG_FD_79558 | JGI IMG/M metagenome (GOLD analysis project Ga0102851, IMG submission 79558) | Freshwater wetland microbial communities from Ohio, USA, analyzing the effect of biotic and abiotic controls - Mud 3 Core 4 Depth 3... | ecosystem: Environmental > Aquatic > Freshwater >... | reverse complement strand
GCCGACATGTTTCCGTTCATACTTTTCTCCACCCGGGAGTTCAAGAAACTCATCAGGTTTGAAATCGAGGAACCGGTAAACGACAGGACGAGGGAAAAACGCCTCGGCAACCTGTCCGACACCGCGCGCAAAGGTATCAACCATAACCTTATCACCACCCTCTTCAAGGAGAAGCCTGGGGTGTTTTCCTATACTGAGCATGAGATGTTCGGCCCGCAGCAACCCCACGCCATCCGCTTTCGTCTCCTGGGCAACTTTTTGAGCGATCTCGGGGATAGAAAGATTCACATACACTTTTGTTGCAGTCACAATCTGGGCAGACAAATCAACAGGAGTTCCAACACTCTGCGCCCTCACTTCCGCTGATGCTTCAGGAGCACCTTTAAATATCAGTCCTCTCTGTCCGTCTACGCTCACTGTTTCACCCTCTTTCAGAACCTTTGTCGCAATCTCTGTTCCAACGATACAGGGGACACCGAGTTCACGGCTGACAATGGCAGCGTGGCATGTTTTACCGCCAAGGTTTGTAATAACAGCAGCAGCGATCTTCATCACCGGAACCCAGTCAGGAGTGGTCATCTCGGTAACGAGGATCTCACCCTTCTGAAAACGCGCTATATCCTTAACGTTTACAATAACCTTAATCTTTCCGGAAGCCTTACCAGGACTCACCCCAATCCCTTTGATAAGTATCTCTTGTTCCATAACATCCTTCCTTTCTTCACCGGTTACTGCCTTTTCCGCGCCATGGACTGTCTCGGGACGGGCCTGAAGAATAAATATCCTGCCCATATCGTCAACAGCCCATTCAATATCCTGAGGCACTCCGTAGTGCTTCTCTATCTCTATCCCGTATTGCGCAACACGCACAATCTCTGCATCGGTTATCGCCTGGCCATCGCGTAACTCCTGTGGAACCGATACCCATTTTGTGCCACCTTTTTTATCCGAGATAATCTGCCGTTCTTTTTTTACAACATGTTTTTCTTCGATGTGCAATGTACCTTTGCCGATTACATATTCGTCGGGTGTAACCTGACCGCTTACAACAGCCTCACCCAGACCGGGAGATGCATTGATGACAATCTTATCCTGAGCACCGCTCACAGGTTCAATGGTAAACATTACGCCGGAAGAGCGGGAAAAAATCAGCTCCTGAACAGCAACACTGATAAGCACATCATCGTGAGAAAATCCTTTCTCTTTACGGTAAACAATGGCGCGGGGAGTAAAAAGAGAACTCCAACATTTCTTAACACTGTCCAGAAGGTTTTTCCGGGTTACATTCAAGTAGGTGTCCTGCTGTCCTGCAAAACTCGCACCCGGCAGATCCTCCGCTGTAGCCGACGACCGGACAGCCACCGGAATATTTTCTCTCCCTCTCTCCCGGCAGAGCTCCTGATACTTCTGGAGGATTTCTCTCTCAATCTCTTCCGGTACTTCTCGTCCTTCGACATACTTCCTGATTTTTTTCGAAACACTATGCAGACTTTCCATATTTGAGATATCCGTACCGGAAAGAAGAGATTCAATGCTCTTCTTTGCATTTGTCTTTTCAAGAAAAGTCTTGTATGCATACGCGGATATAGCAAAGCCATTCGGAACGGGTACACCGATCCTGCCAATGAGTTCCCCAAGATTGGCGCATTTCCCACCGACGAGCGGGATATCCTCTTTGCCGATATCTTTGAACCAGATCACCAAATCATGCTTCCCCATCTCCTTTACCTCCTTTCCTGTCTCCACTCAATGATTTTGTTTGCAACCTCCTCAATTGAACTGTGTGTCACATCAATAACCTGTATGCCCTTTATCTCATGAAATATTTTTTTGCTGTATTCCAATTCCTTCTCAATATAGGCGATATCCAAATAATCACGTGCGGCTGCATATTTCATCCGTTTCTCCCTGATGAAGGCAAGCCTTTCCGGGGCAATAGTCAAACCAACTTTTTGCATAGTCAGGGCAAAGATATTATCCGGTGGTTTGATCCCGTCAATAAGAGGAACATTGGCAACTTTCAGTGTAAAATTGCATGAGAGATAAAGACTTGTCGGGGTTTTTGATGTTCTTGAAACACCAAAAAGAACAATATCTGCATCCTGCAGAGTTTCAATGCATTGCCCATCATCATGTTTGAGCGTAAAATCAATGGATTCAGCAAGCCGGATCGACTCCTCGCTGACTCTTCTGCGTCTTCCGGGAACGAATGTGGGATTCAAATTCCACATTTTTCCTATTCTCTCCAGATGAGGACCGAGAATATCGACAGCAAAGAGGTTTAATCTGCTTATTTCCTTCCGGAGCCAGAGTCTGAGGTCCTCCGATACCAGTGAATAGATGACAATCCCCTGCACTGCTTCCGCCTGATCAAGAATTGCTCCGATCTGTTCCTTGGTCTTTATGTAAGGAAATTTTTTGAAAACCGGTTCAATTTCCTTGAATTGAAGAAGCACTGCACTGATAACCATTTCTGCGGTAAGTCCAGTTGCGTCAGATATGATAAAAACCTGTACTTTTTTCTTCACCCGCGAAACCCCTCGAGAGCGTTTTAGAGTTTTATTCCGGGCCAGTTCCGGATCGGATCAGAAGAACTTACAACATGCATCCCGGCATGGAAAAACCGCCGAAATGCAGCATCTGCCTGATCTGTATAATCAATACCTCCGGGGACAACAACCGGGGACGTGCAATCCTCAAGCAGATAGACCTTCTCCACCAGCTGTCTGTCATAGCCAATGATATCTTCCAAAAGATCATCGATAGTCCAGGCTACGCAATGACTCTTGGCTTCTCCGGCAACGATCACCGCATCGAATTCAAGCAGCTTCTTCATGAACTTGTCACTCTTCTGGCCAATCGGTTCCCCCCTCGGTCCCGCAGGCACTTCCGGACCAAGCACAGAATAATGCTCGGTAAATGGTTTATCGCCTTTAACATGGAAATCAGGTTGACTGTCCCGTGCCATGGAGTGGAAAAAGATTGCTTCCTCAACAGATGCCACGAGTGCATGACCAATCCCCCCGAGTATACCGTGATAAGGCCACACGGTTAGATCGTATTTCCCGCTTTCCTTTAGTTTCCTCGTGTAATGCAGGAGATGACTCTGTCCGTAATCGGTACTGATATGGAGGCTGTAACAGAGCGCCGGGTTAAATCTCCATAAGCCTTTTTCAATGTCTTCGACCGATATGAGGGTAAAAGGCGCCGGATGTTCTCCGGCATCGTTGATGAGATAAACGCTGTGAAAGATCTGCATTGCTTGGTGCGTATCCATGGTAGGACAGATCTGCGTTATTGAGGGAAGGTTCCGGTAGATGAAATCGCACAGCCTTCGACTGTCATCAACCGCTTCGGTCCCTGAATGGCCTCCGACATATAGCTCAAAACCGGGAATGCAAAAGGTATTCTGGACATCTACTACTATCAGACAAGTTTTAAAGCGGTCTTCGGCTGCAGGTTGAATATGATTCTGCTTTGCCCATTTTTCAGCGTCCTGAGCTAATGCCTGGTAGGGAACTCTCCAGATTTCCCCAACCCTATCTTTACTGAAGTGAGGCGGGACAGGAAGTTCACTGCTTCGCATATTCCCCTTCCTTACATCATTCCGCTATGTCTTTCACCACTTTGAATTTTTTTTGTAAGGCAGCTGCAACCTCTTCAGGAACAAGCCCCTGAACAGACCCTCCAAAAGATGCCACTTCCTTAATAATGCTTGAGGTAATAAAACTGTATTCTTCGCTCGGCATCATAAAAACCGTTTCAATATCGGCATCAAGTGTTCTGTTCATATGGGCCATCTGCAGTTCATTTTCAAAATCCGAAATTGCTCTCAGGCCGCGGAGAATGGCATCTCCTTTCCTCTGCCTGACATATTCGATCAGGAGGCCGTTAAACGCCTCAACCTTTGCCTCCTTTATTCCTTTTATAGCACTGGTGATCATGTTCAACCGTTCCTCAAGCGTGAAAACCGGTTTCTTCTTGCGACTTGGCGCAACCGCTATAATCACTTCGTTGAAAATCCTAACCGCTCTTTTCACAAGATCGAGGTGGCCATTGGTTATGGGATCAAATGTTCCCGGATAAATCGCTCTCTTTATCATATTCCCGCCTTTTTATAGAGTGTCAGCATGGTATCTCCATACCGGTAATTTTTATGCATCTTCAGGAAGCCCTCATGCTCAGGAAGTTTTTTTTTGAAAAAATGCTCAACAATAACAATTCCATCATCTCGTAAGAGCTCCTTTCTTCCAAGAAGGGGAAGTACTTTTTCGATCTCATCAGATTGGTATGGTGGGTCAAGAAAGAAAATGTCATATTTTTCATGAATTGAAGCCGCCTTTGTGAGAAACTCATCAGCCCTGCCCTGCGTGATCTGAACCTTTTCAGAAAATCCGAAATCATGAGCATTGCGCTTCATGGTCTGTGTCATCGCCGGATCAGGCTCGATGAATACGGCCTTCGCTGCACCTCTCGACAGGGATTCAAAACCCACCGTGCCTGTACCGGCATAAAGGTCAACAAAGGTGGCTCCTTCAACTCTATCCCTCAGAATGTCAAAAAGTGCCTCTCTGACCTTTGAGGACGTAGGCCTGAGCCTCTTTCCTCCGGGACCCTTTGCGAAAAGTTTTCTTGTTGCAGTGCGTCTTCCTTTCGCAGAACCTGCAGAGATCCTCATTTGCCTATATATTACTACAAGAGATATGAGGCTGCAACAAATTGACTGACCACTTCCTGTTACACAGTTATTGGAACAGCTTGACTGAAAATACTGAAACGGTGATAATGACAAAAGGAAAATCTTATGTAGAGAGAGGGATATCATGGCAGATGAGCATTCGTTTGATATTGTAAGCAGAGTGGATATGCAGGAGGTCTCAAACGCTGTTCAGCAGGCAGTAAAAGAGATTAGCCAGCGCTTCGACTTTAAGGGGAGCAAGAGCAGTATCGACCTGAGCAAGGAAAAGGCGGAAATCACGCTCGTGGCAGATGACGACTACAAACTGAAAAGCCTGACGGAAATCCTCAAGGCAAAACTGGTGAAGAGAAATGTCTCCCTGAAGACTCTGAGTTTCGGTAATATCGAGAAGGCTGCCGGCGATACGATACGACAGGTCGTATCCCTTCAGCAGGGATTATCGCCGGAGAGGGCGAAGGATATCACAAAGCTGATAAAGGAGACGAAACTCAAGGTTCAGGCAGAAATTCAGAAAGACCAGGTGCGCGTGAGAGCAAAGAAGATTGATGACCTCCAGGCGGTGATCAGTATGCTGAAGGAGAAAGATTTCGATTTTCATATTGAATACATCAACTACCGGTGACCGAAAACTGCCTTTGACAAATAAAATGGCAGGCAACCATGCTGAAAAACCGCAGGATGATACGGGAAAGAAAATCAGTCGAGGCGATGATAAAGATCTATTGCCGTGACATGCATAGAACCGGTACAAACCTGTGCTCTGTATGCACAGGTCTTCTGAATTACGCCAGGAGACGCCTTGATAGGTGCCCGTTTCAGGAAGCGAAAACGACCTGCGCCAACTGCAGAGTGCATTGCTATAAGCCTGATATGCGGGAGAAGATCCGGGATGTGATGAGATACTCCGGTCCACGGATGACATTCCGGCATCCCGTCCTGACGCTATTCCATTTTATTGACGGTGCGAGAAAGGAACCGGCTCGTCGTAAGAGGGCGAAGATTTGATATGTTGGTGCTGCTTTGTTCTGCCTGCAGCAAGAAAGTCTGGAGATATGACTTTTAGACACAAAAAAGTGGTGCTCGCTTCCACCCCCTCAGCATAGTGTACATCCTGAGACATACAGCTTAAGACTCTTACGTCTGACTACGTACGTCCTTTGATCCTACAACTATTCTGCTGAGTCTGAGAGGAGCGAGATCACCACTTTTTTCTAAGTACTCACTCTTGATTCTCTTATACTCCGAAAAAGGTTGGTTGTCAAGTTTTTTTATGTTTTTTCTTTTTTAGCTCAAAACGATTGACCTGATATCTATTGAATAATCACTTCAATGTCGGGCAAATGGTCTTTTATTGCACCCTCAATGCATCTGTTATCACACTTGATACAGGGACCGCCACAGTATATAACTGCCCTGTTGTCCTTATACTCTATGAGTTCTGCACAGCTATCATGGGCAGTCAGGATACACTCCAGGCTCTCAAGAATCTCCCTGATCTTTTGTTCTGTAGGCTCTTCAGATTTTTCCATCATCATCCCTTCTCAAAGAAATACCAATCAATGACAGCACCTTCAGGAATACGCAATGATTTGACTTGCTGCCATACTTTCAGGTATTTTTCACAATGGATTTTCAGAATAAATTTTACTCCATTCTTCTTTTATTTGTCTTCACCCTCCTCATTAACCTTCCTTTCGGTTTCGCGCGGGCAAAAGCAAAAAGATATTCATTCCGGTGGTTCCTTTACATCCATGTTCCCATCCCTGTCATTTTTATTATGAGGACTTTGTCACATATTGAAATGAAGTACATACCTGTTTTTGCTATGGCCGCAGTCATGGGCCAGATTATCGGCGGAAAACTGGAAATCTGATGATGCTGTCAGGTATCCTTGTCAAGCCCGGCGTCATAGAACTGCGTAAGACGGAGATTCCAGAACCCTCTCGGGGCGAGCTCCTCGTGAACATCAAGGCAGCACTCACCTGTGGAACAGATTTGAAGGCATTCAGGAGAGGACATCCGGTTATCCCGATGCCGGGTCCCTTCGGACACGAATTTTCAGGGATCGTTTCAGATGTTGGCAGGGGAATCACGCGTTTTAAGAAAGGCGATGCGATAATGGCAGTGCACAGTGCTCCCTGTCTTGTATGCGTGTATTGCAGAAAAGGGCTTTACAACCTTTGTGAAAACATCATGCAGACAAAAATCCTCGGAGCGTTCGCTGAATATATTTTACTGCCTCCGCACATTGTAAGACAGAATGTATTTCATAAACCTCAAAATCTGTCTTTCGAAGAGGCAGCTTTTCTCGAACCGCTTTCCTGCGTTGTCCATGGGATGGAATCAGTTCGCGTCAGGCAAAATGATCATGCTCTCGTTATCGGTTCAGGCCCCATCGGACTGCTTCACCTTCTCCTGCTGAAAGAGAAAGGTTCCACGGTATCCGTTATGGATAAACATAAGGATAAATTGAAGAAGGCAAAAAAGCTCGGTGCAGATTTTGTGTTGCTATCTGATAGCAAATGTGCACCCTCCCCTACACCCCTCCCATCAAGGGAGGGGCATATTTTTACACCCTCTCCCCCTGTGGGAGAGGGGAAGGGTGAGGGGGACTCAAAAATAAGAACTATCATTAATAAATTCGACTATGTCTTTGAATGCACAGGGATGCGGGACGTCTGGGAAGCAGTAGTACATTATGTTAGAAGGGGCGGTACTGTTATTCTCTTTGGAGGCTGCAAATCCGGAACAACAGTGACATATGATACAGAAAGGCTCCACTATGATGAAATTACCCTTAAAGGAGTTTTCCACTATACTCCTGCGGATGTGAAAAAAGCATACAAACTTCTCTGCAATAAAAATTTAGATGTCTCACGGCTTATTTCCGGACGTTTTCCCCTGAAGCAGACGCGGAAGGCTTTTGACAACCTGTCGAAAGGCATAGGGATTAAATATGCAATCATCCCCTGAATACATCCCGGTAACCATTGACAAGAGCCATATCATTACAATTGGCGAGACATTATATACGGAGAGCATCGAATTCGTGCGAGAAATCGTCAATAATGCATACGATGCAGACGCAACACTTGTAGAGATCATTGTGTCAGAAGACATGATCGAGATCCGGGATAACGGCAGCGGCATGGACAGAGATGGGCTCAAACAGTATTTTAATATTGGTTCACAACAGAAACTGTATGATGCAAAATCACCAGTCTATGTTAGAGATAGAATCGGACAATTCGGCATCGGCAAGTTTGCAAGCCTCTCTGCATGCAAGAGATTCGAGGTGATCACAAAGAAAGACAATGTTGTTGCCAGGATAATCTTTGACAAGGAGCAATGGGAGAAGGCTGGAGATCCCTGGCAATTACCTCTTGAGATATTACCTGCTGATTTCAGGAAACAGAAAGGTACTACAGTGATATTAACAGGATTAGACCGGAGATTTGAGCCAAAGGACATTGAACAAAAAATTATTGAAGGGACACCGATTAAGGCTCCCCTTTTCAGGGTCAGGATCAATAACCACACGGTAACCCCACGCAGTCTCTCCGGCCATAGAATACCGTTCCTTGAAGGAACTCCTTTCGGACCGGTCAGCGGAGAGATATTAATTCTTTCAGAAACAGCCTCTGTTGCAGCAGACCTCGGTATTGAAGTCAAGGTAACAGGTTACCATCAGGAGAGAACTCTTCGGCATGGAAACATGGGGAAAGGGTATGGCACGTGTCAGGGGAGAAGTGAATGCAGACTTTCTTCCCATAACAAGTGACAGAACCGGCTTTATCAGAGACTCCCGGGAATACAAGGAATTGCTTGTCATCATGGGAAATGTCATGGAGGGTGTTAAATCAACTCTCCAGAAACTGACTCTTAAAAAAGAAGGCAAGAAAGTCAGCCGTGCGCTGAAAGATGCACTCCAGCGAATATATAGAGCGTTGGCGGCTAACCCTGATCTTTCTCCGTTTGGAGCATTGCCGGTCGGGGATAAGGCAAAGGGCATTGGAGATGCAGCACATGTCTCCGCCACAAAAAAAGACCTTTCAGAGGAAGAGATTCAGATCAAAGAGAAACTCAAGGCTCCGGAGAAGAAGAAAAAGAAGAAACCAAAAGTGAAAAGGCTTACGCCGAACGCAATCATAAAAAAGATAAAATTTGGTGAGACAGGGGTCTCTTGTGTAGTTGACAGCTTCGGTGAAGATGGCCCTGAAGTCTTTGCTGAGGAAACCACGATTTATATCAACCGCGATCATCCTCTTTATAAAAGGGAATCTGGAAAGGTCGATACCCACACATTGAACCTTGCACGGCTCATTATGCAGGAAATTTCTCTCATGAAAGACCCGCGAAATCCTCGTCAGGCCTTCGAACGCCAGAGCAAGCTCCTTAAGGACGCATTTGTTGATTGATTTTGCAGGGAGCCGATAGACAGAGTCAATCAGCTCAATCACTGAATCCCTGCTTCTTCTGAATAGTTAACCAACAAGTTAATAGTCTTGAGGTTTCGCAAATAATGCGGATATCTTCATCAAGTCAACACATCTGGTCATCAACATTTAGCGATTATTTCAACTGGGAAGGAATAGTTTCCAGGCTAAAGTCCGGAGTTTCTATCCTCTGGCACAAATCTGGCTTTGTCTACTATTGTTGATCTCTAACCTGCAGAAAATCTCCGTCATCGCTCCAGAACCAGTAATCCCGATAGGGAAACGCAATGAAGGCGTCGTCCTTAATACACGCGAGGGTATCGACCGCCAGCTCTTCATTGTCACCAGCCTTTGTCGAACCCTTTAAATTAACCAGCGCATCATCCGCCATCTCAAAATAGTCCGGACAGCTCTCAACACAACTTTCACATGCAGTGCATTCTGCCCTTACCAGTTCCACTTTAAATTTTGCCATGATGATCTCCTTTTGTTTTTATTTGCTGACCACACTGCGTTCTTACCGACCTTGACCCCGGCTGGAAGGAGCTAGCTTCGAAACCATTTCCCTTATAATGGTAAGGGTCTCCTTGGCTGCTTCTTTCGGAGCTAAGGCCGTATCTGCTATATTGCATACGAGTTTCGTAATATCGTGATCAATCTTCTTATCAGCCCATGTCTTGCCTTTGGCAACGGTTATATACACCGAGTAGGAATGGTGCATGGTCCCGGGCCTCTCCCCGATTATATGAAGAATTCCTTTCAGTTTATTCGGATCTGATTTTCCAAAGAGTATACAGCCAATCTCATACCCGGCCCTGACCCTGCCGCTCGTGACGACGATGTTCTTTTCTTCCACAACAACAGTCTTTCCGGCAGCAGCGCCGGCTTCGGTCAGCAGCTTCCGGATTTCCTCCAGGTAGGGCATAAGATGCCCCTCATCCATAATGGCTTTGGCGTTTAGGCCGTCGGAGATCACGATCTGTGCATTCGGCTCCTTTCCTGCCCATGAGTCCCTGAGCTTTTCAAGCGCAGCCACAGATTCAGGACTCAGTTTCTCACCCGAGGCCGGATGGAGAATATAGTCATCCCGATCCCTGGACAGGGTGCTGGCCTGCACTGCGTTGGGGATTGTCGAGATAAAGACAGGGGTAAGCTCGGCCTTGAGTGATATCTTGGCATCATTGTAATAGGCAGTAACATTCTCTGCCAGTTTCGGGTTCAGGTCCCATATATTCTTTCCATGGCCGATGGCAATATCAACGCCTCTCGCCTCAACTTCTTTGATCTTCTTTTTTCCTTCAGCATATATTGCTTCTTTGGAACGCCTATCGCCCTTGGCCAGCAGGTACTGGTAGTACACCCAGATTGGATCACCAAAATGGTTCGTGTACTTGTTGTTCTTGTCCACAATCCCGATCCGTTTATAAAAAGCCCACATGGCATCGTTCACTTTGAGGCCGAACTTTTCCCTCAGGCGGACATGATCCTGAAACGACGTGCTCAGATAGCTCAACATGGGGTCATTTTTGGTGGGAAGTGCAATAAGATAGACAGGGGCGGCCGGCATAAGCTGTTCCTGGCACCAGTCCAGATCATCGAGACTTACACTCATATGCAGTGTTGAACAGATATCAAGACCAAGGTTTAATCCGTGGAGTTTGCCCATGGCGAGATCTTCCAGACAACACCTTACCAGTTGCTCGCGGGTCCTGAAGACCTCGGGCCCAATGAATCCGGCCACATCATTGACATGGAGCCACGCCCCTTGAGGCTGGACTTTGGCCAGTTCCATCTGCACCGCCCTGCAGAAGCCGTACTTCCTGGATTCCAGCACCATCATGTCAACACCGCTGGCTGCGCCGTTGGTAAATTCAGAGCCCTGGCCGGTCTCAAAGTAGAGCCCGTATCTCTCACCTTTCTTGGATTTTGCATAATTCATGATCTTCTCAACCGTAACTTCAAAGGTCTTGTTGCAATCATCTGTTCCGGCAAGGCTCTGGAACATGGTTGCAACCGATCCCGGGTATTTCTTGGCAACCTCTGCCTGGACATCGATATGGGAAAGCACACACCAGGGGATCACATCTTTAAGCTTGAAGGTATCGACCACATCCTTGAGCGTTTTCTCCACCGTGGCCACGCTCTCTACCTGGCTGTCCACAGGGTTGTTTCCGAGAACAATATCGCCCGTGGCATAGGAAAAGCCATCAAACACCTGCCAGAAAATGTCATCGGGATGGTCTGTGGGTGAATTGGGCTGAATGCGGGCACCCAAGTAGCCTTTTGCGCCAATTTTGGTACCAGGCAGGGGATTGAAAATCTTCTGATCCAACGTGATCAACTCTTCATTGCTCATCAGCTTCGGGATACATCCAATTGTCTCACTGGACAGCCCATACATGATCCCTTTGATCTCTGCTTCAGATTTGGTCAGGAGAAACTCTTTCAACTCTCCCATGGTCCAGTTTTTGATTTTCTCATACTGGGCCTTATCAGTGGTCTGCCATATCAGCTTCTGCAGGTCGTCGATGTGCAGAGGGTGTTCATGGAGATCTTTTATTTTTGTGTTTGACAGAAGGCTGCGCGCATTCTGTCTCGTTTTTTCATCACCGGCCCCCACACCAATGGTCTCATCACCCTCTTTAAACGCATTTGATGCGCCGATCACCTGGCGGTAGAGTGTTTGATCAAAGCTCCCTTTCACCCGGTTAATGTAAGCGAAGATATCCTCTCCCGGCAGTACTTCCTTGATGGAGTTGGGGATGACTTTCGGAGCTGTCTGTGCGAACACTTTCATTTCAGGAATCGCAGACGGGATTATCACTCCGGCAGCGCACAGCATTAAAAAGTCTCGTCTCTTCATTTGTTCCCTCCTTCTCTTTGGATCTCGCCCATCTCTACGTTGGTATAAATCACACAAGGAGTACAATCAAAAAGTGTGTAAAGAGGTAAAGAGGCGATGTATCCTTTTAAGTTGAACTCGAAATCAACAAAAGAAAGGAGACACCACCATGGGAAAGGGTATCACCGGGATGGTAAAACCGTCAAGAGCGACATACGAGGTATTGGAGGAAATGGTTCGTCTGAAGGTGCAGGAATACATTCAGGATATTTTGGAAGAAGAAGTCGAGTCATTTTTGGGCAGGAAGAAATCTGAGAGGCTCACGATGGTCGATGGAACACCCGGATATTGGAACGGCCACGGGAAACCGAAGAAGTTTTCCGTCATGAGCGGAACGATCACGGTCCGTCGTCCTCGTGTAAGGGAGACGGAGGAGCGGTTTAAAAGTAAGATAATCCCTTTTTTCAAACGCCGGTCAAAAGAAGTAGGGCAACTCTTACCTGAGTTATACCTACACGGCTTGGCAAAAGGGGATTTTGATTTAGCGCTCCGTGGTTTATTGGGAGAAGGAGCACCGTTGTCGGCTTCATCGATAGAGCGACTAAAATTGAAGTGGCAGCGGGAGTATGAGGAATGGAAACAACAGGATATTTCGAAACTTGAAGTGGTCTATCAATGGGCAGACGGGATATACGTGAAGGCTGGACTTGAGAAAGACAAGGCGGCGCTTCTTATCATTATCGGGGGACTCACCAATGGGAAGAAAGTATTTCTTGCCTGTGAGAGTGGATACCGGGAGAGCAAGGAATCCTGGAGCGGCGTTCTGAGAAACCTGACCAATCGGGGACTGAAGCTCGGCAGGCTGACAATTGCTGACAGACACCTCGGGATATGGTCTGCCCTTGGAGAGATCCATCCAGAGGGAAAAGAGCAGAGGTGCTGGAACCATAAAATCAGAAACGTTCTTGACTGCTTTCCTCAGAGGCTACGGTCTGAGGCGGGGGAAGACCTCAAACGTATCCCTTATGCAGAAACGCTTTCGAAATGCGAGCGACTCAGGGATTTATTCATTCCCGAAGGAACACTGGATACATATCCGGACGACGAACGTGGTGGAATCCCCGTTTAGCTCAGTGCGACTGAGGACCAATGCTGCAAAGCGGTTTAAGAAAGTACAAAACGCAACGGCAATGATTTGGAAACTCCTTCAGGTGGCGGAGAAGAACTTCCGCACCTTAAAAGGATACTG
>Ga0102851_10001549_pt1 | contig 13226 bp, 13 predicted proteins | sample Mud3Dept3metaG_FD_79558 | JGI IMG/M metagenome (GOLD analysis project Ga0102851, IMG submission 79558) | Freshwater wetland microbial communities from Ohio, USA, analyzing the effect of biotic and abiotic controls - Mud 3 Core 4 Depth 3... | ecosystem: Environmental > Aquatic > Freshwater >... | reverse complement strand
GATCCGCAGGGCGCGGATCTCGCGCGGGTCTCGATCCCGTGGATCGCGCCCGAGGATCGCAAGGAGCTGGCACGCCGGATCGGCCAGCTCGTGGATCACGACGAGCAAGCGACCATCGCCTGGCCACCGCGCCTGGCCGCAGAGGCCGATCCGCCCGCCTGAGGGTCAGCGGGTCTCGAGGTGCACGGCGAGCGACAGGATCAGCGCGAAGTCGAGGTACTCGTTCTGCTGGCCGTTCTGATTCTCGAAGCCGAGCGGGAACAACAGGCCGACGCCCGGGCGCAGGTTGCCCGAAACGAACCGGGCGCCGAACGCGAGAGTGCTCGCCGAGTCGTCGCCGCCGTTGCTGTCGATCACGTCGGTCACGAGCTCGCCGAGCAGCTGGACGCCACCGAGATCGACGCCACCGCCGAGGTTGACCCGGAACACCGGGGCGATGTCGCCCGCGTTGTTGTCGTCGTCGATCGCGAGGTCGATCCCGAGATCGGCGCGCCAGAACAGCTTGCCCTGGCGCCCCATCGGCGACAGACCGACCCGGAGCCACGTCGAGTCCGGCCAGCGCTGGACGAGATCGCCGTAGCGCGGGACCGAGGCGTAGGCCTGAAACGAGCCGGCATCGTCGTCGTCGGCGGTCGGCAGCGCGAGCCCGGCGTGGAACACGAGCGCGGTGTCGCCGCGGAACCACTTCGCGTACTGGAACCCCGCCTCGATGTTGCCGATCGCGAGCTCGGAGTCGTCGAACAGCAGCGAGTCGATGCTGACGTACGACAGCGGCACGGCGAGGTATCCGCCGAAGCCGGACGGCGACATGTAGTGGCCACCGATCGTGAGCCCGAACACCTGAAGGTCGTTGACCGTCGGCGGCTCGTCCCACTGTTCGTAGCCGAAGTCGATGGCGACGGTCGAGGTCGGCGTGTGGCGGTCCATGGTCAGCGGATCGAACACCCGGTCGGGGCCGGGCTCCGCGACCGCGAGGGCCGGGGAGAGGAGGACGGCGAGGGTCGATGCGGCGAGGCGATTCCAGCTCATGCGGGCGATGCTACCCGAACAGGCAGCTCGTACGACGGTGGGACTGCCAACTGACGCGATTGACGTCAGGTCCGTGCGTGCGCACGTTGTCTGCATGCTCAAGTCCTGGAGACTGGGTTCCGTCCTGGGATTCCCCGTCGATCTCAAGTTCAGCTTCCTGCTCCTGCTCGGCCTCGTGTTCGTGGCCTACGGCGGGCTGATGGGCGTGTTCGTCGTCAGCCTCGCGTTCGCCTCGGTGCTGCTCCACGAGCTCGGGCACGCGGTCGTCGCGCGCAAGCTCGGCGTCCGCGTCACGGGGATCGAGCTCGGCTTCCTCGGCGGTGCCGCGCGGATGGTCGACATGCCGCGGCGGCCGAACGACGAGATCGCGATCGCCGCGGCCGGTCCCGCCGTCTCGCTCGCGCTCGCAGGCGCGGGCATCGGCCTCGGCGCGCTGCTCCACCTCCCGCTGGTCTCCACGATCGGCTGGATCAACCTCGTGCTCGCCGGCTTCAACCTGATCCCGGCGCTGCCGATGGACGGCGGTCGGATCCTGCGCGCCGCGCTCGCCAAGCGGATGAGCTTCGTGGCCGCCACCGACGCCGCGGTGAAGGTCGCGCGGGTCACCGCCGTCGCGTTCGGCATCCTCGGCCTGATGGGCGCGTACCAGCTGCTGATCCTGGCGCCGTTCCTGTGGATGATGGGCTCGCGCGAGCAGGTGATGGCGCGCATGGTCGAGGACCACTACGGTGGCTATCCCGGCGGCGGGGGTGGGCGGGATGGCGTCGAGGTGCTCGGGCGCAACGCGTGGCAGACGCGGGGCACCGGCCTCCGCGGGTTCACGGTCTCGCAGCGCGGCGGGCGCCTGGTGATCGAGCGGATCGACTGATAGACCGTCGGAGATGGCAGCCCTCAGCGACCTCTCGACTCCGATTCCCGTTGCCGATGGCCGCTACACGCTCGACGTCCCCGTCGGCTGGCGCCAGGGGCGCGGTGCGTTCGGGGGCCTGACGATCAGCTCGCTCGTCCGCGCGATCGAGCACGCGGTGGGCGATCCGGCGCGCGCGTTGCGCTCGTTGACCGCGGAGCTCCCGGGTCCGACGCTGGCCGGCGCAGCGGAGATCACCGTCGAGATCCTCCGCAAGGGCTCCTCGGTCTCGACGGTGCGCGCCGCACTCGCGCAAGGCGGCGAGGTCAAGGCGCACGTCGTCGGCGTGGTCGCGACCACGCGGCGCGGCCACGGTCCGCTCGCCTGGCAGGATCTCGCGGCCCCCGAGGCGGCCGCGTGGAGCACGATCGAGCCGGCCCCGGCGAGCGGTGGGGGCTGGCCCGAGTTCGCGCCGAACTTCGAGTACCGCGTGGTCGACGGCCTCCCGCTATCCGGCGTGCCCCGCGCGATCGGCTGGATCCGCTCGCGGCTACACGGCGGGCTGCGCGACGCCGGCCACGTCGCCGCGCTGATGGACGCGTGGTGGCCCGTCGCCTTGAACCGCATGCCAGCGATGCGCCCGATGGCAACGCTCGCCTACTCGCTCGACATCGTCGGCGGGCTCGATGGCCTCGATCCGGAAGCGCCGCTGCTCTACCGCGCAACCGCGCCGGTGCTCGCCGACGGCTACTGCCTCGAGACACGCGAGCTGTGGGGCGAGGACGGCCGCCTGGTAGCGATCAACCACCAGACGATCGTGATCATCGCGTAGGGGTCAGAGGCGATAGCCGCGGGACAGCAACGTCTTCGCCCCGACGTCGAACGCCGACTGCGGCCCGACCTCGAACTCGAACGCATCGGCGAGCCGGGTGATCACGTTGAACGCGAAGCCGACGTGCAGCGCGTCCTCGATCTGCGCGCGCGTCACGCCGACGGCGATCAACGCCCGGACATCGTCGACGGCGACGCTGCCGTGATCCTTCGTGACCTTCGCGAGGAACGCGAGGGTCGCGCGCAGCGGCTCCCCGATCGGGGCGCTCGCGAGATCCGCGAGGACCGCCTCGACCGGGCCGTTACCGAGAACCTGCGACGCGACCGCGCCGTGAGCACGCGTTCAAAACTCGCATTCGTTGGTCTTGGACACGTACGTCGCCATCAGCTCGCGGTCCGCGATAGACCACTCCGACGGGCCGCGCATGACCTCCTGGAACACCGCGCTCATCGGCCCGCCGAAGAACTCGGGCCGGTAGGTCAGCGTCTTGACGACGTCGGGTGCCGGGTGCCGCGTGATCAGGCGGATCAGCACGAACAGCGCCTTCTTGCCGAACGTGTGGCCGCGATCGAGGACGTCGAGCCTCATGGCTTCTTCTTCGGCGCGACCTCGTCGAGGACCGCGAGCGCGGACGCGAGCTGGCGAGACGACTGGCCCAGCGCGGCGGCGACCACGAGCTCGAAGATCGCGTCCTCGGCGAGGCCCGCGGCCCTCGCGGCGGCGACATCCTCGTCGGTGACCTTCCAGGCCGTGCGCGTGACCTTGTCGACGAGGACGCACGCAGCTTCCTCGACCCCGGCGTTGTCGAACGCCGCGCGCCGGCGCTCGGTCGAGGTCGTCGCCGATGCTTCGAGCACGCGCTCGATCACGGCCGTGCGGAGCTTGGATGCGGACTCGCTCATGGGACGCCCAGCTTACGGCTTCTTCGCGGCGAACCGCACGAGCTTGACCTTGCGGAGGCCCCAGTCGGCGATGTCCTCGACGACCTCGTCCTTGAGGATCGTCCAGCCGGTGAACAGCGTCGCGAGCTCGCCGTCGGTGAACCCACCGATCCCCGTCCCCGCGGTGACGTCCTTGTGGAAGAACTCGACCACGAAGAGGCCGCCCTTCTTCACGCTCGGCTTGATCTTCTCGATCATCGTCGGATCGTTGCCGGCGTAGATCAGCGTGACGAGGTCCCACCGGTCCTTGCCGAAGTCGTAGGTCTCGTTGTCGGCCTGGACCGTCGTCAGCTTGACCCGCGCCTTCGCGGCGGCTTCCTTGGCGACGCGGATCCCCTCGTCGGAGATGTCGACGCCGGTGACCTTCCAGCCCTTGGTCGCGAGGAACACCGCGTTGCGGCCCTGCCCCATCGCGATGTCGAGCGCGGTCCCCGGCTTCCTGCCCTTCACCGTATCGATCAGGTGCTGGTTCGCCGTCTGCTTGAAGCCGATCGCCTTGCGATATGCCTCGTTCCACATCGAGCGCTCGGCCTCGACGCCGCCGGCCTGCCACTGCGCGTGCGCGACCTTCCACTCGCTGCCGTCGTGCGTCCACACGACCGTGTTCCAGCCCTCCCACTCGGCTGCCTTCTGCTCGCCGGCCGAGGGCACCCTCTCGATCGCGTCCCCGACGAACACGGCCGTGTTGGGACCGAGGTACACGCGCTCTTCCTTCCACGTCCGGGACCGCCTCGGGGCCTGGCGGTCCGCCCGCGCCTGCATCCGGCTGATGATCTGCTCGGCGCTGTAGCTGCGCGCCTGATCGAACACGACGAACGACGGGCCGACCACCGCCTGGACCGCGGGGATGTTGTCCGAGTCCATCGCCTCGTAGAACGCCCGGCTCCTGTCCTTGACCGTCGCCTCGTCGAGGGTCGCCGGCTCGGGCTTCGGCGGTGGCAGCGGGGCCGCGACCGGGATCGCGGGAGGCGGGGCCACGGGGGCCGGCCGGGATCCACCACAGGCAACGAGGAGCACGGCCAGGTACAGGGAGCGCATCGGCCGTAGCCTAGCCGAGGGGCACGCCAGTTTCTTCCACTCCGGTGATCCGTTGCTCTATGTTCCGCCTCGATGGGGAGATTCCCGCCGACGGGGCCGGTCGATGTTCCGGGCCTCGAGCACAGCGTCGCCGAGCTGCCGTGGGGGACGCTGCGCGGTGCGTACGGTCCCTCCGATGGCAGCGCGGGCGCGCGCTCGAACGTCCCGAGCGCCCTCGCCGTCCTCCGCCACGCGCCGCTCTACGCCGCGCATCCCGAGGAGATCGACGACGCGTTCACCGTCCTCGAGCTCCATCCGCTGCGGCACCGGCTGCTCTATCCGGTCGCGGTGACGATCACGCCGTTCCTGTTCGACTTCGTGCAGCGCAAGTCGCCGCTGTCGTCGCGGATCACCGAGCTGATCGCCGAGTACACCGCCGCCGCCGACACCCTCGAGCAGCACCTGCGCGACCGCCTCGTGCAGTTCGTCGCCGACCACGCCGGCGAGGTCATCGGCTGGCTCGGCACCCACGACCGCGCGGTCGCTGCCCTCGCCGTCCACGTCGCCGCGCTGCGCGGGCCCTACCTCGCCGCGATCGAGGGCGCCACCGAGCTGTCCCCGTTCGCCCTGCTCGCACTGCTCGAGATCGGCGCTGCACCCGGCGACAGCATCCGCCTCGCGACCGAGCTCCTCGACGACCCGCAGGCGCACCCCGTCGCGCGCGCCGCCGCGGCCGCGTTCCTCGCCCGGTTCGGTGATCGCACCCCCTCGCTGCAGGCGCGGATCGATGCCGCCCTGTCCCCCGCCGCACCTGCGGCCCTGACGAACTTCGTCGGCCAGATGTGGACGCCGCGGATCGTCCGCCCGATCGTGTTCGCCGGCGAGGCGCTCGCCTCGGCGGCTAGCGCTTGAGGTAGCCGATCGACACGCCCGCGAAGCCCTCGAGCGTCTTCGCGAGCGCCTTCGACACGATCATCGGCCGGCTGTTGACCACGGTCGGCCGGAACATCGTCGCCGGCCCGACCTTCGCCGGATCGATCACGTATGCCGCAACCTCGCTCGCCGAGTCCGGATCGATGTGGTTCCACTTCGGGTAGCACTGCTCGATCACCAGGCAGTCGATCGCGAGCGGATTGACGAAGAAGTACTTCTCGGACCGAACGTGCTTCGCGTGATCGACGAGCACGACCGGCAGTAGCTCGATGTTCGGATCCGCGCGGAGGACCGCAGCGACCTTCTCGGAGACGATCACGTTGTTGTAGCCGACACGCAGGACGTCATAGAGCTTGTCGTCCCGCTTCGGCGGCTCCATCTCGATCTTGACCTCCTTGGGCCACTTCGCCGCGATCGATGCGCCGTCGTCGAGCTCGAGCTCGAGCTTCGGGGCGATGAAGTTGGCGCACTTCGGCTCCCGCCCGACGGTGAACACGCGCCACGGATCCTCGTCGGGATGCCGGGTCCCCGCGGCCACGGCCACCTTCGCGAAGATCGCCTTCTGCTCGTCGCCGACGAAGTACATGCAGCTGCTCTCGCCGTGACAGCCCGCCCACGGATCGGCGCCGTTCGCGATCAGCCACGTGCACAGCTCGACGTCGTGCTGCTGCGCGACCTTCTGCAGCGCATCCTCGCCGCTGTCGTCGCGCGCCGTGACCTTGGCGCCCGCCGCGAGCGCCTTCTCGATCCCGTCGCGATCCCCCGCCTCGGCCGCGGCCCACAGCGCACGCTCGGCGGACGTCGGCCACGCGAACCCCTTGGTCACGTTGTTGTTGATGGTCAGCGACTCGAGGCGTGTGAGACCGCGCAGCGGCTCGATCGACGCCGGCGTGCCATGGAACGAGAGCCGCTTGAGGTTCGTCAGCGCGAGCACGACGCCGAGGTTCGCCTCCGTCTCGAACGTGCCGTCGGCCTCGTCCATGTCGAGCGACTCGACGTCGAGGCACCGCGCGATGTCGGCATCCGACGGTGAGTCCTCGTCCTCCTTGTTGATCTCCTCGAGCAGCTTGGTCCGCATCCCCTCGGGAACCTTCTTCCACCACCCCTTGTTCGCCTTCGCCTGTTCGGGCGTCACCGCGTAGCTCTTCGGCCTGAGCCAGGCGAGGAACCCGCGCGCCGCCACGGCGCCCGCCGTCCCCTTCGCGATGTACTCCTCGAGGCCCTTGCGCGCCCCGTTCACCTTGTCGGGGTCCTTGACCTCGTACCGCTCGACGACGCCGCGCATCTCGGCCTCGGCCTTCGCCGGCTCGCCGAGCTCGAGGTACGCGTGCGCGAGGTACCGCGCCACCCACACGCGCCCGTGGTCGTCGAAGTAGCGATCCGCGCGCGCCACGAGCGCGTGCTCGATCACGGCCCGCGGGTTGTTCTCCTCGTCGCCGAGCATGTCGAGGGTGTTCAGGATCGCGTGGGTATCGCCCGCCTCGGCCGACTTCTCGAACGCGGCGCGCGCGTCCGCGAACCGCTTCACGCCCTTGAGTGCGAGGCCGTACAGGTTCCACGCGCGCGCCAGCTCGTCGTCGTCGGCGCCCGGCACCCCGATCAGCGCCTTCATCGCCGGCTCGACCATGCCCAGCGCATCGCCGTACGCGTCCTTGTCGATCAGCTTGCTGACCTTGTCGAGCGTCTTCGCGAACACCTCGAACGGCGTCTTGTCCTTCTTGTCGAGGACGCGCTTCACGAACTCGTCCACTGACGGCCACACGGAGTAGATCTTGCCGTTCTCGTGCTCCCACATGCCGACCGGATACGGCGCGGTCGTGCTCACGCAGAGAAACTGCGCCTCGTCGTCGAGGTGCGCGAACGGAACCCACGCCGGGTTCTCCTCGACGTCGACCTCGTGCTCATCGAACAGATCCAGATCGCCGAGCTCGACGAGGTGAAACGCGAGCTTGCTCGCCGGGGAGTAGTGCGGCAGTCCGTAGCAGTACCTGCCATCGATGTGCTTCGCCGACGTCTCGACGAGTTGCGCGAGGCCACGCGGAATTTCCCGCGCGACGGTCCCAGACTTCTTCGCCACGGCGAACGGTACACCCTGCCCGGCCGCGAACGGCCGTGGCAAGCCGATGCTTCCGCTAGCGGACGCTCGACGCGCGCGCGGAGGCCGACTGGTTCGCCTTCGCCTGCGCGACGGCCGCGTCGATCATCGCGTTCTGCTTCGCCTTGTCCTTCCACCGCGCCTGGATGTCGGGCGACAGCGTGTCGACCGGATCGAAGTAGAGGAAGAAGCCGGGCTTGACCGACGGCGCCGAGAACACCGAGATGCCGGTCTCACGATCGTAGTGCTCGAAGCTGTGCGCGACCCGCTTGCCGCCGCCACCGGGTGCATCGACGACGAACGTCGGCGTGTGGAAGCCGGCGGTCGTGCCCCGCACGGCCTTCTCGATGTCGAGCGCGGTCTGCAGCGTGGTGCGGAGGTCCTCGACGCCCTTCACCAGATCGTGGACGTAGACGTAGTACGGCTGGACCTGGCAGTGACCGAGGCGCTTGGTCAACAGCTGCATCGTGGCGATGCCGTCGTTGACGCCGCGCTGGAGGACGCTCTGGTTGCGCGTGATGATGCCGCGCTCGAACACGCCGTCGAGCGCGCGCTTGGTGATCGCGGTGATCTCGTTGGGGTGGTTGAAGTGCGTGTGGAGGACGACCTCCTTGTGGAGCTTGCGCCCGCGCTCGACGACCGCGGTCAGCGCATCGAGCCACTCGTGATCCGTGATCAGCTTCATCGGCATCACGGCGGGACCCTTGGTCGCGAACCGGATGCGGCGGATGTTGGGAAGCTCGAGGAGCTTGTTCCCGATCAGGGTGATCTGCCGCGCCTTGAGTTGATAGCTATCACCGCCGGAGACGACGATGTCCTCGAGCTCGGGGCGCTCGGAGATGTAGCGGAACGCCTGCTCCCAGCGCTCCTCGGTCGCTTTGAGCGAGACCTTCTCGACCTCTTCGGTGTTGACGCCGACCGCGTAGCTGCGGGTGCAGAACCGGCAGTACACGGGGCACGTGTCGAGCGCGAGGAACAGCGCCTTGTCGGGATAGCGGTGCGTGAGGCCCGGCACCGGCGCATCGGCCTGCTCGTGGAGCGAGTCGAGCGTGAGCTTGGGGTGGTCGGGCAGCAGGCGCGACGCGACCGGTACGAACTGCCGGCGCAGCGGATCGGTGTACGCGTTCGCCCAGTCGATCAGCGACAGGAGGTACGGCGACACGCGGATCGACATCGGCGCCAGGGCAAACCCCTTGGCGACGTCGTCATAGAAGCTCGTAGGCACGAGATCCTGCACCGTCTGCAGGAGCTTCTGGGGGTTGGTGATCGAGTTCTTCGCCTGCCACGTGTGATCGAGGAAGGTCGCCTCGTCGACCAGGCGATACGCCGGGATCCGTTGCCAGAAGGTCCCATCGAGCAGCTGGCGGTGGTGGAGCGTCGACGGATCGACCGTCGGCTTGATGTGTTTGATCGGCTGGAGCTCGGGCGCCTTGTGGCCGAGCAGCTTGAGCTGGGTGTCCATGGGGTCCTCGCAGAGTGACGTCGTACGGAGAGAACGAAGAACGCTACGTCTTCAATCCGTGACGTCGGGTTGGTGCGGGACGGAACCCAGGTACCACATCGTGAAGGATCGATAACATGCCGCAGCCCCTGGGCCAATCACGAACGTCGGTGGTCGGTGAACCACTGAACCAGCGTGGGCGTGAACGTCGGGCCGAAGTTGGGGATGTGCCCGGCGCCCTGCATCTCCCAGAGCTCGACCGCGCCGTTCGCCGGGCAGCCCGACGTCGAGTGCGGGTGCGTCTCGGCGCCGGGCACGCCGGCGTCGAGGTCGAACGGTGCGCCGTCGGTGCGCGTGGTGCCGCAGCCGTTGTGCGCACCCCACTGGGTGACGCTGCCCTCGGCGCCGACGGTCCCGACCCCGCTGCCGCCCGCGGCGTACGGGACCGTGGCGTCGGCGGTGCCGTGGATCTGGAGGACGTTGACCTCGCGCGCCGGCTGACACATCGCGGCGTTCGAGGACGCGTTGCCAGCGAGCGAGGCGATCGCGGCGATCACGTCGGCGCGCTCGCACGCGAGCCGGTACGCCATGAAGCCCCCGTTGGAGTGGCCGACGACGTAGACCTCGTCCGGATCGACGGGCCAGGCATCGAGGACGTCGTCGAGCAGGCCACCGAGGTACGCGACGTCATCGGGACCCTGGTTCTCGAAGTCGCAGCAGGCGGAGTCCGCGTTCCAGAACAGGCGGCCGGCGCTGTTGGGCGTGCCATCGGGCGCGAGCACGAGCGCCTCGTTCGCCGCGGGTAGCCCGCTGACGCCGAAGTACGCCGCCTGCCCGAACCCGCTGGCGCCGAAGCCGTGGAGCACCAAGTACAGCGGATAGCGCCTGCCCTCGGTGAGCGTCGGCGGCACCTTGAGGTCGACCGGGCGATCGCCACCGAAGGTGAGCGGACGCGGTGCGTCGTCGGCGCTCCCACACGCAGCGAGCACGACGACAGCGAGCATGGCGCGGAGCAGCATGCCGACACCTTATGGCCAGGTGGGGGCCCCACGCTAGACTCTGGAATGACAGCGTCGCGACGACCAGGCGACACGGCGCCGACCCGGCACGTGGTCGCGGCGGCGCTGACGCTGCTGGTCGTGGGGACCGTGGGCGCCGTCCAGGCGGGGATGGCCGGCGGTTCGTTCATGCACGATCTCGAGCAGGTGCAGCCGGCGCTCGCGCGGATCGATCCGGTGGTCGAGGATCCGCACACGCCGCGCCTCGCGCGCCGCGTGTTCCTCGTGATCGTCGATGGCCTGCGCCTCGACCGCTCGTACGAGCTGCCGTTCCTCGACGAGCTGCGGCGGCGTGGGGTCGATGCCGAGGCGACCGCGCATTACCCGACGTGGTCGCGTCCGAACTACGTGGCGATCTTGACGGGCGTGCCGCCGAGCGCGAGCGGCGTGCGCACGAATCATCACGCGACGCCCGTGCAGCTCGACGCGCTGATGGATCGCGTGCGCGCGGCGGGGCTGTCCGCGGCGAGCGGCACCGACTACGACGTGCTGCCGCGGCTGTTCCTGCGGCCGCGGACCGGCGCGTCGCGCACCGGGATCGAGGTCGACATCGATCTCGAGAGCGAGCGTGATGTCGAGGATCCGACGGCGCTCGGTGCGGTGCGCGCCCCGGATGCCGACCTCGCCTCCCCGTTCAACGATGCGCGCTACGCGCCGTGGGCCGGCGGCTTCAGCGAGGCCGGCGCCGCGCTCGCGGCCGGCGAGGCCGAGCTCGTGGTGCTGCTCGTCGGGGTCGTCGACGCCGCGGGCCACGCCCACGGCGGTGCGAGCCCGGAGTACCGGCTCGCGGCCGAGGCCGCGGATCGCGCACTCGCCCGTGCCCTCGACCGCGTCGATCTCGCGCAGGACGCGATCCTCGTCGTCGCCGATCACGGCCATACCGACCACGGCGGGCACGGGGGCCTCGAACCCGAGGTCGTCACGGTGCCGCTGATCGCCGTAGGCGCGGGGATCGACGCGAAGGGCGCGCCGCGCAATGCCCGCCTGATCGACATGGCTCCGACGATCGCCGCGCTGCTCGCCATCCCGTCGCCGGGACACGGCCTCGGGCGCACGTTGACCGAGATCCTCACCCTCGACGAGGCCGCGGCCACGCGCCGGAGGTCGGCGGATGACACGCGGCTGACGATGACGCGCGCGATCGTCGGCGCGAGCGAGGTCGATGCGGCGATCGACGTGCTCGAGCATCGCGCGCTGCGGCTCGCGATCGTGGCCCTCGGTGCCCTGATCGCGACGGTGTTCGCGGTCGTCTTGATCAAGCGGCGCGTGCTCCGCCTCGATCTCCGCATCCTGGTCGTCACGGTACCGGCGTTCTTCATCGTCTACTACGCGCTGATCGGTACGCTCGGCCAGCGGTTCTCACCGTCGCTGGTGCCGGCGCAGGGGCACCTCGCCAGTGCGCTGATCCGGTACGGCCTCGTCGCGACCGGCGTGCAGCTGCTCGCGAACCTGTGGGCGCTCCGCACGCAGCTGACGCTCGGCGATCGGCTCGCCGCCGCGAACGGCGTCGCGTGGGTCGGACTCTTGCTCGCGGGGATTCCCGCCGGGCTGACCTGGGCGTTCTTCCCGCCGCCGTTCGTGTCGTTGCCGGATCCGATGTGGCTGGTGCTGATCCCGGCGCTCGAGGTCAGCGTCGCGTGCGCGGCGACGACGTTCGCGCTGACGCTCGGAGTCGAGGTCGTGGTGTTCGCGGCCCGCGCGTGGCGACGCGACACGACGATTGACCCCTGACGACCCGCGCGTCATCCTCGCGCGATGCGGTGGACGTTCGCTCTCGGTGTGTTCGCGATCGCGTGTTCGGGCGGCGCAGCGACCGGCCCGCCACCCGCACCACCGGCGGATCCCGCGGCGCCGCCGACCACCGACCGGGCCACACTCGACGCGCGGCTGCGCGAGCTCGAACGAGGCTTCGCGACGAACAAGCAGGAGCTGGAGGCCAAGATCGCCGCGCTCGAGGTCGAGCTCGATGCGTGCCGTGCGAGGCCGATCGCCGCCGCGCCGTCCCCCCCACCGAAGCCGCGCCACGGCATGCTCGATCCGACGCAGCGCTACCCCGTCCCGATCGACGAGAGCCCGTCGATCGGTCCCGCGACGGCGCCGGTCACGTTGGTCGCCGCTGTCCAGTTCCCCGAGCCGTACACCCACCGGGCGTGGCCGACGATCATCGCGCTCCGCGCCGAGTACGCGAAGGACCTGCGGATCGTGTTCAAGAGCTTCATCGTCCACCCCAAGGCGACCGCGTCGTCGATCGCCGCGTGCGCCGCCGGCCAGCAGCGCCGGCTCACCCAGATGGAGGGCGCGATCTACACGGCGGCGAGTGATCCGGCGCCCGGGCAGCCTCCGGCCGGGCTCCGCGAGCTCGATGACGTCGAGCTCCGCGAGCTCGCGCGCGGGCTGCACCTCGATCTCAAGCTCTACGATCGCGACGTCGCGACGTGCGCCGCAGCGCTGACCCGCGACGTCGCGATGTTCGGCAAGCTCGGCCAGGGCGCGGTCCCGGTGTTCTGGATCAACGGTCGCCCGCTGTCGGGCGCGCAGCCGATCGAGGAGTTCCGCAAGGTGATCGACGAGGAGCGCACCGCGGCGGCCGCCGACAAGGCACGCGGCGGTCGTGCGGCCGACTACTACGAGCGGATCACGGGCCTCAAGCCCTCCCCGTGATCGTGGCTAGAAGTCGGCGATGGTGTCTGACCACGACGATCGGCATGCTGTTTCGGGCCGACAGAGCTACCAGAGGTAGAGCTGGACGCCGACGCCGAGGTAGGGGACGGTGTGGATGCCAGCGTCGACGTTGATGTGAAGGAAATCGAACGGCCTGAACTTGAGGCCGATCAGCAGGTTGACGACGGGTAGGACCGGCGGGAGGTCGGCGGGCTTGTTCACCTCGATCCCCAGGGGATCCACCATGCAGTCCTGCTGGATCGACGCGCCGGTACACACCGAATCGGTCTTGCGGACCGTGCCGCGAATCAATCCGATCCCGATGCCGCCGCCGAAGCGAAACTCGAGGAACTTGTGGATCTGCGCGTGACT
>Ga0102851_10001548_pt1 | contig 13231 bp, 8 predicted proteins | sample Mud3Dept3metaG_FD_79558 | JGI IMG/M metagenome (GOLD analysis project Ga0102851, IMG submission 79558) | Freshwater wetland microbial communities from Ohio, USA, analyzing the effect of biotic and abiotic controls - Mud 3 Core 4 Depth 3... | ecosystem: Environmental > Aquatic > Freshwater >... | reverse complement strand
CCCACCAGGAAGGCGGCGGTCTCCTGGAGCGCCGGGAGGACATCCTCGAGGGTCAGTGGGTCGCTGGTATCCGCCAGCCCCGCCAGCAGCTCCCGGACCAGCGCCAGGCACTCGCGCGGGAGCGCGTCCGTGGCTTCCTCCTCGGCGATGCGTGCGAGCAGCGTGGCCGGCACCGATCGATACTCCACCTGCGCCCGCTCCGCGAAGTTCGGCCAGGGATAGTCGAACGCATAGGGCGCGTTGAAGATGGCCGCCTGCAAGCTGGTGCGCGGGCCGCCCCTCGTGCCCCCCGCCTCGGGCGTCTCGGCGGGGTCGTCCTCGCTGGCGACCACCCCCTCCACCGCGGTGTACTCGACGTGCTCGAAATCGGCCCTCCAGAGGAGCGTGACGATGTCGTCCTCCTGGGTCCGGAACCCCTTGTAGCGCACCGAGAGGATCCCGATCAGGCAGATCAACTCGTTCCACTCGAGGTCAGGGGCGAGGACGAGGGTGCGGACGCCGTCGCGGTACAGCCTGAACGCGACGGAGCGCTCACGGTCACGGTCCGTGTAGACCACCTCGTTCCCGACCGCCACGTCCCACGGGTGGATTTCCATGCGCAGTTCGCCGTGGGTAGCGAGGTAGTGGTAGACCCTGGCTCGCAGGTCCTCGAGGAAGTCGCGGATCTTCTCGTTCGAGGGGTCGTAGAGGATGAACGAACGCGCGGTGTGGGCGAGGGCGCGCACCGCCTCCCCGGCGTCCCGGGCGGCCGCGCTCCTCCCAGGCGTCGCCTCGCTCGAATCGGCAGCCGATACCGGCCTCGGGGTCGGCTCGAGAACCGCCTCCGCGCCCTGGGTGCCACCGTCCCCGCCTTCGGGTGGGGATGGGGGCGAGGGATCGTCCATGACTGCCTGCCTTCCCCGTCGGGCGGCGCCGCGCAACCGTCCCGGCCTGTTCAACTTCCATGATACCCCCGAGGCGCGATTCGGCCAGCACGGGGGCATGCCCGGCGGCCTGAGGGTGGCGAGCGGCTCTACTCGCCGTAGAAGTCGATGACCTGCACGATCGCCCGCTGGCACACCGCGCAGAACGGCTTGGCGCCCTTGGTGAACATGATGCAGTCCAGCATCGGCCGGTAGAGTCCCGTGGAGGAGTACCCGGCCCCCTCGAACGCCCCCACCTTGTCCACGAACTTCGAGGCGGCGAGGTACGCATCGGCCTTCTTCGCGTGCTCGATCGAGAGCCGGTCGGACGTCTCCTGAAGTTTCTCCACCTCGGCGCGCGGGGCCCCGGAGCGTTTGGCCGCGGCGATTTTGCCGTTGAGCTCCTCGCGTACCTTCTGGTAGGCGATGTCCATCGCGTCGAAGTCCTTCTTCTCCCACGGCGTGGGAAGCGGGGTTTCCGGGGTGAGAAGAGCTTTCCACTTGAGGTTTGCGGGGTCGAGGAGCGCCGTCACGTTGGGTGCGGTGGGCTCGACCCCCTTGGGAAAGAACTCGCCGTAGGCTACCGAGGAGGTGTAGTACTCATCGGCCAGGCCTCCGAAGGCGTGCCCGAACTCGTGCAGGAAGACGTATTCGGACCAGTAGTTGTCGGAGGTGAACGTGCAGTAGAGGTTGTAGATGCCGCCGCCCCCGTAGCGCGAGGAGTTGACCATCACGAGGATCGCGTCGTACGGCACGTGGGCCGCGAGGTCGCGCAAACGCCGGTTCTCCTCGGTGAGCATGTAGCGCTCCGAGCCGAGGGCGTCGAAGCTGGCCCCCATCGCCGTGTTCTTGAACGAGCCCCAGCTCGGCTCGTCGCAGCCGGAGTCCTGCGAGGGTTCGAACACCCCGTAGACGTTGAAATGGTCCCTGCGGCTCGCGTACGGCTCCTGGGCGAAGAACACACTGACGAAGCGCGCGACGTCGGCGCGGAACTTGCCCTCCTGGGCCTCCGTGTAGCCCTCGGCGAGGATCGCCACGTCCACCTTGGCGTGCGGGTCGCCGCCCCTGACCGCCTCGACGACCTTCACGCCGGCGGCGAGGGGCCTGCGCACGATCGTCACCGCCGCCGGGTCGATCACCGTGGTGAAGATCTCCCTGAGCGAACCGTCCCCCCCTCGCACCGCGATGGCGAAGCGCACCGGGGCTTTCGGGTACGGGATCAGCACGGTCTCGCTGTACGTCCTGCGCACCCCCTTCCCGGCTGGTGCGGTGGTCCGGTACTCGCCGAAGTAGGTGTCGTACCCCTTCGCGAACAGGAGGGTGCCGGAGGCAGGGTCGTAGACCTGGGCGACGTAGCGTCCGGCCTGGAACGGGTCCAGCAGGTGCGTGCGGCTGCCCGCCCAGCTCCCTTCCCGGTAGATCCGGTCGAGGGCGACGATCTCCTCGTTGGCGTTGCCGGTGTGGTAGGTGTCGATCCGCATGGTGGCGTCGAGGAAGCTCGCCTCGAACGGCGGGGGTCCGGCGAGCAGCGGCGCGGCGCAGAAGACGGCGGCGGCGATGGCGGTGCGGAACATGCGATCCCTCCGGAGCGCATGGTACCCGACTCGCGGTCGTGGCGCGCCCGCTCGTGCCTGGCCGTGCCTTTCGGCCGTCAGGCGGGGCGACGCTGGTACTTGGTGGCGACGTAATCGTCGATGAGGGCACGGAACGCAACGGCGAGCTCGTCGTAGGTGCCCTTGAGGGTCGTGAACTTCTGGCCGTCCACGTAGACCGGGCAGGCGGGCGCCTCGCCGGTCCCCGGGAGGGAGATGCCGATGTTGGCCGCCTTCGACTCGCCGGGGCCGTTGACGACGCACCCCATCACCGCCAGGCGCATCGTCTCCACCCCCTCGTACTGCGCCTTCCAGTGGGGCATCTTTTCGCGCACGTACGACTGGACGCGCTCGGCCAGCTCCTGGAACGTCGTCGAGGTGGTGCGGCCGCACCCCGGGCACGCGGTCACCGAGGGTGCGAACGAGCGCAGGCCGAGCGCCTGCAGCAGCTCGCACGCGGCGATGACCTCGTCTCGGCGGTCTCCCCCCGGGCGGGGCGTGAGCGAGACGCGGATGGTGTCCCCGATCCCCTCCTGGAGGAGGACCCCGATCGCGGAGGCCGACCACACCAGACCCTTAATCCCCATGCCGGCCTCGGTGAGGCCGAGGTGGAGGGGCTGCTGGGTGCGGCCGGCGAGCTCGCGGTAGACCGCGATCAGCTCGCGCGGCTGGGAGAGCTTGCAGGAGATCACGATCTGGTCGCTGCGCAGCCCGGAGGCGAGCGCCAGCTCCGTGGACGACAGCGCAGAGGCGATCATGCACTCGCCGATGATCCGCTCGGAGCTCTTGCCAAGGTTGCGTTCGGTGTTCTCGGCCATCGCGGCGGTCACCAGCTCCTGGTTGAGGGAGCCGGCGTTGACGCCGACGCGGACCGGCTTGCCGTTGTCCACCGCAATCCTGCAGATCGTCGCGAACTGCTCGTCCCGCTTGGCCCCGTGGCCCACGTTGCCCGGGTTGATGCGGTACTTCGCGAGCGAGCGGGCGCACGCGGGGGACTCCCGCAGGAGGGCGTGGCCGTTGTAGTGGAAGTCGCCGATCAGCGGCACGTTGCAGCCCGCGTCGTCGAGGCGCGCGCGGATTTCGGAAACCGCGCGCGCGGCCTCCGGCACATTGACCGTGATCCGCACCAACTCCGACCCGGCCTGCGCGAGCTCCAGGCACTGGCGGGCGGTCGCCTCGACGTCGGCGGTGTCGGTGGACGTCATCGACTGCACGACCACCGGTGCGCCGCCCCCTACCTGGACGTCCCCGACCCGCACGGCCACGCTGGAACGACGGACGACACCCTCCATCGGCTCGACGACCTCCCCGGGCTGCGAAGCCCCTGGCCAGACCAACGCTACAGGCCCGCAAATCATGCCGTCAAGGGGAGATCGAAAAGGGCGAACCGCCGGGGGAGCTTAGGCGGTCGCGGCCTCCTGCTGCTTGGCCACCTCGGCGTGCACCTGCACCATGTCGAGCGCCTTCACCTTGCCGATCAGCTCCTCGAGCGCCTCCGCCGGCAGCATGCCTGGCTGGGCGTAGAGTAGGACCTTCTCGCGGAAGATCATCAGGGTGGGGATCGAACGAATGCCGAACGCCGCCGCCAACTCCTGCTGTTCCTCGGTGTTGCAGGAGGTGAAGGTGAGGTCGGGGTGCGCCTCGGCGGCTGCCTCGAACACCGGCTTGAACGCGCGGCACGGCCCGCACCACGATGCCCAGAAGTCCACCAGAACCGTGTCGTTGGTCTCAATCGTCTCGTTGAAGTTCTTTTCCGTCAGCTCTTTGACTGTCATGACCCCTCCCGCTCGGCGGCCCCGGGTCGCTCCCGCCGGCCGCGGCAGATGGCGACCAATTAATAACTCAATCGCCATCCAGTTATAGTCTAATACCCTCCGGGCAATTCCGCAAGGCCCCCGCCCAGGACCCGTTCCGGGGCCTATACTCCCCGGGTCGCACCCTGACCCGCAGCCGGAGGACGCCATGCCGAAACCACTGCGCGCGCTCCACCCCCTGGCCATCATCGTCGTGCTCGTTGCCCTCGCGGGCCCGGCCGCGCTTGACGCGGCCGGGCCCCCCGCGGGTCCCCCGCCCACGGTCGCGGAGGCCGAGGCGTTCGTCGCCGCGGCCGAGGCGCGCCTCCTCGGCCTTTGGATCGAGGCGGAGCGCGCCAGCTGGGTGCAGTCCACCTTCATCACCGACGACACCGAGATCCTCTCCGCCCAGGCCAACGCGCGCAGGATCGCCGCCACCGTGGAGCTGGCCACACAGGCGACGCGCTTCGACGGTCTCGCGCTCCCCGCCGAACTCGCGCGCAAGCTCGAGCTCATCAAGCTCTCGCTCACGCTGCCCGCCCCCGCGGATCCGAAGGAGAACGCGGAGCTCACCCGGATCGTCGCCGCCATGGAGGGGGCCTACGGCAAGGGAACGTACTGCCCGGGCGGCGGGGCGCCCTGCATGGATTTGCAGGAGATCACCCGCATCATGGCTACAAGCCGCGACCCAAGGCGGCTCCTGGAGCTGTGGCGCGGCTGGCACGCGGTTGGGACGCCGATGCGCGAGGAGTTCACCCGCTACGTCGAGCTCGGCGACAAGGGCGCACGCCAGCTGGGGTTTGCCGACATGGGCGCGATGTGGCGCTCCAAGTACGACATGCCCCCCGACGCCTTCGCCCGCGAGGTCGAGCGCCTGTGGGGCCAGGTCAAGCCGCTCTACGACTCGCTCCACTGCTACGTGCGTGCGAGCCTCACGAAGACGTACGGCGCCGCCCTCGTGCCGGAGGGAAAGCCCATACCCGCGCACCTGCTGGGGGACATGTGGGCGCAGAGCTGGACCAACATCTATCCGCTGGTGGCCCCGGCGGGCGCCGCCCCGGGGTTCGACCTTACGACGCGCCTGAAGGCCGAGGGTTACGACCCGCTCAGGATGGTGCGCACCGGGGAGCGCTTCTTCACCTCGCTGGGGTTCGCGAAGCTGCCGGAGACGTTCTGGCAGCGCTCGATGTTCACCAAGCCCCGGGACCGCGACGTGGTCTGCCATGCGACCGCGTGGGACATCGATTGGGTGGAGGACGTGCGCCTGAAGATGTGCATCGAGATCAACGCCGAGGACTTCGTGACCGTGCACCACGAGCTCGGCCACAACTTCTACCAGCGTGCCTACGACCGCCAGCCGCCGCTCTTCCGTGACAGCGCCAACGACGGCTTCCACGAGGCGCTCGGCGACACCCTGGCGCTCTCGACCACGCCGGCGTACCTGAAGAGCATCGGCCTGATCGAGAAGGAGCCCGACCCGGCCGGGGACATCGGCTTGCTCCTGAACAGCGCCCTCGACAAGGTGGCGTTCCTCCCGTTCGGCATGCTGGTGGACCGGTGGCGGTGGCAGGTGTTCTCGGGGGCGGTCCCTCCGGAGAGGTACAACGCGGCGTGGTGGGAGCTGCGGGAGAAGATCCAGGGGGTCTCCCCCCCGGTGCCGCGCAGCGAGGCCGACTTCGACCCGGGCGCCAAGTACCACGTCGCGGCCAACGTCCCCTACACGCGCTACTTCCTGGCGACGATCCTGCAGTTTCAATTCCACAGGGCGCTCTGCCGGGCGGCGGGCGTGCCGGGGCCGCTGCACCGCTGCTCGATCTACGGGAACGCCGAGGCGGGGCGGCGTCTGGCGGCCATGATGGAGATGGGGTCCAGCCGCCCGTGGCCGCAGGCGCTGGAGGTGCTCACGGGGCAGCGCCAGATGGACGCCACCGCGATGCTGGACTACTACGCGCCGTTGGCGACGTGGTTGAACCAGCAGAACGCCGGCCACACCTGCGGCTGGTAGCCGGCGCTAGCTCTTCCTGGCCGCGTCCCAGCGCTTTCCGTAGCTCGCCCAGACGAGCTTGGGGTCGAGGCGCAGCTCGCGCGCGTAGGACATCACGAAACCGCGCACGAACACCCGCTCCGGGAGCTTGCCGAACTCCTCGGCCTCGATGCTCTCGAGCTGGCGCTGCCGGATTCGGGTGCGCTGGGCAATCGCGGCGAGCGTGAGGCCGAGCCCTTCGCGCACCTTGCGCAGCTGCTCCCCGGTGAACTCGATCTGCGGCTGTGCGGGGGGCTCGTCGGGAGGTGGTCCCCCCTCGGGCGCACCGGGGACTTCTTCGGCCGGGGGCTCGGCGGCGACCTCGCCCGGCTGGTGGGGCGGATCCGGCATCAAGGGGTACTCCATCCCGGTCAGCTCGTGCATCAGCGTCAGGTAGGCGACGCGGATCTGCTGCTGGAGGGCGCGCTGATCGTCCTGTTCCGCAAGGGAGTAAAGGGCGAGCGATCCGGGGGCCAGGGAGGCGTAGAGCTTCTCGTAGGCGTGCCGGACCTCGAGCGCAGAGGAGCCCGGCTCGAGGCCGAGGATCTCCCAGGGGCTCAGGTCCTCGAAGGGCTTCACGGCTCGAGTTCCGCGGGCGCGGGTAGATCGAGCAGCCGACCGGCTACTGCGGCAAGGTCGAGCGCGAACGACTTACCCAGCCTCTCGAACAGGACCGGCTGATGGGCCCGCACCGCCCGCCACACCTGGTCGTAGTGCCGGAGGTGGCCGAGGTAGGTGAGCTCGAGCCCGAAGAGGCGGCGCGAGGCCGCGCACATCCCCTCGCCGAGGGCGAGGTCCTTCGGCTCCCGGACCTGGTTGACCAGCAGCAACGGCCTGAACGAGGCCATCTCGCGCTCCAGCGCGCGGCCGGCCGCAGGATCGCGCAGCGTCACGGCCCGCACCATCTCGGTGGGCACCAGGGGGCGCTGACCGCGCGACTTGATCACCTCCTGGATCAGCTCCCGGACGCCCAGATCCGCGTCCATGGCCTTGACCCGCCTCAGGAAGGCGGCCTTGAGGAACCGATACGCGTTCTCGACCGAGGTGGGCTCCGGCACGATCACGAGCACCCCGTGGTGGGCCAGGAGGAAGAAGTCCACGATGTTGTAGTGGGTGCCGGCGCCCAGGTCGAGCACCGCCACATCGGCGTCCAGCTTCTGGAGCGCGCGCATCAACCGCACCTTCTGCTGGTGCATCGGGTTGGCGACCTGGATCGCGTTGCGCGCCCCCGAAATCAGGCCGAGCCCGGCCACCGGCGTCGGGATGACGATCTGCGAGAGGCTCTCCACACGGCGGAGGACGAAGTCGGAGAGCGTCTCCCTGGGGTAGTCGATGCCGAGAAAGCTGTGGAGGTTGGCGCCGCCCAGGTCGCAGTCGACCAGGACGACCTTGAGCCCCCGGCGGACCAGTTCGATGCCGAGCGTGACGGAGACTAGGCTCTTTCCGATCCCGCCCTTGCCGCCGCCGATCGCCACCAGCCGAAGCGGTCGGCGCTCGGCGTCGGGCTTGGGCGGCTGCGCGGGCTTCTCCGCCTCGACGCGGGGGAAACGCCCGCTGCCGAGAGGGCGGGTGCTGCGCAGCGGGAACGGGTCGTTGGTCATGATGCCCGGCGGGGAGTGTGGGGCCGGTGTCCCGGACGCCACGCCGCGTGCCCGTGAGCCCCCTTGAGGACGTGACGGAGTCTCATTGCTTTATGCTACCACGTTGGCCAGCGTAACTTGTTGCGTGCATGTGAGACCTGGTGCCAGCCGCCGAGTTCGGATCGCAGTACGGCGTTCGCCTGTGCGGCTAGCCCTTCCCGGTCGGTTTCTCCAAGGTGCTCCACAGCACCGCCGCACCCCGGTAGGAGCAGTTCCCACCCCGGCGTTTGGCCTCGTAGAGCGCCTCGTCGGCACGCTGGACCATGAGCTGACCCATCTCCTGGAAATACTGTTGCGGTATCGGCCGAGGGATGGCATCGACCGGGAGGTCGTGAGCCTCCAGTACGCTCACACCCACGCTGGCGTGTACCCGAAGCGGGCCGTCGTGGGAGTTGATCTCGATCGACGCGATGCGGTCCACGATCCGCTGCGCCACAAGATCACCCTGCTCGGCGGTTGTCTGAGGCAGGACGACCGCGAACTCGTCCCCGCCGTACCGTGCCACGATGTCACCGCCGCGCATGGTTTGGTTCAAGATCCTCCCGACGCTGGCCAGCGCCTCGTCGCCGGCGAGATGCCCCGCCGTGTCGTTGAGGCGTTTGAGGGCGTCGAGATCGGCCATGGCGAGGACCATCGGTTGCTGGCTCCGAAACGCCGTGCGCAGCTCTCTCAGCAGTAGTTGCTCGAAGAACCGCCGCACGTAGACCTTCGTGAGCGGGTCCACGGTGGCCATCTCGTAGAGCTGGATATTGTGGATGGCCACAGACGCCTGGTTGGCGAAGAGGTGCAGCAGCTCGATGTCTCGCTCGCTAACCACCCGGCGGTCGAGGAAGATCACCCCGAACCTGGTGCTGCCGATGCTCAGCGGAACGATGGTCGCGGAGTCGGCGATGAGGATCTCGCCGCGCTCGAGCGAAGCGTGGATGAGATCGAGATCACCGGGCGGCACGCAACCGCTGACTCTCTTGGCGGTGGAGAACTGGCCGGTGCCCACCCGGATCACGAGATCCCTGTCGCCCTCGACCATCGCCACGAAACCAGGCGCCTCGTCCTGCGGCCGCGCCGGACGGGCGGGCTTGGGCGGGAAGAGAGCGACGAAGGAGTCAACCGCCGAGAGCAGCCCGCACACCTGGAAGAGGATCCCGACGAGTAGTTCCTCGAGCGGCTGGATCCGATGGAGGTCGGGGGTCACGTCGAGGATATAGCGCAGCCCCTGCCGGCTCTTGGAAAGGAGCTGGATGGTGTACGCCGCCTTGAGGCCGACGTCGGTCCACAGCAGCAGTTTCTCCGGTCCCTCGCTCTTGTCGTAGTAGCCCTGGATGTCCAGCCTCCGCAGCAGTTGGCGGGGCGGCTGCTCGCTGGCGTAGCCGGTCTGGAGGATCACCTGCACGTAGGGGTTGAACTGCCGGAGCTTGGTGACCACCTCCTCACCGGTCATCCCCGGCATGTAATAGTCCAGGAGCAGGAGGTCCAGCTTGCGCTGCTGCAGGATGTCGAGCGCCTCCTGCCCTCCGGATGCGGAGATCACCTCGTGGCCCTCGCGCTCCAAGAGGGTACTGGCGGCCTCGCGGTAGTCCGGGTTGTCGTCTGCGAGCAGGATCGCATAACCTGACGGCTTCTCAGCCTTCAACCTACGAACCATCGGCATTCTCCGGCGGGTTGTTGAGCGTCACGGTGAAGAGGGCGCCTTCGCCCACCCGGCTCGCTACCGAGACCGTGCCCGCGAACTCCCCGGTCACAATTTCGTGCACGATTGCAAGCCCCAAGCCTGAGCCCTGGCCGAACGGCTTGGTCGTGAACATCGGGTCGAAAATACTGGGTTGAATCTCGAGTGCGATCCCCACCCCTTGGTCGCGAACCTGGAGTTCCACCCCATCCTCGCGCAGCGACAGGTTCAGCAAGATCGCCCCTCCCCCCTTCGGCCGGCTCGCTTCAATCGCGTTGGTCACCAAGTTGATCACGACCTGGGCGAAGCGTCCAGGGGACCCGTAGACTTGCAGCGGCCCTTTTTGAGTGAGCGTGGCCGTGCAGTTCTCTTTCTTCAGCATGTGGTCGAGCAGCAGCAGGGCGTCGTGGATGACTTCCGACGGGTCGAAGAAGCGGCGTTCGTCGGTGGCCGCCGCGCGCGTCTGCGACTTGATCGAGCGGACGAAGCTCACGGCGCGCTCGGATGCCGTGCTGGCGAGATGGATCGCCTTGTGCATCTCCGCACCGATCTCATGATGGTCCGAGACGGTGATCTCCGGGACGCCGACCGATGACTCGTACTCCTCGACCAGCTTTTCGAGCTCGGAGAGAGAGGCGCGGACCGCCGCGAGCGGTGTGTTCATCTCGTGCGCGATCCCCGCTGTGAGGTGTCCGAGGGATGCCATTTTCTCCGAGATGAGGAGCTTCTGTTGGTTGTCCCGCAGCTCACGAGTGCGCTCCTCGACCACGCGGACGAGGTCGGTCTCGCGTGCCTTCATCTGCCGCGCCCGGGCCAGGTAACCGCCGCTCGCGACCAGAACCCCGCCGAGGATGCAAAGACCCACGAACCAGCGGGTCTGGTAGAAGTGAGGCTCAAGGTACAGGTCGACCGAGGCCCCCGCCTCGTTCCACACGCCATCGTTGTTGCAGCCGATCACAGCGAAGCGGTACTGACCGGGTGGGATCTTCGTGTAGTACGCCACCCGCCTAGTGCCGACGTCGATCCAGTTCGGGTCGAACCCCTCGAGCTTGTACTTGAACCTCACCTGTTGGGGCGCGACGAAGCTGAGAGCGGTGTAGTGGAACTCCAACTTCTCCGTCTCTGCGGCGAGTACGAGCCTACTTCCCGGGCTCGCTTGATACGCGCGCCCGTCGACCAGCACCTGTTCGACCAGTACGGGCGGGGGTTGGCGGTTCACCTTGCGGCCCTCGCGAGGGTCGATGATGGCGACACCCTTGGTAGTCGGGAACCAAAGCCTGCCGTCACTCGTCTTCCAGCCTGCTGGCTGACCTCCCGCGTTGCACTCCCGGCTCTTCATCCCTTCAGCCTTGCCGAAGGCAACGCTCCGGACTGACCCTCGCCTCCCAGCGGCGAGCTCGGTGAGCTCCCTCTTGTCGACCCTGTAGATGCCCTTGTTGCAGCTCATCCAGAACCGCCCCTCGTCGTCCTCGAGGATGTTGAACACGACGTTGTCGAACATCCCCTCGTGCGTGGTGTAGGCGGTGAACGCGCCGCCCACCATGCGCGCGAGGCCACCCCTGGTCCCAATCCAGAGGACGCCGTCGGCGTCCTCGTAGAGCGTGTAGATGAAGGCGCCCGGGAGCCCGTCGCCTGTCGTGAAATGCACGACCTGTTCCCCGTTGAAGCGGTAGAGACCGTTGTCCGTCCCGGCCCACAACGCACCCCCCCGGTCGACGAGCAGCGTACGGATGGCGGCGTCCGCCAGCCCCTGTTCCGTCCAAGGCTCGGTGATACGTCCGTACCGGAGCCGACACAAACCCTTGCGCGTGCCAATCCAGACGGCGCCGTCGACCGCCTCCAATAGCGAGAGGATCGAGTTGCTGGTCAGGCCGTCGCGCGTGGTGAAGACCCGGAACTCGTCCCGCGTCATCAGATTCAGGCCGGAATCCGTGCCGAACCAGACGTCGCCCCGTCTCGTCACCAGGGTTGTCTTGACCACGTTGTTGGAGAGCCCGTTCTTGGTGGAGTAATTCACGAACCTTCCGTTTTCCAGATGGCTGACACCTCCGCCGTCGGTTCCCATCCAGATGCTCCCGACATGGTCCTGGTAGACGGACCAGATGATCGGGGTAGGCAGTCCGTCCTTCGTGCCCAGGGTCGAGATCATGCCGTCCTGCAGGCGACCCAGGCCGCCCCCCACGGTCCCGAACCACAGGCTGCCCTCCCGGTCTTCGTACACCGCCTCGACGACATCGCTCGGCAGTCCGTCCTGCGTTGTGAGAGAGTCCACGCGGCCGCCGCTCCGGAGCCGGTTGAGACCGCCCCCATAGGTGCCGATCCACACCGTTGCCTCATTGTCCTCGCGGAGGGCGTAGACGACATTGCCGGAGAGGCCGTTCTTCGTCGTGTAGAGCGTGAACTTCCCGTCCTGGAGGCAACTGAGGCCGCTCTCGGTGCCCGCCCAGACGCGGCCGGCGTGGTCCACCAGCACGGCCCTCACGACGTTGCTGGCCAGGCCGTCGGTGGTGGTAAACGCGGAAAACGTGCCGTCTCGGAAGTGAACGAGACCGCCACCGTTGGTGCCGAGCCAGAGACTCCCGTCGCCGGCGATGCCGAGGGCGTAGACGCCGGTGCCGGGGAGCCCGTCGCTTCTCGCGTAGCTCGTGAGGCGCCCTCGGCTGAGGCGGGACAGCCCGCCCGATGTGCCGATCCAGAGGTCGCCTCGCGGTTCGGCGACGACCGCGTACACGAAATTGCTCGGGAGCCCGTTCCGCGTCGTGAGGTTGGAGAAGACCCCATCCTTTACGCTCCCAAGGCCGCCGCCCCGGGTCCCGAACCAAAGGCCCCCGTCCGCCGACTCGGCCAGGCACAAGATGTAGTTGTCGAGGATCTCTGCGACACCGTTCCTGTCGAAGACCGTGAAGCGAATGCCGTCGAAACGGACGAGGCCTTCCTCCGTCGCGATCCACAGGTAACCGTCCTGCGACTGGAGGATCGCGTGGACGGCATCCTGCGGGAGCCCTTGGTCGGTGGTCCAGAACTCCTGAACGTACTGTGTGATCGGTTTTGCCGGGTTGACCGCGAGGGCGGTTCCGCCCCACAGCGTGAGGGTCGCCAAGCCCCCCAGCGCCCAGAGGAGCACGGCCGGCCGCGCGTTCCTGATCGCACTCACCGTGGGTCTTCCTCGAACCGCAGGGTGGGCCGGTGCACGGCCGCCCTCTTTCGTCACAAAACAGTATAAGCTTGATGTGCCGTTCGCATCTCGGTCCGCCTCGGTGCGTTTCCCTTGAGACTTGGCTTGGCGCACAGTCCGAGACGCAGTCGTACAATTCGGGAGGTGAACCCTTCCACGAGACCGGGTCCCGTGCAGGGGGGGCCAAGCCGAGCGCGGCTTTGGGACCCGGTTTCGGGGATCACCCACCTCGTCTTCGCCGTGGCCGCCGTGATCGGTGCGACGGTCCTCATCACGCTCGCCGCGGTGCAGCACAAGTGGTGGCACTTGGCGGCGTTCATCGTATACGGGATCTCGCTGTTCCTGCTCTACCTCGCGAGCTCCCTCTACCACCTCCTGCCGGTGTCCGAGCGCGCAAAGAGGGTCCTCAGGCAGCTCGATCACGTGGCGATCTTCCTGCT
>Ga0102851_10001547_pt1 | contig 13236 bp, 11 predicted proteins | sample Mud3Dept3metaG_FD_79558 | JGI IMG/M metagenome (GOLD analysis project Ga0102851, IMG submission 79558) | Freshwater wetland microbial communities from Ohio, USA, analyzing the effect of biotic and abiotic controls - Mud 3 Core 4 Depth 3... | ecosystem: Environmental > Aquatic > Freshwater >... | reverse complement strand
TAGGTTTTTTTTCGTGTTTTAGCAACCCGATAATTTCAGTAATTTCAGAAATGGATGGCTTATTGATCCACTTTTTATTGACTAATTCTATTTGGTGTAAATTGTTTTTAGCGAGATTGAATTTTTTAGCAAGCGTGTTGAAAGTTTTGTAATGTTTATGATCTGATTTAATTAAGTTCAGTTGATTTTTATTCACCATTCCGAGAATGCTTCCGGCAATCGCAAGCCTTGTAAAATCTGAAAGATCAAGGGTTAAATTATAGTTATTCTGTAAATTACTTATTTTGAGCAGCGATTGATTTACCTGGTCAAGTTTTTTATCTAATTTCAAAATAGGCTCAGGTTCGCTGAACACGATTCCAGACAAAGAAAAAAAGGCAGTATCCGGAATTTCATTTGCGCCGAATCCAATTTTGATAGCGTGTTCGAAATTTTTTAAAAACTCCAGTTCAGAATTCCACATATTAAATTTTGGAAATCTGCCCGAACAACTTAACTCAGTTTCAGGAAAAGAAAACGCCAGTAATTTTTCTTCGAGGTGATGAATACTGGTTTCGGATTGGATGCCAATTGTAAGTAATTTTTTAGGATAAAAGGAAAACAGATCAACTTGATCGGAACCATTGTTAATGGTTGATTTTGTTACATCTGAAACAGGTTCAGTAGCTTTTGTCCATGCTTTTTTAAGATGCGAGTAGAATGTTTTTTTCTCGTCTTTTTCTGTATTAAAATATGCGACAAGATGATCAAGTTTATCTTGCTTAAGCCGATTGTAAACAACATCTAGCGCAGATCGTTTTTCAGAGACAAACAAAACATTTTTATTTTGAGAAAGAAGGGTTTTTATAAGTGTAACAACTGTTTGAGATTTCCCGGTTCCGGGAGGACCTTGAATTACCGAACTTTCAGTTAAGGCAAGCATTAGCGCCGTCTTTTGACTCTCATCCGATTCATTCAGAAATACCGATTGAACAGCAATTTTTTTTGATTGAGGTTCATAAGAAAAAAGCTGAGTAATTGTGTTGCCCGGTGATTGAAGAATTTTTTCGTAATCACGATGAAGCAAACTTTTTTTGTAATTAAATAATCCTACAGCTTTCTTTTCAATTATTCTCCAGGAATTTTTGGCTGAGATGTTTTTATCGCGCTCTATTTTTTTGTTGACAGAATTAAACTCATTAAACAGCTCTTCAAAAAAGCTACCGGGATCACCCGTGCTTATTGGTAATTCAACATTAAACTGATCTGAAAATGATTTTCGGAGAATTGGATTTACCAAATATTCTGATTCATCTGAAACGATGGAATAGGTAGTATCCATTCTTTTTTTCTCATCAATGTTGGATGGCAAATAAAGTAATGGAGAAACAAAAAAAGTATCTGAAGCCGGATTTTTCCACTCGATAAAAGCAACTACCAGCAAGGTAGTTTTTAGCGCATATTCTTTCTCAAAAAAGCGGGCTTTGGTGTAGATTTTTTTTGCTTTTTCAAAATCCGGATCAGGCTCATCAATGAACCACAATTTACCGGGATCAATATTCACAAATGGATTCCTTGCAGAAAGATCAAAGAGTTCTTTTTGCAGTTGGAGCAATTCGTGATTGAGATAGTTTTTATTGGTAGACAAATTGGCTTTTTTGTTAGGTCAAATTTAATTGAATTACTTAAGGATTGTCGCCAAAGTTTTAGGAGAGATTATGTTTTTTGACCGCAGAGGACGCGGAGGAGGCGCTGAGGGCCGCAGAGAAAAAAAGAAATAAGTTTTACATCGCTAATAACTCCGCGTTCCTCTGCGCATTTTTCTCAGCGGCCCTCAGCGGTTATTTTGTGCAGAATTACCTGAAGATATCAATAATATCAGCATTCACTATATGAATAGTTTGAAATCCCATTTTCTTTGCTCCCTCAATATGTTGAATGCTATCATCAATAAAAAGAGTTTGCTTTGCATTCAGCCCTTGTTCATCCAGGATAAATTGAAAAGCTTCAGCATTTGGTTTTCGCATACCGATTAGATGCGAATAATATGTTTTATGAAAAATAGTTTCTAATAAATTGGGATTAACATAAGTTTCTTCAATAATTTTTCTGAATCCCCGTAGATGAATTTCATTGGTATTGCTAAAAAGAAAAATGCGGTATTTGTCTTTGAGTTTAAAAAGTAAATCAATACGATGTTTGGGAAGATCGAGCAGCATGGAGTTCCAGGCTTTGTTGATATCATCTTCGGTGATTGAATCTGCAAGGAATGCTTTCATGTATTTTCGAAATTCAGCTGCGGAAATTTTCCCTGTTTCGAATTGGTCAAAGATTTTATCCTGGTGAGATTTTGCGTAAAGTTCATCAAAATGCTCTTCCCCTAATTTACGGAATGAGGCTACTACAAGGTTATAGTCAATATTAAGGATAACCCCACCCAGGTCAAAAATGATTGCATTGTAAGAAGAAGTCATACCCCAAAAATACCAATGAAATTTTGAATAGTTGATTAAATGCAATACATTTGCAGCCCTTCAATGGTTTAACAGGTTTAAATTATTGAAACGGGCCTATAGCTCATTCGGTTAGAGCAACAGACTCATAATCTGTGGGTGCTTGGTTCGATTCCAAGTGGGCCCACCACAGGAGAGGGGGAGAAGAGGGTGAGTGCGATAATAATGCGCACAAAAGCAATTAACATTGGCTGCGTGGCGCAACTGAATAGCGCATCAGATTTCGGCTCTGAGGGTTGGGGGTTTGAATCCCTCCGCGGTCACACTCTGATAAAAACGCCTTCCCTGAAGGGGCAGGCGTTTTTTCTTTTTGGTCTGAGCCGAGGCTATGTCGAGCGAAGAACAAAAAGATAAAATGACAAGTGGTTCGACGCAAGAGAAGCACAACCGTTTTTATCTACTGCACAGCCTGTCCCGATTTTTCATCAGGATCGCCCGCAAGAGATCATGAAATAATCACTACCCTGTCATTAAACAGAAACGAGCGTGAAGAGCCAAAGCGAACACACTCGTTTTTTTTGCATTATGCTTATTCTCAAACTCATTTCTTTATAATTTGAGGATCACTTTAAGCTATTCCCTGATTTCCCAAGGCATTATCGCTTTTTAAAGCAAAATAATCAACAGGATAATAATAAGTAACAGCGCTGCTCCTGAAATATAAATAACAGGACTGCTTAAAAGCTGATTTTTTATTGAAAGTACTTCGCCTCTCAACTCACTTTTTTCAACTGAAGTCAGGCTCGATTTGTCCATTTCGTTTATTTCATTTAAACGGTTAATTAAAGCATCTGCCTGCTGCTGATTTATGGCATTGACTGAAGTTGTTATTTCTTGTTTAACTTCTGTGCCGGCCTTTAATGTTGATGGATTCATGGTCAATAACATTGTGAATGCCATGATTGTTAGAGTTATCTTTTTCATTTTGATTAGTTTTAGTTTCGTAATTAGTGTATTAAATATGTTGGACAAAGTTCTTCGATTACCAAATTATATCTATTACAGAAATTCGTAAATAACTTTTATAATTCACAGTTTCATTCTGTTGAAATTGATGCCTCCTTAACTTGATATCGTATTTTGAGCTAACAATATTTCGTGTTGCATTTTAGCCGACTTTTGGATTAACGCAACTCTTAATTTTCTGATGAACTTTAGAGTCGGGTTTACCTGTTTCATTAATTAAGTAAAACCTAATTAATGTGTTGTATTATCCTAAACGGCTACCTTTTTTTTTCTGCTCCTGCCTTTGATGGCGAAGGGGTCAGGGCCAACAGTACTAATACTGCTGTCAGACCTAGAAGAATTTTTTTCATATGATTTGGGTTTTAGTTTGACACTTAATTCTATAACAAAAGTAGTGCTAAACAGAGTTTCAAAAAATTGGATTCATCAGTATTTGTGATGATAATGAGATGATTTCAGATATACTATTTTGCGAGATGCTACGCTGGATATTCATCCTGCGCCATTGCTTCATCCACAGGAGCAATGCTCCGAACAATTTGACAAGATCGCCAAATGATAGAAATGAGTCAATCTGCTTCCGGAAAATTTATTTTTAATAATGATTACGAAAAATGGCCGGGAGTATAGCTCCTATTGAAGGTGTCGCGAAGGCTCGTGATGTAGCAAGATGAATATCCTGCGCGGCATTTAATAAAAATCTAAATACTTAAAACAGTAGCATCAATCTGCTTCCATTCCAACAAATTATTGTACTCAAATTCTTTATTTTTTGGAACGACAAGGAATAATTTTCCTTTAAGTTTTTTTGCTTCCATGCTGAAAAGGATCCATTTATAGATCACTTCAGACATATTTGCTTTTGTTAATTCTTCTTCGATGGTAAAAAAATCTGCCTGCTCTTCGTAGCGAATTACCGCATCCGGTGTAAAACTTCCACGTTTACCGCCTGAATATCCGATGGCATAATTTTTTGGACGTTTGTGATTGCGCACCTGCATTAAAATTTCAATTGATTTTCCTTTTTCCGCCATTGATAGTATGAGTGCGTTTGCCGCGTCTTTCGAAATTGCCATAATGATAAACTTAATTTCTCTCCGGCCGAGTCTCACGAAAATATTTCGTGTCAGTTATCTTTTTCTTGTTTGGCTAATTATCTCAGCCCCGACAGAAATCTAGATAGCTGAATCTTTAAAGAAAGGGAAAATTATTTCCTGCTAAGTATGCAAAGGTAGCGCTAATTCTTGGATTTAAGCGCAAAAGCTGATCTGAGAGCGGCGAAGGCAAATAATCCATTTATCTCTTTGCTGTTAAAATATGTTACTAATGAGTTCCGCTATCATTATATCGATAATTTAGTTTGATCTAAAACCAACTGCCATGAACCGAATCTTTACAAAAAAATTTAGAAATATTGTCCTGATTTTAATCGGACTTTTTATTCTTATGTTCTGTTTTCGCCTGGGTTATGGCTATACAATGAAGGTTGAAGAAGTGCAAAAGGAAGAAGTCAATTTTGACAATTTTGAAAGTACTAAAAATAATTATGCTACGGATAAATACAGCAATGATGTAAAATGGGAAAAGGATGGTTCTTCAACCGATTATTCAGCAGCACCTCAATCGGCTTTAGTTGTTGATCAGAAATATGAAAAAATCGCAGAGGTAAAATCGGAAACATATGAGTTTGATAAGGAAGAAAAAAATGTACGCGATCAAATTACTAAAGCAAATGGCTTAATTCAATACGAGCGCAAATATGGCAACAAGGGAAAAAGGCAGTTGCAATTGCAGATTGGTGTTCCGCCGGAAAATTTTGACAGTCTTTATTCAATTCTCATCTCTATTGGAATAACTCATTCAAAAGAAATTATTAAGAATGATAAAACAAACGATTATTTAGAACTCAATGCACGCAAAGCATCGCTTGAAAAAACGTTGGCATCATTAATTCTGTTTAAAGATAAAGGTGGAAAAATTGATGAATACATTAATCTTGAAAATCGGATTCTTGAAATTGAAGAGCAGCTTCAAACTTTAGGAGTTAATTTGGGTGACTTTGACAAATCAAATGAATTTTGTACAATCAAATTTGCGCTGAGCGAAAGCAGTGCCCCGGAAAAAATTACGATTTCGTTTTATCACCGCGCAAAAGTTGCTCTTGAATGGACTATAGCCTGGTATTTAAGAGTCATCTCCTCTTTGTTTTTTGTTATGCTGGGTGCTTTTGTGCTTATGCTGATAATTGAAAAAGTTGCTGTATTCCGAAAATGGAAAAAGAATTAATTTTTTGCTGAAGTCTTCTCTAATTTTTTTCTTACTTTTTTATCTTGTTTTGCTGAAAGTGGCGTTGTCAAAAAATTAATACGACCTTTTGTATCATCACCTGTTGTAGGAAAAACAGAATTATAAAAATAACCTGTGTTATCACCGGCAACAATTGTTACTTTCCTCTCAGTACCAATGTCATCTTTCAGTTCTTGAATATTTGTATTGAGATAAATAAAAGAATAGGAGCAATCAGATCCCCAAAGAATTTCAACGGCAACCCATTTATTTGCTTTTAAATCTATTTCTATTTGATACTTTCCGTCTCTTAAAATTATAAAATTGTCGTAGTCGCCGAGGTAAGTAAAATAGCCGTTTTTGTAAAGTTCGCAGTTGAATTCTTTTTGGCTGTAAACCTGGTTCAGCAGAACTGAGAAAAATAATAGGAGAAGAATTTGTTTCATTTTTTGAAAATATGTTTCAATAAATTTTTTTTCAATTGATGCACCTCGGCGGTCACCCTCCTTAATCCTCCCTCAAGGGAGGAAACTTGATTTGCCTTTGTTCGGACATTTTTTTTTCGCAAATGGCCTTCTCCCCTTGAGGGGAGACCGAGAGGAGTGACAAGGGTAACTCTAAAATAAAAAGTAATTAAGCAATATACAGTTCCTCAGCTCTATCCCAATTCACAACATTCCACCATGACGCAATATAATCAGCTCTGCGGTTTTGATTTTTTAAATAATAGGCATGTTCCCAAACATCCAATGCTAAAACCGGAGTTCCTTTTACTTTAATGAATTTAAGATCCATCAGAGGATTATCCTGGTTTGGCAATGATGTAATTGCCAGGGTTCCGTCATCTTGTTTTACCAACCATGCCCAACCCGATCCAAATCTTTTTGTTGCTGCGTCGTTAAATTGTTTTTTGAATTCGTCAAACGATCCGAAAGTTGAAGTAATTGCTTCAGCTAATTTTCCTGTTGGATTTCCGCCGCCGTTTGGTTTCATCAATGTCCAGAAAAGTGAATGGTTATAATGACCACCTGCATTGTTGCGCAAAGCGACAGGTAATTTTTTTACGCATTTAAAAATATTCTCAAAAGTATGTTCGCCTTTTATTGCTTTTTTATCAAGCGCAGCTAGTTCTTTATTCATGTTATCAACATAAGCTTTGTGATGTTTGCCATGATGAATTTCCATCGTCATTTTATCAATGTGCGGTTCTAACGCATCATACTTATAAGGCAATTCCGGAAGCTTAAATTCGCCACCTTCTGCAAGAACAGTATATTCCTGAGATGAATAATTTTCCGAAGCAAATGCCCGATCAAGAACGGACGAAGCCGCCATAGTACCAACAACAAGCGTAGTTGACTTTTTGATAAAATCTCTGCGTGAATTTTTCATAGTATTTTGAATTTATTTATGTTTTATCCTCCGCAGCTTTAGCGTAGGAGGATCCTGAAATTATTTACGCTGCTTTATTTTGCAGGGTCAGCAAATGTATTGTTTTTTGTTGCTGGTGTCAAATAAAAGATTTTAGGAAAAGTTGATTTTTGTCAACTTGTTTTTTGCCTGAACTGCCGGAATCGAAGTTTCTAAGCGACTGCGAGTTTTGTTAAGGAGTATCTTTTATTATCTCTAGAATCCCGTTATCTTCCGATTCTAAAAACTCTATGATAATGGCGACATTCTTTTTAAGCATTTCGGAAATCGATCGGGTTGTAAGGTTTCCGGTTTTTAGCCAGATAATTTTCGGTGGAATTCCTCTTACAATATTCAAATCAACAAAATCTGAATCGAAAGTTACGATAGATAAATTATTCAGTTTAGCGTAGTCGAAAATAATAGAATCCGAAGCATCTTCAAGTCCAACATGACGAACGTGTCTTGAGCCAGGAAAATCTGCGTCGAGTTGTTTAATAATTTTTGGGGAGATATTTTGATCGAACAAAAGTCTCAAGATGCAATCCTTAATTTGTGCTCTTTATCTGCTGCAAAAGCTAAGCAAGCATTAATCATATCTTCGGTCAGTTCTTCGAAATCTTCCATAATTTCTTGTTTTGACATTCCGTTAGAAAGCCAATTCAAGACATCATAGACAGAAATTCTTGTCCCTTTAATACAAGGTTTTCCAAACCGTTTATCAGGCCTGATTTCAATATAATCCTGGTAATTCATATTCAAATATACAAAAAATTCGCTGATTTTTTTAATGGCGCCTTTTCGATTCAGGCTTCATGTATCATTGCACCGATTTTAAAACTTTCATAACCTGCTTCAAGTTTGTCGCGTTTTGCAGTACCTCGTTTGCCATAATGTTTGTCTTTGAATTGCTCAAGAGTCATTATGTTGTTTTTTTTGGGTTTCATTTTTTTTCTTGGTTAAATTACAAAGAAGTACTAATCACAGAATTTATATTACAGCTGATTACTTCCGTTCTTTTCTATCAATAATTATGCTCGCTGTTTCGACTTAGGTTTCGAAATACTCACGGATAATTTTTTGCGTTTAGCCTTTTGAGCTTTCATTATTTTTCTAAATTCTTTCAGCTCCTTTTCTGACCAAGGTTGAGTTTTATTACTAAATCTACATTCTTAGGTTCTTTAATTAGGCCCATAATTTTTAACTTTTAGATGTTTAATTCCAATCGTCGCAAATCGAATGTAATTATTTGCTCTTTGTCGGAGTTAAGTTTTGCCCATTATTTAATCGGCACATTGTGTGAATCTGTTATTTGTACTATCTTTTTTTGATGGAGTCACTATTAAATTGATACAAGTATTTTTTATTGATTTTCCAAGGAATTAATAGCTTTTAGTTTTAGACATGGTTGGGTGAATAAATTAAGTCTGTTAAATGAATGATCGAGTGATTACTTATGGCGTAAATTAGTGCTTTATTGAACATAAAGTTTAGGCTCGGGATATTTGATTTTATTGACAAACTGAAAATTTGTAGAAATATTTACAATTTGAGTAGTTGAAAATCTCGAGAATGCTGTTAACAATGGCCGTATGGCGAGTGAGCTAAAATTTTGTTGAAAACTGCATAACGATTGTGCAAATGTTAGAGTAGTAAGAACGAGAGCGAAGTCGTAACTTGCGTGAAGTTTATGAATTGAAAAGGCTAATAATAAAAAAAAGCGGATCAAAGATCCGCCTTAATGTGTTAAATAGCTTCAGGTTTTGCTGAAATAGTTGCTCTTCTGTCAAGCGATCCTCTCATAAGGGAGAAATGCGATAGAAAAACTGAAGTTTACGAAAGAGGGCCCCGAAGCCCTCTTTTGCTTTTTCAAATGTAAGGGAACATAAAATAAATACCTATAAATCGAAGTTAATTTTGTGATCATTTTATTAACCAGATAAAGTTCAAGATATTATTCCGCTTGTTCTAAGTACTTGTTGGTAAAGGAAAACGGGTACCCAGCAAATAAATACATTTAGAGTCAATTTTGCTGGTACCGCTCTACTCCGTAATCCCCTCCAAATCCAACAAAAACGCATACTCCAGCGCAACTTCCTTATACTGCTGATATCGTCCCGAAGCTCCACCATGACCAACTTCCATGTTGCAACTTAACAACAATAATTTATCATCTGTTTTTAGCGCGCGCAATTTGGCGACCCATTTTGCGGGCTCCCAATATTGAACCTGGCTGTCCCAGAAACCTGTTGTAACTAACATGTTTGGATATGCTTTTGCAGTAATATTATCGTAAGGTGAATAGGACAACATATAATCGTAAAACGTTTTTTCTTTTGGATTTCCCCACTCATCAAATTCGCTTGTAGTTAGCGGAATGGTTTCGTCCCACATCGTGGAAACTACATCTACGAAAGGCACTGCGGCAATTACGCCATTCCATAACTCAGGGCGCATATTTGTAACTGCGCCCATCAATAAACCTCCTGCGCTTCCGCCTGATGCATATAAATGTTCTTTGCTCGTGTATTTTTTCTCAATTAAAAATTCGGCGCAATCAATAAAATCTGTGAACGTATTTTTTTTCTTTAATAGTTTTCCGTCTTCGTACCAATGCCTTCCCATCTCCTGTCCACCGCGAACGTGAGCCATTGCAAAAACAAATCCGCGATCTAATAAACTTAATCTTGCTGAAGAAAAATAGGCTTCGGTATTTGCACCATAAGAACCATAAGAATATAAAAGCAAAGGATTTTCTCCGTGCAATTCCAAGCCTTTTTTATACACGATTGAAATAGGAATTTCTGTTCCGTCATCTGCTTTTGCATATAACCTTTCCGATACATAATTTTCTGACGAGAAATTGTCATCTATGACCAGATCTTTTTTCAAAACAATTTTTTCTTTCGTGTTTAAATTATATTCAAAAGTTGTAAACGGAGTTGTAAGAGATGTGTACGTATAACGAAGCTGTGATGTATTAAAATCAAGGTTGTCGTGATTGTAAGTCATATAAGCCGGGTCAGTAAATTCTATGTAATGTTCTGACTTGTCGCTCCATTTTATAACACGCAATTGCGTAAGTCCGTTTTTGCGTTCGGTGACCACAAGATGTTCATTAAAAATTTCAATTCCTTCTAATAAAACATTTTCGCGATGAGGAATAACTTCTGTCCAATTTTCTTTTGTGCTTTTTGCAATTGGTGTTTTCATCAATCTGAAATTCTTTGCAGAATCATTAGTGACAATGTAAAAATCAGTGCCGTAATCTTCAACACAGTATTCAAGCCCTCTTTGTCTTGGTTGAACAATTGTCAAAGGAGAATTTGGTTTATTAGCGTCAATGAACAAATATTCTGTTGATATGGTTTGATAAGATGAGATCATAATAAATCGTTTCGATTTTGATTTGTAAACATCACAACTAAAAGTTTCATCCTTTTCTTCAAAAACCAAAACATCATCACTTTGTTTTGTACCAAGAACGTGTTTGTAAATAAAGCACTCTCTTAAAGTTTGAGGATCGCGCTGCGTATAGAAAATAGTTTTATTGTCGTTGGCCCAAACTGCATAGCCGGATGTGTTTTCAATTCGGTCATCAAAGATTTTTTCGGTAGAAATATTTTTTACAAAGAGCGTATAATTTCTGCGCGATATAGTGTCAACTCCATAAACTAAAAGTTGATTATCGGGACTAACGGAATAACCACCCATTTCAAAATAGTCAAGATTGTTTCCAAGATCCGGTCCGTTCAATAAAATTTCTTCTTTCGCTTTTTCATTTTTTTTTCTTCTGCACCAGAGCGGGTAATCCTGGTTCTCTTCGTAACGGTCATAATAACTATATCCGTTTTCTACAACAGGAATAGATGTTTCATCGGGATCAAAACGCGCAATGATTTCTTTATACAATTTATCCTGCAGTGTATCCGTATGCGCCATTTTCTTTTTCAGATAATCATTTTCTGCGTTGAGATAATCGAGTACTTCCTGCGTTTGCGCATCGGGAGTTGTTGCATTTTTTTGTTCGTCCGACAAACGCATCCAGAAATAATTATCGATGCGTTTATTTCCATGTTCACTAAGAATTTTCTCCTCAATTTTTGCAACCGGAGCATCATTTTCAGGAGCTACAATTATATCTGCGGATCCACCGCAAGAAATAAAAAAAACAAAAATTACCGGGAAGAAAAAATAAGAAAATTTCATAAAAAATTAATTTAGAGATATTGTTGTTTCAATCGTCGCGAGGCTTCGCGACAGCCCCAGGAACTAAACGAAGTTAGGAAAATAAAAAGAATTAAACGGAACACAATCCAGATAGCCCACGAATTCATTCGTGGGTTACGAATTCGCGCAATTTAAAAACCGATTCATCGGTTTAAATTATTTTAAGCAAGAGTGGAATTAAGATAAAAAAATTCTATCCTTTATACCACTCGTAATTATCAGACCATTTAAAAAATTGTTGAGTCAATCCACGATTTACCTCGAACCATTTCTTAACATATTTCTCTCCGCTACTTGCAAAAACCAGGTAGGAAAATACTTCTGTAAATTCTTTTTCCTGCATCTCGATAAAATACGGAACATAATAATTCCAATAAAATCCTGAATTTTTTTCCTGCCCGGCTTTTAATGATAAACAGAGGTTGTCGAGAAGCATTGCAAAACGTTCAGCCTCCTTTTTTTTCTTATTTTCTTTATTATAGACTAATGCCGTATTCAGCGATAGCATAAAATCAACAGTCGCAAAATCATCCGGTAAAACTGTTCCGTCTTCTGTTGTGTCGGGGAGAGCAAAAATATCGATTGTAATAGTTGTTACATTTCCTTTTTGTGAGACATTTGAGGTTGTCATTTGGCGCACAAGTTCAATGTTCCCGACGGCTCTTGATCCTTCCGGTTCAATTGCAAAAAAGCGCAGAAAAGCCATCAACGAAGGTATTCTGTTCTCTCCATAAAGCAAACGGCCAATGGCATTATGCGAACCTGCATGCGATGGATTTGCCATAACGGCTTTTTGAAACAGGGGCAAAGCTTCGTCATATTTTTTTAGCGTAGTGTACGCTATTCCCTCATTAAAATATAAAAGATATGAGTCCGGAAAATGAACGATTCCTTCTTCATAAACTTCAATTGATTCTTCTGATTTACCTAAAGCATCTAAAGAGTTTCCCCAATTGCAATAAACATTCCAAAGCTCTTTTTCCTCGCTATGTATAATGACAATTTCCTTGCAAAATTCAATGGCTTTTGCATAGCTGCCCATTGTATATAACGTCAGGGCTTTTTCAGCCATCGCGAAGTAATTATTTTTGTCAAGTAGAAGCGCCTTGTCGTAAATTTTTATGGCACCGGCATAATCTCCACGGTCGTGTAAAATTATTCCATCATTGACTAAATCTTCTGCACCTTCTTTGTCTTGAGTAAATCCGGAAATTGATGCTGTAAGTATAAACAGCGACATCATTATTTTTTTCATAGTTGGGTAAATATTAGAATGCAATGTCGTAATTTTTTTTGGAAAATATTTGAGTATTAAATATACCAGCCCATGAATGTATTCATGGATGAGTTTTGGAAAATAGTTGAAAAACTAATTAAACCAGCCCACGAATTCATGCGTGGTTAAACGAACGCACGTGATTTACAAAACTGCTTTTTCGATTTTATTCGTTCAGAAAAAAAATGAGATTTGTCTTATATAATCCAATTAGCCCACGAATTCATTCGTAGGTAAATGAATGCAGGTGATTGAAGAACCGATTCATCGGTTTACATTCAGAGCGGTTGCTCATGAACTGTAAGGGTTGACAGGAACATTGGCTAGTGTGACATTTTTTGCCTATCTTTGATATCTATTCAGCAGCTTCTCAACGAAGCACATTTAAAATCACAAACGAAAAAAGTACGGGATTAAAGCACAAAAGAATAGTATGATGCTATCTCGAAAAAACACAATACAGAATTTATTTGTATTGAAATAATTAATTAAAAAATCCGCTGCGATTAAGTTTAGCGGACAATGTATGGAAAAAGAAAAAAAATTAGCTGTTCTTATTGACGGCGATAATATTCC
>Ga0102851_10001546_pt1 | contig 13236 bp, 10 predicted proteins | sample Mud3Dept3metaG_FD_79558 | JGI IMG/M metagenome (GOLD analysis project Ga0102851, IMG submission 79558) | Freshwater wetland microbial communities from Ohio, USA, analyzing the effect of biotic and abiotic controls - Mud 3 Core 4 Depth 3... | ecosystem: Environmental > Aquatic > Freshwater >... | reverse complement strand
CGGTCGGGAGGCGCTCGCTCGTGAACCCGCGCGCCTTGAAGCGGACCGCGAATCCGCTCTCCGCGGCGGCCGATCGCGAGTACTGGCGCAGCGCCGCCTCGAGCCCCAGGTGATCGAGGCTCGCCGGTCGCAGGTCCGCGGCCAGGCGGTGCAGGCCGTCGATGACGGCGTCGGTCCGCGCGACGAGCTCCGCAACCCGTCCGGTGACGTCACCCTTCTCGCCGATCTCGCGCTCCAGCAGGCGGAGGCCGAAGCGCAGCGAGGTCAGGGCCTGCCCCGCCTCGTCGTGGAGCTCCCGGGCGATGATGCGCCGCTCGCTCTCCTGCACCTCGACGAGGCGGCGCGAGAGCGCCTTCATGCGCGCCGTCGACGCCTGCATCTGCTCGAAGAGAATCGCGTTCTCGACCGCGACCGACGCCTGCGACGAGAGTGCTTCCGCCAGCCTCACGTGCTCCTCGTTGAAGTAGTCGGCCTCGCGCTTGGAGAGCGCGAACAGCCCGGCCACGTCGCCGCGCGCGAACAACGGCACCCCCATCCAGCTCGCCTCGTACAAGCGATCCGTCGGCAGGCTCCAGTCGGGACGCTCGCGCACGTCCGGGATCCGGACCGCCGTGCCGCTGGTCAGGATGGCGCGTACGATCGGGTGGTCGGTCGGATCGAGCTCGAGGCGCTCCTCGGCCGGGAGGGGAACCACCCGGTCGCCGTCGAAGACGGCCCGCACGGAGAGCCGCGACGCCGCCTCGAGCAGCATGACGCGCCCGCGGTCGAACGGGACCAGCTGGCGCAGACGCTCGAGCAGGGTCGCCAGCACGGTCTCGCGATCGAGGCTGCGGGCGAGCGCCACGGTCGCCTCGCGCAGTGCGTCGGCGACCGAGCGCGCGCGGCGCTCGGCCTCCTGGGAGTACCAGCGATCGGTCACGTCCCGGGTGACGCTCAGCACGGACGGAATCGCCCCGCCGGGCCCGGTCTCCGGCACCAGCCGGCAGTCGAAGCGTCGCACGCCGTCCGCAGCCGGGAGCGCGAACTCGAGCCGCTCGGGACGGCCCGACGCGAAGACCCTGCTCAGAGCTGCGTCCCACGCCTCGACCAGCTCGGCCGGCATGCCCATCTCCCGGTTCGTCTTGCCCACGTAGACCTGCGCCGGGCGGCCGGTGACGCCCTCGACCGCCGGGCTGACGTAGAGGTGCCGGAGCCGGGGGTCGTAGCGCGCGACCACGTCGGGCAGGTTCTCGACCAGCGTCCTGAACTTCTCCTCGGCCTCGCGCAGGTGGGCGGCGCCCTCGCGCACCTCTCGTTCGAGGCCGTTCCGGCTCTGCTGGAGGCCGTTGACGGTGCGGCTGCCGAGCCTCGCCACGGCCGCCATCTCGGCGAAGACCTCGGCGAGCCGGGCGTCGGGCGCAGAGAAGCCCCCGGGCTTGTCGAGCAGCCCGAGCAGTCCCTCCACGTCGCCGGCGATGACGATCGGCGCGAGCAGCGCACAGCCGGGAACCGGGCCTCGGCCGGAAGCGGGCCGGGCCGCCCTGGGCTTCGACAGGTCGTTGGCGAAGACGGTCCGGCCGGTCCGGGCGGCGCGGGCGATCAGGCGGCGGAGCGCCGCGGGAAGATCGGCGGCCGGGTCGAGCGCGAGATGGCCGGGATCGAGGAGCGCGACCTCGACCTCCTTGCCTCCCGCCGCGCACAGCGCGACCAGGCCCGCATCGGCGCCGAGCAGGGTCTTGCACGCCTCCAGGACCGCTCGCGCGGCCTCGCCGAAGGCGCGTTTCTCCAGCACCGCGTGCGCGGCCGCCAGGAGCGCGGCGGCGGCGCGGCTGGGGTCGTTCGACTGCCCTCTCGGCTCGGGCGACTTCTTCATCCGTACCTGTTCGCGCTGCGACCGTCGGCGCGGAAATTCCTCGCCGCTCCCACGGTCGCGTTGCGAGAGGGGTGCGGCGAGGACCTGGGGAGCGTGCTCTGCGACCAGCGTAGCACCGACCGTGCCGGCACGACCTGGCGCCGCGGGCAGCGGGGCGTCCGGTCGCGCTCGACCGGCGCCGCGCCCATCCCGGCCGTCGAGGCCCGAGGTCCCGAGGCTCCCGGGCGGCGCCTCAGGCGGCCCGGCGCAGGCGGGGCGCCATGTACGGCACCTCGGACTGATAGCGGCGGAACTCCTCGCCGTGCCAGGCCAGGTAACGGCGCTCCTTGAGTCGTGGCCCGACGAAGCAGTAGGCGGTCCAGACCGCGGCCAGCGCCAGGCGGTCCGGGGTCCACACCGGTCCGGTCCACAGGGTCAGCGCGAAGCCGAGGTAGACGGGCTGCCGGATGACCCGGAACAGCCCTCCCGTGGGGAACGGCGAGAACGCCGGGCGGCGGCCGCGCACGACCGCCCACCACCCCAGCGAGCCGGTCTGGAGCGGCAGGCCGGCGTCGTAGAGCGCCTTGAGCAGGAAGAGCCAGCTCGCGGCGTAGAGGACGTTGGCGGCGATCGCCGCCGTCCCCTGCGGCTCCCACCAGACGACGCCGCTCGGCGACCAGAGCAGGAACGTCAGGGCGATCTGGACCGCGGCGACCCCGGCGAAGGTCGTGGTCACGAGGTCCGCCCCGAGGCCGCCCGGTGCCAGGCGGGCCAGGAGCGCGCGCCCGCGGCGGCCGAGCAGGAAGGAGTGCAGGAGGGGGAACTGCAGGATCAGGAGCGCGTCGAGGAGCAGCGCCCCGACACCGGTCCACGGCGCCAGCGTCCAGCGCATGCCCTGGTGGAGGTTGAGGATCATGCCGCCCACGCCGACCAGGAAGAGGGCGTGAGCGAGCAGACCGTAGACGAGCGCGACCGCTCGCTTCGCGGCCGGGCTCATCGCGTCCGCTCGCGCGGGCCGGGCATCGGGAGCCTCGGCGGGAGCCTCAGCGGGAGCCTCAGCGCGCCGCCGCGGTGGCATCCGCGAACCGCCCCTCGGCCCGGATCCGGGCGTCGACCGTCTTGGCCGCCCGCGCGACGAAGAAGCTCGGGTCGTGGAGGCCCCACTCGACGTACGGGATCGAGAGCTCGAACTCGCCGCGCACCCGGCCCTCGGCGATTTCCGTCGCCACCGGGATCGTCATCGGATGATCGGCGCCGTGCAGGTTGAGGACGCCGACCAGCTGCAGCTCGCCGCGCCCGGGGTCCACCAGGTTCCCTTCGACGCGCTCGACGCGGAAGCGGATGACCGGAAAGAGCGCCGACTCCAGCACCTCGGCGTGCATCGTCTCGTCGCGCTCGCGATTGCCGGTGTCGGCACGGCGCGCATCGACCGTGATCTCTCCCGACGCCGCACCGGTGGCGGGATCGAAGTGGATCGTGCCGGCCACGGCTCCCAGCCTGCCGTGCACCTCGTGGAAGGTGGTCTCGAGCGTGAAGGTCACCTCGCTCGCCGACGGATCGAGGACGACGGCGCGCTCCGTCGCGGCCGAGGCCGCGGGCAGGAGCAACAGGGCGACCAGGGTCGCGATGCGAACGAGGCAGGTCATATCGAGGCTCTCCCGGGGTGTCGTGGCGGCACGCCGGCGGAGCGGCGTGCACGAACTGTACCGGGATCCTCCGACCGGACTACCCACCCCCGCCCGCGCACGGCATGCCGGAGACGTCGGCGTGCAGGACGCGCGACGCTCCGATCGAGCCGTCGGCGCGCATTTCGCAGCGCCCGCTCAGCCGCCGGCCGACACCCGGAAGGGGACCTCGAGCTTCTCCCAGCGCACGACGACCGCGTCGCCTTCGAGCGCGAAGGTGAGCGTCTCGGTCATCTCGTGCGCGCGCGCGGCGACCTCGACGCGCAGGACGTCCTGCTTCGCGTCGTAGTCGTAGGCGCCCCACTGCTCGGCGACGCGATTGAAGACGACCGTCCAGCCCTTCTCGGCCGGGATCGTGAACAGCGAGTAGGTACCCTTCGCCAGCGGCTTGCCTTCCACCGTGACGTCGCGGTCGAAGGCGATGGTCGTCGCCTCGTCGGCGCCGGTGCGCCAGACCTGGCCCCAGGGCACCAGGGCACCCCAGATCTCGCGCCCGCTCACGTTGGGCCGGCCGTACTCGATCACCACTCCGGCGCCGCCCACGCTGCCCTCGACGCGGCCGTTCTTGCTCTTGCGCTTTGCGTCGTCGCCGCGGCCGGCCGAGGCCGGGGCGGCGGCGAAGGCGAGGAGGGCGACCGTGGCGGCGACGACGAGGCTCCTGATGCGCATCTCGATCTCCTTCTGGACTGGGGTGGGAGTTCCGGCTCAGAAGCCGGGACCCGACTTCTGCACTTCGCCGGTCATGGGCACGAACCGGACCGGAATCACGTTGCGCTTCTCGAACCCGTCCGCGGTGCGCGTGAAGACGAGCAGGTCCTGGAAGTAGCGCCCGACCGGGATGACCAGTCGTCCGCCGACCTTGAGCTGGTCGAGCAGCGGTTGCGGCACCTTGGTGGGCGCCGCGGTGACCATGATGGCGTCGAACGGCGCCTCCTCCGGCCAGCCGGAATAGCCGTCGCCCTGGCGCACGCGCACGTTGGTGTAGCCGAGCTCGCCGAGCGTGGTGCGGGCGCGCTCGGCGAGCGTGCCGAGGATCTCCATCGAATAGACCTCGCCCGCGATCTGGGCGAGCACCGCCGCCTGGTAGCCCGAGCCGGTGCCGATCTCGAGCACCTTCTCGCCGCCCTTGAGCTCGAGCAGGGAGGTCATCAGCGCCACGATGTAGGGCTGCGAGATGGTCTGGTTCTCGCCGATCGGCAGCGGGTAGTCGTCGTAGGCCTGCGGGCGGAACGTCTCGGGCACGAAGAGGTGGCGGGGCACCTTCTCCATGGCGGAGAGCACGAGCGGCGAGCGCACGTCGCGGGCGCGGATCTGTGCCTCGACCATGCGGCGCCGCGGCTCCGAGAACTCGTCGGCGCGCGCGCTGGCCGGGCCGAGCGCCGCCAGCAGTGAGATCAGGCCGAGAAGGGCCGGCAGGGCCTCGGAGAGGGAGGGCATGACTCGCTTCGCGATGCCCATTCTGCCCGTGCGCGAGTGCAAAGTTCAAGCCACGGCGAAGGGGATCCCGGTTGCTAGGATCGGGCCATGCAAGTTGCCGACGCGCCGGCGCTCGACCGGATCGCGAGCGAAGCCGAGCGCCTGCTCGCCCGCTCGCCCGCCGACGCGACCCTGGTGACCTGGATCGAGCGCCGCCGCGGCACGGCGCGCGAGAGCGCCCGGGCGCGGCGCGCGGACCTCGTCGACGAGCGCGAGGTGATCGTGCGCGTCCGCGTCGCAGGCCGCACGGGCGGCGCGCGGACCGAATCGGCGGCGCCCGCCGACCTGGAGCGGGCGCTGCGCGCCGCGCTGGCGGCGGCGCGCGCCGAAACGCCGTCCCCGGATTGGGACGCCGCCGCCTCCGCGGGAGCGGTCACCGACCTCCCCGGCCTGTTCGATCCGGCGCTGGCCGAGCTCGAGCCGGCCGGCGCCCAGCGCGAGCTCGAGCTGCGCGCCGAGCGGCGGGCCACGATCGATCTGGACTGGCGCGAGGAGCGGATCGTGGTGGCCGCCAGCTTCCACCCCCTGCGGACGGTGCGTCTGACCGCTGCCAGCGCCGCGGTCCGCACCGGGCGCCGGCCGGGGTCGGGCTTCGCGGCGCGCTCGGCGCGCACGCTGGCCGAGCTGGACCTCGAGCAGCTGGTCGCTCGCGCGCGTGCGCTCGAAGCCCCGGAATCGGTCGCCGAGGCGCCCGAGCGGCCGCTCCCGCTGGTGCTCTCCCCGGAGGTCTCGGCGGCCCTGATCGAGGCCTGGGCGCGTCTCGCCCTGTCGGCCCGCGGCGCGCGCGAGACGGCGGCGCCCGCAGCGCTGGCGCGCGCCGTCACGCTCGACGACGAGCCGCTCGCGGCGCGCGGGCTCCCCCTGCCCTTCGACCTCGACGGCTCGCCGCGCGCGCGGCGCCGCTTCGTCGAAGGCGGCCGCGTGCTCGGCGCCGCCTTCGATCTCGAGCTCGCGGCGCGCGCGGGCACCGTGCCGACCGGCCACGGGCTCGCCTCCGACGACGCCTGGCCGGTCCATCTCGCGCTCGCTCCCGGGGCCGTCGGCGAGGAGGAGCTGCTCAGGCACGCCGCGGGCGGCCTGCGCGTGGGGGCTGTCGAGCATCTCTCGGTGCGCGATGGCGACGCGGCGCTCGTCTTCCGCGCGGTGGCGCGCAACGTCCGCCGCATCGGAGCGGACGGAGCGCTCGGCACCGGCCTGGCTCCGCTCGCCTGGAACGGCTCGCTCGCGGCGGTGCTCGCGGCGGTCGAGGAGGTGGGCCGCGAGACGGTCACCTGGTCGCCGCGTCCCGGCCTGCCGGGCGCCACCACCGGCACGGCGCTGCGCCTGGCCGCCGCCGCCGGCTTCGAGCCGCTCGGCGGCGCGCGCTCCTAGCGCGCGTCTCTGCGCAGCAGCACCAGGGTCTGGTCGTCGGCCTGCGGCTGGCCGGTCGCGAAGTCGCTGACCGCCGCCTCGATGCCGGCCAGCAGCTCACCGAGCGGCCGGTCGCGCTGCGCGACGAGCAGGCTCGCCAGGCGCTCGACGCCGAACTCCTCGTCCGCCCCGGAGGTCGCCTCCGTGATGCCGTCGCTGTAGAGGCAGAGCAGGTCGCCGGGCTCGAGCACCAGGCGCTCGGCGCGGTAGCTCACGCCCGGCATCAGGCCCAGCGGCAGCCCGCCCGGGCCCAGGCGTGCCGGCTCGCCGCCCGCGCGCAGCAGCAGCGCCGGGTTGTGGCCGGCGTTGAGATAGACGAGCTCGCCGCTGGTCGGGTCGATGTCGCCCACGAACAGGGTGATGAACTTGTTCGAGGCGCTCGAGTCCAGGATGTGACGGTTGAGCCGCACGAACAGCTCGGGGCAGATCGACATGCGCTCGGAGAGCAGGCGCAGCGACGAGTGCAGGGTCGACACCAGCAGCGCCGCCGGCACGCCCTTGCCGGAGACGTCGCCCACCACCACCCCCAGACGCGCCCCGCCCTCGAGCGGGAAGAAGTCGAAGTAGTCACCGCCGATGTGCCGGGCCGGACGGTTCCAGCCCACCAGCTCGAACCCGGCGACCTCCGGCACGCCCTTGGGCAGGATGCGGCGCTGGATCTCCGAGGCGAGCTCGATCTCGCGCTCGAGGCGCTCCTTCTCGAGCGACTCGCGGTGCAGCTCGGCGTTCTCGAGCGCGATCGCCGCCTGGTTGGCGAGCAGCTCGAGCGTCCTGCGGTCGCCGTCCGGGAACGGTCCGACGCCGCGCCGGCTCTCCTTGTCCCCGACCACCAGGATGCCCTTGACCACGCCGTCCGCTTCGACCGGCACTCCCAGCAGGTGGGCGGTGCCGGGCAGCGCGCAGCAGGAGGGACGCGGCCGGCCCGAGAGCAGCTCGCGCCCCTCCTCGGCGTCGGGATCGAGGCTCTCCGCGGCCTCGCCGCCGAAGACGCGGTGCAGGCGCATCACGGAGCCGTCGCGCAAGTAGAGCGCGCCACGGCGCGCGTCGAGCAGCGAGACCGCGCGCATCAGGATCTCCTCGCACAGGCGCTCGAAGTCGAGCGTGCCGGCGATCGCGAGGCCGACGTCGTAGAGCGCCTCGATCTGGACGCCGCGTGCGCGCGCCTCGAAATCCTGCACGCGCAGCTGGTGTGCGAGCTGGACCTCGCGGGCCGCCGCCGCCACCGCGAGCCCGAGCGCGGCCGCCTCCGCCGGCAGCTCCGCGGCCGGACGCGGCGGCGACCAGGCCAGGAGGCCGCCCGCGAAGGCGAGCGAGGCGGCGGGGAGCTCGTCGAGCGTCTCCGGGAAGGGGCCGTCGCCCGCCGACGCCTCGCGGCGCAGCCCCTCCTCGCCCTGGAGGTAGACCGCGGCGGCGTCGCCCGCGAAGCCGGCGAAGAGCGGCAGCAGGCGCTGCAGCGCCGGCCGCCCGCCGGGCAGCACCTCGTGGGCGAGCCGGTCGAGCTCGGCGCGCAGCGCAGCGCTCGCCTTCGCCTCGAGTTGCGACACGGTCAGCCGGTGAGCTGGGCCATGGCCGCGCGCTCGTCGGGGTAGATCGAGGCGTACTGCGCGAGGCCCATGATGTGGAAGGTCTTCTCGATGGTGGGGGTCAGCTGGCAGAAGGCGAGCCTGCCTTCGACCTCGAGCATCTTCTCGATGATCTCGATCAGGATCGAGATGCCGATCGAGTTGATGATCCGGGTGCCGGTGAGATTGAGCAGGAGGCGACGGTAGCCCTCGTCGAGGAGGGAGTAGGCGGCGCGCGCGATCTCCTCGCCGCCCTGGTTGTTGATGTAACCCTCGGTGTAGATGACGGCGAGCCCGTCGCGCCGTTCGATCGTGAGCTTGAGCCCTTCGGTCATGACTCCTGGCTCCCTCCTCCGCGCGCCTTGCTCATGATCACGGTCGTACCCCTGGATCCGGACAGGATCCGGACCTCGTCCATCAATCCCTGGATGATCTTAAGCCCCCAGCCGCGCTTTCTCCCACTCCGGATCTTTTTCTCGATGTGCGGGTCCTCGACGTCCGCGAGCGAGAACCCGACGCCGCCGTCGTGGACCTCGATCTCGAGCCGGTCTGGCCCTTTCTCGCCCCACACCCGGAACGTGATGTCGACGTGGCGGTCCTCGGAGTGGCTGTGCTCGAAGGCGTTGATGCAGGCCTCGACGACCGCCATGCGCACCTCGTCGACCCGGTCGGCCGACATGCCGACGAAGCTGGCGAGCGCGCTCGCGGCCTGGCTCGCGACGAGCTCCATGTCGGGCGCCATGGGGAGGACGAGGGTGACCTCCCGGAGCGGGGATCGCTCGGTCATCGGGTTCGCGGCGCGACGCTCAAAACGTAAGGTAGAGCTCCAGCAGCAGCAGGACGAGCGGCGGGACGCGATCGGAGAGCAGCAGCCAGGCGAAGCTCGCCAGGCTTCCCACGGCGAGCACGCGGTCGAGCGGGAGGCGGAGCGTCGTGGCCTGTCGGACGGCGGAGTGCAGCATGGACGTTCCTCCTGGCCGCCTCCCACCGCAACCCCGCTGCCAATCTCGGGACGCTCCGGGCGCTCGCTCTCAAGGTCTTGATACTAGGCCACTTGCAGAGATTCTCCAGCCCCGCAGCGGAGCCCCCTCTCGCCCGCCCTGAGACATTTCGTCTCGAGTGGGCCGGGCCGACGGGCGCCTCCGGCGCCGCAGGACGGCGATTCCGCGGGCCCCACGCCCGAATCGGGACAGATTGTCCCATTGCGACAAATTGTCGAGCCTCAGAAGCCCCGGCGCAGGAGGGTGCGCCGGTCGAGCCCGAGCAGCCGCGCGGCCGCGCTCTTGTTGCCCTGCACCAGCTGCAGCACGCGCTGGATGTGGCGGCGCTCCACCGCCGCCAGGTCGAGCGCCTCCGGCCCCGCGGCGCCGGACGCCGCCGCCCCGGGGCCCATGAGCGGCCGGAGCAGCGCCGCGTCCACGGCGCCCTCGCTCAGGCTGACCGCCCCCTCGATCAGGTTCTGGAGCTCGCGCACGTTGCCCGGATAGTCGTACTCGAGCAACAGGGCGAGCGCGTCCTTGGCCACCTGGGGCGGGCGGATGCTCTCGCGCCGGCAGAACTCCTCGACGAAATGGCGCACGAGGTGCGGCACGTCCTCGCGCCGCTCGCGCAGCGGCGGCAGCTCGAGCTCGACGCCGCGCACGCGGTAGTAGAGGTCCTCCCGGAAGCGGCCGTCGGCGACCAGCCGTTCCAGGTCGTGGTGGGTGGCTGCGATCACCCGCACGTCGACGCTCAGCGGCTCCTCGCCGCCCACGCGCACGACCTCGCGCTCCTGGAGCGCGCGCAGGAGCTTGGCCTGCAGGACCGGCGGCATGTCGCCGATCTCGTCGAGGAACAGGGTGCCGCCGCTGGCGAGCTCGAACTTGCCGCGCCGCGCCGACACGCCGGTCGCCACCCCGCCCTCGATGCCGAACAGCTCGCTCTCGAGCAGCGACTCGGGCAGCGCCGCGCAGTTGATCGCGACCAGCGGTCCGCCGCGCCCCGACAGATGGTGCAGCAGCTTGGCGATGAGCTCCTTGCCGGTGCCGCTCTCGCCGCGCAGCAGCACCGACACGCCGCGCGGCGCCACGCGCTCGACCAGGTCGAGCACGCGCCGCATGGAAGGCGCGTGCGCGACGATGCGGCGCCCGCCGACCTCGGCCGCGAGCTGGCCGCGCAGGACCTTGTTCTCCTCCGCCAGCCGCTCGCGCTGTACCTCGAGGCTCTCGATCTGGCGCGCGCCGTCCAGGGCGACGCCGGCCAGCGCCGCGACCGACTCGAGGAAGCGGCGGTCCTCGGCGCTGAACTCCGAGCCGGCGTGCGCGCGGTCCTCCTTGTCGAGCAGCGCCAGATAGCCGAGGAAGACGCCGCGATAGGCGAGCGGCACCGCGATCGCCTCGCCGAAGCGCAGGCCGGCGAGCGCGCCGTCGCGGCGCGCGAGCGGACCGCCCTGGGCCAGCAGGTCGCGCCAGAGCGGGTCGGAGAGCAGCTCGGTGCCGGTCGGCTCCGGCCCCGGCCAGCCCACCACCGCCGAGGCGCGGGAGCCTGCCGAGGCGTCGCGCGTCACCGCCACCGCCACCGAAGGGTCGAGGACCAGGCAGACGCGCCCGACCAGCTCCTCGAGCAGGTCCTGCTCGGAGCGACCGCCGTAGAGGGCGAGCGCCAGGTCGTAGAGCGTCTCGAGCTGGAGCAGCCGGCGGCGGTCGGCGAAGGTGGGTCCCCCGCTCACGGGCCGATTGTACGCCGGCGCCGGGCGCGGCTCAGGCGCGTGCGCGCGCGCCGCCCGGGGCCAGCACGCGGGCCAGGAACCGGCCGGTGTGGCTGGCCGCCGAGCGCGCGATGCGCTCCGGCACGCCGCAGGCGACCAGGCGCCCGCCGGCGTCGCCGCCGTCCGGCCCGAGGTCGATCACCCAGTCGGCGGTCTTGATCACGTCCAGGTTGTGCTCGACGACCACCACGGTGTTGCCGCGCGCGACGAGCTCGTGCAGGAGGTCGAGCAGCTTGCGCACGTCGTCGAAGTGCAGGCCCGTGGTCGGCTCGTCGAGCAGGTAGAGGGTCTTGCCGGTCGAGCGCCGGGCGAGCTCGGCCGCCAGCTTGACGCGCTGCGCCTCGCCGCCCGACAGCGTGGTCGCCGGCTGGCCGAGGTGGAGGTAGCCGAGCCCCACTTCGTCGAGGGTGCCGAGGATGCGCTCGATGGCGGGCACGGCGCGGAAGAAGTCGCGCGCCTGCTCCACGGTCAGGTCCAGGATCTCGGCCACGTTGAGCCCCTTGTAGCGCACCGCCAGCGTCTCCCGGTCGTAGCGCTTGCCCGCGCACACCTCGCAGGTGACGTAGATGTCGGGCAGGAAGTGCATCTCGATCTTGATCTGGCCGTCGCCGCCGCAGGCCTCGCAGCGCCCGCCCTTGACGTTGAAGCTGAAGCGTCCCGCCTTGTAGCCGCGCGCGCGCGCCTCCTGGGTCATCGCCAGCAGGTTGCGGATCGGGTTGAAGACGTTGGTATAGGTGGCCGGGTTGGAGCGCGGCGTGCGCCCGATCGGGCTCTGGTCGATGGCGATCACCTTGTCGAGGTGGTCGAGCCCGCTGATGCGGTCGTGCTCGCCCGGCCGCTCGCCGGCGCGGAAGAAGTGCCGGGCCAGGGCCCGGTGCAGGATGTCGTTGACCAGCGAGGACTTGCCCGAGCCCGACACGCCGGTCACCACGGTGAAGGTGCCGAGCGGGAAGGCCACCGTCAGGTCCTTGAGGTTGTGGTGGCGCGCGCCGTGGACGACGAGCTCCTTGCCGCTCCCTTTCAGCCGGCGCGCCGGCACCGGCACCGCGAGCTCGCGCCGCAGGTAGCGCCCGGTGAGCGAGGTCGGGTGGCGCTCGATCGCCGCCGGGGGCCCCTGCGCCACCACCTCGCCGCCGTGGATCCCGGCGCCGGGGCCGAGGTCGATCACCCAGTCCGCGGCGCGGATGGTCTCCTCGTCGTGCTCGACCACCAGCACCGAGTTGCCCAGGTCGCGCATGCCGCGCAGCGTCGCGAGCAGGCGCTCGTTGTCGCGCTGGTGGAGGCCGATCGAGGGCTCGTCGAGCACGTAGAGGACGCCCATCAGCTTGGAGCCGATCTGGGTCGCGAGCCGGATGCGCTGGCTCTCGCCGCCCGAGAGCGTCGCCGACGAGCGGTCGAGCGTGAGGTAGCCCACCCCGACGTCGTCCAGGAAGCGCAGCCGGTCGGCGATCTCCTGGAGGACCTTGCCCGCGATCGTGCGCTCGCGCTCCGACAGGTCGAGGCCGGCGACGATCCGCCTCAGGTCGGCGACCGCGAGCGCCGAGAGCGCGTCGATCGGTCGGCCGGCGACGCTGACCGCCAGCGCCTCGGGCTTCAGGCGCCGGCCGTGGCAGTCCGGGCAGACCTGGATCGACATGTACTTCTCGATCTCGCCGCGCACGAGCGCGGAGTCGGTCTCCTTGTAGCGGCGCTCGAGCATCGGCACGATGCCCTCCCAGGTGCCCTCCCAGGAGTAGCTCGACTTCCGGCCCTTGAGCTCGAAGGTGAGCTCCTGGTCGCCGTGGCCGCCGAGGATCGCCTCGCGCGCCCGCGCCGGCAATCGCCGCCAGGGCGTGCCGAGGGAGAACCTCATCGCGCCCGCCAACGTGCGAAGCATCTGGAGACGCCACGACTTCGAGCCCGGCTGGAAGAGCCCCAGCGCGCCCGCCTCGATCGAGCGCTCGGGGTCGAGCACGATCTTGTCCGGATCGACGCCCATCAGGGTACCGAGGCCGGAGCAGGTCGCGCACGCGCCGTACGGGCTGTTGAAGGAGAACAGGCGCGGCGTGATCTCGGACAGGCTGGTGCCGCACGCTGCGCACGCGAAGTTCTGCGACAGGGTCTCTTCGGCGGCGCCCTCGGGCGCCACCACGACCAGGCCGGTGCCCACGCGCAGAGCGGTCTCGAGCGAATCGGCGAGTCGCTTGTCGAGGCCGGGCTTGATCACCAGCCGGTCGACCAGGACGTCGATCGAGTGCTTCTTCTGCTTGTCGAGGAGCGGGACCTCCTTGGACAGGTCGACGATCTCGCCGTCGATCCGCGCGCGCACGAAGCCCTGGCGGGCCATCTCGCCCAGCTGCTTCCTGTACTCGCCCTTCTTGCCGCGCACGTACGGCGCGTAGAGCCAGAGGCGCGTGCCCTCGGGGAGCGAGAGCAGGCGGTCCACCATCTGCTGCACGGTCTGCGGCCGGATCTCCTGGCCGCAGTTCGGGCAGTGCGGCACGCCGATCGAGGCGTAGAGCAGGCGCAGGTAGTCGTGGATCTCGG
>Ga0102851_10001545_pt1 | contig 13237 bp, 26 predicted proteins | sample Mud3Dept3metaG_FD_79558 | JGI IMG/M metagenome (GOLD analysis project Ga0102851, IMG submission 79558) | Freshwater wetland microbial communities from Ohio, USA, analyzing the effect of biotic and abiotic controls - Mud 3 Core 4 Depth 3... | ecosystem: Environmental > Aquatic > Freshwater >... | reverse complement strand
ATAGATGTAACTACTCCATCCTTTTTAAAACAAAGTCTCTTTCCTTTAGGTCGTCTCTCCATATACATTTGACCAGAAGTATTACACTCTCTTTCTGGTTTATATAAAACATCACGACCAAAATAGATGATCTCTACTTTTATTTTATTATCATTTAATGGTGTCATATTCATAAATATCCCTCATCCTCATCATGGTGTTCTTCTTCCTCTTCTTCTGGTTCACTAACCGATAATGCTTCTAGTTCCTCGGCTAGTACCATTCGTGGTTGAGATCGAATAGGTTGAACAGGTGGAGGAGGATTATATATCTCCCTATAAACTTTCTTAATTCTATATTCCTTTGGTATCTCAACATCCCATGTTTTGGCAAGTGGCTCATTAATATGGGTCTTAGCCCAATCAATCTCCTGTATAAATTGGACAATCCATGATTCATGGAATCCCAACAATCCTAGATTTTCTTTATATTCTTCCAAATTATAGTTGTCGGAGATCTCCACATCTTCATCATTGATAATTTTTTCAACGATATTTTGTGTCAATTCTAATGTCATTCTTGCCATAGTGGGGGTCAGTAGCCATGCTGCGGGGGGTGTTCTATATTCAAACCCATGTGGTTGTTGACGTACATCCCCCAACTTCCCATACTTCGAACCCTTCCTCTCAACCGAATTAAATTCATTGAAAGGAAATAAGAAATAGTCAAGTACATCTATAAGTTCTTTATTTGGTGCAGCATTACCTATATGGATATGTCCTCCCAAAGGAAGTACAGATCCTACCACACTTAACTCTTCGTTAAAGAATGAGGAGATTTTAATTAGATCTCTAATATTTTCTACCAATTCTTCTGGAGAGGATGATGGATCTGGACGTAATTCTCTCTGTGGTTGGGTATGCCCATCATGACTTATATAGGCTTTATTTCGAGTACATACTTGTGGTAGCTCAAAAGCCGAAACTAAATCACCATTGATTTTGGTTTCCATTTCGGGATCTGCTCCCAGGGTTATGGAATGTCTTGTCCCATCTTTCTTTAAAGGATGAAGTAATCCAATACCTACCATTCCTTCCAAGACTGCAAGGATATGAACTTCTTGATCTGCATCATGTGAAATATCACCACAGCAGAATACGTTATTCTTACTGCAATAATAACCAACACAATTATCCCCATAAAGAATTCGATCTACTCCATGACATTCAAGGTCTCTTGGTTTCTTTTCATAGAAGACTGAAGAAAGTGCACGTGAACTGCTGATAGGGATCCGATATTCCTCACCCTCATGAACACAGCCACGGCAGGAAATATCCATTGGAAAATAAGAATATATCAGAATAGCGTCTTTATTTATGGCATGATGTACATGATGATGATTTGCTATGCTTCTAAAATACTTCTTAAATATATCCATATAGTCATCGAGATGTTCTATAGCACCTCGATAACATGTGGTTGAATTTCCTTTAATAGTCTTTCTCATATTCGTTCCTTTACTTAATCGTATCCGCCATTCCACCCAACATTACCCTTAGATCCTTTGCTGTAATAATCGCAGCCATATGTAATTGGCTTAGATTCCACTTTGATTGTTTCGGTAGTTACTTGATGAGTATCTACATGGATTGAAAAGAATTGTCCCTCATCAAAATCGGCCATAACTTGGGTAGGGAAAAGATTCCACATCTTCTCTGCCCCAAGCATTGCTCCTACCTTTTTAAGTGGATATTCTGTACTGGAAAAGACAAATGCTTTGCCTGGGAAATAGGCAAGTACAATGGGGCTTGTATGCCTATAGAGATAAAATGTCTTATCTTCTGGACTCATTATGGCAAGAGCTGCACTTCCATCTATCTGAGGAATAGCCGCCTTTAATCCAAATTTTTCGATATAAGAAAGAAGAACTTCTGTATCACACTGACCTTTATATTTATAGTCAGGTATATTCTTCATGGAATGAACCATCCCATTATGAACTAAACAGAACTTCTCTCCAAACATCGGATGATTATTTTCTGGATCTTCTGGTTCTCCTTTTGTTTTTGCTCTATTGTGTCCAATTGTTGGGCCCAATATATGTTCTTCTTTCAGGTTTGTTACGAAGTCTTTAGCCTCTTCTGCCTGCTTACATACCAATACCTGGTTCTTCTCTACGTCCCATGAAGCAATACCAGTTGCATCGCCACCTCTGGTTCTATTCTCAACAAGTAAATGTTTCATTACCTCTAAGATAGTTGCCTTGGGAAAATCTTTTGTAAGGGGAATGATCCCCGAAATTCCGCACATTGATTACTCTCCATTCATAGTAAAGTATTCGGAGACATCTACAATGTCACCTTCTCGTAATACTCTCGCCCTCTCTTTAAGAGCAGCCTTCTTACTGATCTTCTTTTCAATTTTGGGAGGATTGATTGTTCTCTTCACAATCTCCAGGATTGTATCTTCCATCTTCTTGACTTCTTTAAGATTGTTTCTCAGGTTATGTGGCATGCCTACATGATTCTTACCTGCACCTGTTTTGAGTGGGGGCATGAATCCATATGTTTCTGGCATCTCTATACCATTCATATGAGCCATTACAACCGAGAAGACATTACCTCTATCGGATGCCAGTCCATAGAACACACATCTTCCACCGAGCTGTTCCTCAGCTGCCATCTTTCGTACGATAGTCTCGAGATAGTCACGCACATCGTCATGCCATCCATCTCTAAACTCCAATACAAATTTTGGTGGCACCCTGAAACCCCAGGCTTCTTTCAGATCCTTTGGCAATCCCTCGGCCTTATATTTATTGATTTCATCAAAGAAAGTTTTTACTTCCCTTTCTGTAATTCCAAGAGCTTCCAAATCTGCTCCAAGGTTATCGGTGATTTCTATATCTTCACCATAGAAATGTTTCTCTGCAGCGAGCTTAACAATCTTTAAGGTTATTCTTGCAAGCTCCTTAGATGCAAGCCATCCTACTGGCGGAGTCCTATACTCCATACCATATGGCTGTTTGCGTACACTGTCAGATGATCCTGGTTTTCCATACTGAGATCCTGCTCTTGCAGGACTATTTAGGACATCGAGAGGTCCAAGATAATAGTCGAGGAGCTTACCAAACTCACGTGATTCTTCCACACCACCGATATGAATATGGCCGCCACAAGAATATTTATCTCCTCTAAGAGACCATTTTTCATCCATGCCTGCTTGAATGAGCTTCTCAATATTCTCAATCAATCCCTCTGGAGTTGGTGCTGGTTCGGGTCTAAGTTCTCTTTGAGCACCACAACCGTCACATCCAATTCTTCCAGTGCTTCCAGGACCTGACATCGGAACTCTGTCCCGAATACCCATTTCGCGGCAGCTTAGGATTTCATCTGTATCTGGATCAACATATTCAAACTCTGGATCTGTTCCCAACATAACTGTGGGCTTTCTCTTTTCCATTGACCTTCTCTTCAAGAGTCCACATTTTTCCATATGTGATAAGAATTCTCCAACAAAACTAACACGGGTCTCATCATGTGACCAGTCAGTGGTTAACAGTATCTTTTTAGTTGGACAGAACTCTGCGATGACCCTATTATATTCAGAAGTTTTGAGAGATATTATCATCGATTCATCGCACAATCTTCTCACATAGTCTTTTACTTCGACTCTCATAAAGTCTGGTTTTTGTTGATTGGTATGGATATGTTCCCATATAGGATCTGCCACACCAAACTTCCATTTGTCTGCAACCTCCAAACATCCTCCTCGGCATCCATGGCAATTTGTAAGCCTGCTTACCTTGCTATAGATGATAGCTGCACTTGTCATCCCATTTAAATTTAGGTCGACTATACAGTTACCTACAGTATCAAAGTACTGTCCGAATATGTTCAGATATCTATCTATTGCTTCCCTCTTACAAATAGCATTTATATTTGTAGTTGGGACATGTCCCTTTATTTTCTGTTTCATCATGCCACCTCTATTACTTCATATTTATTTTTGTTTTTCTTTTTCTTCTTTTGCCTCTCTTTCCAGAGCTCAACACCGTCAACATAATATCCTTTGTCAACAGTACATTGACCATCGGGATATACAGTGAGTTCAGTAGTCTTGCCAAAGATCAGCCATTGATCCGCAGAAAGACCCATCTCGTCTGAAAATTCAGAAGCATAAATCCAGTTCTCGCCAACTTGAATTGCCTCCAAACAATACCCCACATACATCTTTACCTTGTCAGAATACATGGTTATTACTGTTCCACAATCCATCATGGAAACAATGTTAAACCCTCTCTTCCAAATAAAGTATGCGAGGATATCACTATCAGTAGTTGCAACGATCTTATCGAGTGTCCATCCATCGACAGCATATTTGTCTAGGTTTTCTATCATCATCAACTTAAGCACACCGAAGCCATCGATGTGACCATTGTGAATTGTAATTGTGTCACCCCATATAAATGGATGGCAGTTGATGTTATTGATAGAGCCTACTGAAGCCCGTCTGGTATGGAATAAAAATCCGTTACCCCACTTACGATCTATTAGAGCACCCGCAAAATCTGCTACTGGTGCTTTAGCCGACTTACATATGAATGCTTTATCATCCACGAAGCCACCGATACCATTGCCATCTCCTCCAGCAGACTTCTCCAAATCTTCAAAAAGTTTTGCCAGAAGTTTCCGGTCAATATTATTTGATTGTATATATGCTACTCTGCACATTGATTCTCCTATTTAAGTGTTAATGTTGCGTATATGCCTCTTAGATGATCTATCTTACCACACATATTATTCAAGATATATGATGTATTTCCAACAACTTCATCGGAAATAATCTCATTCTTATCGAGAGCATAGTGTGACATTGGATATTCTTTTATTACGAAGTAGACCATACCATTGCCTCTGGGTACTATAAAATGAGCACCTCTGCTCATACTTAGAGCCAGTTCTGATAGAACATTTAATTCTACTTTATCGTTGAAATGTACGTAAGAATGTACAAAACTATCATGATGTTCCAACAATATCAAATCTCCGTATTCGATATCCTTCATGATCTGGTGTTTAAATACCTCATCAATGCTTCCCTTACACCATTCCTTATAACCATCCGAATGTTTGAGAGTGAAGGTAAGATGTTTTTTGCCCCACTTCATTTGATTCTTGAATACATAAAGCAATGTTTCCAATGCTCTAGGTTGATTCAAGACTCTCATAAAGATTGTTGCCATATTACTCACCTACACATCCAATGTTATCTTCCATTATTTCTTCCAAGGTACGATTGGCTTCTCCACAATCAATACATTCTAACATGGAGAACCAACCATCTTTCTTGGCACAGTATACTTGTTCAAACATTGCCCGCGCTTTAAGCTCGGTTAGTCTTGAATGGTCTGGAGTAACAACTCTCGGAGAGACAGGCTTTGGTTTTGGTGGAAATATTATTTGTCTAAAGTACTCGGGCATTGATCCACGCTCTCAGTTTATTTACGTAGATATCGAATGCAGGCATGTGTTCCACTTCTGTTGAACCTTCACGAACCTTTACGAGAGATGGAGCTGTATTAACTTCCAGTACATATAGGTTCCCATTCACGCTTTTGATTATATCTACCGCACCAAAGTCCAAACCAAGACATGATACTGCTGATATAGCAAGGGTTTTAATCTCTGCTGGAGCATTATCCAGATAATGGAATACCCATCCAGTTTCAAAGTTCTTGATATGTAGACTGGTACATTCATTCGTCATGCGTTTCTCACTCATGGCAATGACTTCACCTTTGAAGACATGCATTCTATATTCCCTTTCCGTGGGAACATATGTCATGAAGTGCGTACATCCCAGATTATTTTTTGCCAGGTCAAAGTCCCTCTGACTTGTAATCATGAAGGCACCGCGTCCCTGCATGTGGGAATCTGTTCTTCCAATAAGCAACTCGCCTCTGAATCTATCGGCAGATGGTGGTACATTTACATGAGCAGCGGCCATCAACTCAAGTGCCCTCTGTTTATTTGCTGCATTATTGCTAGCAGTTTTTGTATTCAGAACACCACCAGTTACGCTTGCATTGAAGCGAACATCTCCTCTATTTCCCCAGCGTATTATTCTGTCTGGTCTTGATCCCGGTCCTTCTGTTCCTCCATCGATACCAAGAACTCTTTTAAGTTCTTTTCCTGTTAACGAACTGTTGGCGTGATATAATATATAGGTCATAGTTGGCTCACCCTTACACCATCATTTACTTCTCTTCCGATCTGTTCCCTTACCGGTGCAGGTATCTGTCTACCTACTGCCGAATTATTTAGTCTAGCAACCGCTTCCACCTCGTTCTGGGGAGGAGCATCTTCGTGGAATAATGCTCTTCTTGGTTGCGGAGTTGGTTGATCTTCAATACGTTGAGATCTTATATTTCTTGTTGTTTCTCTAAATTCTTCTCGTGTCATTGGAGTTCTGTTCGCCATTGAACGAGCAAGATTATTAGCATACGATAAGAGATTGCCATCCCTCGCCGCTGCTCTCATCTCTTCATATAGTCTTAATGTTTCTTCATCTATCGTTGGCATATGTTCACCTTCTTTCAAAATATTTTGACAAATCCTTTTCTTCCACAGCCCACCAATCATGACTAAGCTGTCCACTTCGTTGGTATCTTATTTTCCAAGTAGGTTTACTTGGAAGAACAGATCCTTCAACAATACCGAAAACAATAACCGGACACCCATCAAGATCTGGACTTATTTTACCTTCTCTCACATATATGATTTCGCCTATAAAGGTCATTTTACAATCGCCCCCTCATTTATATATGGTGGAAGAAGTCCCGGGGACATTGCAGCTCTTTTGATATGCTTGTCTGGCACAACTATACACATATCAGAACCACTCATATATGGAAACTCTTCCACAAACTGTTCTGTAATGATAGCAGTGCCAATACTCCCATATCGTAAAGCTACATAAAATAATAATGCTTGCATCATTTCTTCTTCCTACCTCCCCCACTCCTCTCAATTGCATTATAAGCTGATCGATCTATTTGTTGTGCAGCTTGTAGGTTACCATTATCTACAAACCCAACAAAGTAACCATCATCATTTTGAAAGATGAGGAATCCCTCGCCAAGTTGTTTCGATCTTATAATATCATTAGTATCTATATCTTTTACTTCCATCATTTTATCAACCTCAAATTTCTGTTTGAAATATATCTCATTCTATGTTCTTGGAAATGTGGTATCCATAATCTTATTATACTGGCAATATTATTCGAACCAATAATTACTGCTGGTGATACCACCCCCAACCTATATAAATATCGAGTAATCATTACCGATTCTCCTGGAGAAAATTTTGGATCTGTGGGAATTTTAACAACATCAGTATCCCGAAAATGTCTACTCCTTTCCATTGTGCCACGCAAACATCTATAAGATAGACCAGATCCACGTATACCAACTTCTAAGACAGTAAAGTCTTGACCATGATAAACATTATCAGGACTAGTAACTTTTACTAAATCTCCAACTTCAATTGTCATTGTCCACCCGTTAGTTCACATTCATAGAATAGAGTAGAATGTTCTTTCTCATGTTCTGTTCTTTGTACTTCTTGTTCATTTGGTTCATCCATAGATCTCACCTCTTGGAAACTTTTAACTAGTGAGTATAAAATCGAAGGACATATATATCCGACAGCTTTAATTCTTTATTTGTTACGATACAATTGTTAGCCAGAATAAGTTTTGGTTCAGTAGACAATTCAAGATACTCCATCATATCCTGAATAGTTTCAACTCCTTTAGTATTTAATCCGCTTCTCTTTCGATAGATGGGTCTATCATCCACCATGACTAAGATAGATTCATCGCTAAGATTTTGTCCATATCTACTTTCATATGTCTTCATCAATAATTGTAACTGTCGATAGAATAGGCGGGCATCAGCTGCATCAAGTCTTGCTGGAGCAACCCGTCCTGTATTTTTATAGAAGCGAATATTATATGTGTCGATCATTATCCAACCTTATCAAAATATATTGGTACTTCATTAATAGCCCATACAACATTTTCATGTATAAGTACATCTCCAAATATACGTCTACAATTATAATAACTGGGACCTTGTTCAACTATCACCATAAAATATGTTGGAGTTCTGGGATCTCTACGATGATCATTGCGTTGATATACCGAGCCTACTTCACCCATTCCAATTCCTCCTGAGGAATAGGATTTCCCGGATAACAATTGGGACAATGTTGTTTTACATATGTCATATAATACTGTCCTTGAACACGCAATGCATGTCTCATCATCTCTTCACTTTTAATTTTATGACGTATTACAAATGAAGTATCACATACTGGACAAGCTGCCATCAACTGAGTTCGAGATTGTTCTGTCTTGCTATCAGTAATCTCTATGAACCAGAAATCAAAATGATCCTCTGGCTTTACCGGTTCCATAGCTTTTACTGGTTGATAACAACTTCTTGTCGTAATAGGTCTATTGTGTATATCAAACTTCTGTTCAGTATGCACGGGCTTAGGAAGAGGTGGAAAGATTATTTGAGTGAAATAATTTTTTGACATGATTGCTCCAGATGTGTCGCACCCTGTGGACACTCTCTTATAATTTTTCTATAATAAAACGGTTCATATTCCCGTAAATTTTTCTTCATTACGTGTTCGTCGGGTACATTCATTACCTCATATGTAAAATTACAAATAGGACATTTTGCATAAAGTACTTTCTTTTCCCCCAGTCCCACAACCCATGCATCAAATTCATAACTACTTTTTACAACAGCTTCTATCTTTTTTGGAAGAGGTTTAACTTTAGATGGAAAAACTATTTGCCTAAAGTAATTCATATCAATCCCTTCATTGAATCTAAAATTGTTACATGATCTTTTATTTTAGGACAATTGCCAATCCATTCTGTAGTAAAGAATTTTGTATTTTCTTTTATTGCTTTTACAATATCCTGTGTATGAGTCTCCGAAGTTACCCTACTATAACAATATACTTCCCCACATGTAGGACAACGAACCATAAATTTTGTCATCCCCTCCAAATACTCAAACCAATACCGAAGATCTAAGAATGTATAATTGGATTCGATATCCTCTTCAAATCTTTGTGATACAATTTCCTCAACTTTCTTTGGTATCGGGGGGAATATTATTTGTCTAAAGTAATTCATATGACTCGCCACTCACGTCCACACTTAGTACATCGGAAACCGATTATATATTTTTGATTTCCATCCCATAAATAATCAACCGGGTTATTACATTTCTTACAAATTGTCTTAAATTTGCTACTTACTAATCCCGTCATTAAAATCCCAGCTGATCTAAATCTATTCTTATTGTGTTTCTTCTTCGGGCTTTTTGTCCAGCCTTATACTCATCAATGGATGGTTTGATCTCTGTCTTCCAAACATATTGGTATCTTGCCCATACACTTATGATGATGTCATCAATGGTCTTGGCATGAAGTGGATATTTGTTTTGCATAGTGTGGGCTTGATGCAACCAAGCATTCATGCGTGTAGTATGGTTATACATATTCATACCATCGAAGACAGCTTCAACAAGCCAACCTCCCAGTACCCGCAATCTCTTTTGAACGTCGAGGGGTTCAATATCAAAGGCCCGCACCTTCTTTCCCTCTATATCAATTGGTTCTCGAAAATCATGTTCGGTCATGTTCAGTCTCCTCGAATTGTCTATCTCGATATACTGTTCTTACATCATTACATTTTGGACACGTGACTTCTATTTTTATATGGTGTCCACAGTCAGGACAATCCTGAACGATTGTACTGAATCCATAATCACAAGCAGGTAAAACCGCCTTGCATCTACCACACATCATGTGTAGATCTGCACCGGCCTTAAGATCAGTAAGTACTCGAATCACTTTTTCTCGAAGTTCTTTTAAACCATCAAGAATATCTTCGGAAACATTTTTCTTTTTATGCTTCTCTATCGATTCCTCAATAGCTTTTACTTCTTCTTCTAATGCTTGGATAACGCTACTCATGTTTTCACCACTTTCAAAAGTCCAATATGTTGAAAATCGTATTTGATTGTTTCTTTATCTTCACTTATTGTTTTGAATGCAACCTGAATATTATCCCCCTTCTCTACTGAGATGGGTTCATCATTGATATAAATTTCTATTGGGTCACACCCATTCTTGAATACATATTTATTAATGGGATAATATAATATAGCACCACTAATACAGGCTATAAGATAAGCTGGGATATTCATCGGATAGTCCCAGAAATACATTACGCCCCATCCAATATGTTGGGAAACAATAATATAGACTGCAGTAGATGAAGGCAGTAGCCATTCAAGAAGATAGATTATTGTTTTCTTTATTTGCATATATCACCACATCTCTCTGATATCTGTCTCTGTATCCCATTCTTCTCCATTAGTCAGCATCTGGAAAAGGGGTTCAAGTTCTTCTTTGTAGTTGGGATAGTACTTCATCTTCTCAAGTCGTGCAATATATCTTGATGCGAATGTAGAAGAACCCAATGTCTTTTTCTGACTTTCTACAGTTGGCAATGTTATAATTTCTGGCTCAACATAGTATTCAAGAATCACCATATGGGCAAGACATAATGCCGAGAGAGCTATGTCCGAACTAACTAACCATGAGGCAGGCATACGCCATTCTATCCCATATCTTCTATCACTATGGGATCCAAATTGACCATACCCATATTGTTGTAAGCCTCTATATGCTAGATCAGAAGGATGTTCTATTTTGCGAAGAGGCATTCCTGCATACTTGGATATATATAAAGCTGTTTGGAGAGACTCTCCATACTCATAGGTTTCCTTCTTTCCTCTGAATCCAAGGTGGATGTGTCCACCCAAATCAAATCCATCAACACGTGTGCCTGCATGGAGTTCATATTTCTTGGGAACATCTATCATGTCTATAAGGGTTGCTATATTATTATGGTGCTCGTGAGGAGTTTCTCCAAACATTGGACGCAGTTCTCCTACATCAGAACATCCATCACAACCAATCTCTCCATCCAAATCGCAATCACCATTGTCCATGCAATCATAACAGAAGTCACAGTCTTCTGGATCTTGATCTCTACAGCTTTCGCATCCACAACATGCATCGCAATCTTCACATACATCTTCACAGTTCTTGCATATTCCACATAAGACCCGATTGCCCGTACAGCGTTTCCTACCACACTTTTCACAGGGATTACAATCCCCACACTGATTAAAAAATTTATCAGCGGGGATATAATTTCCACTATGATCAGTGATCAAAAATTCTGGATCACTACCAACTGTTATAATTTTTTTTCTCGCCATATCCCTACCTCCTTCCCACAGATTGTTTTATTTCCAGGTATCTAAAACATTATTGTTAATATTCCAGATCTGCTCTTGTTCAATCATATGTATTAATGGCGCTATCTCTCGGCGATAGACTTCATATCCTTCCATATTCTCAATGAATTCTATCGTCGGGGATATGTCCGACTTTATCATTTGAAGATATTGAGGACGTTTCATAGGCACATAATTTGTATCATAGTTTTGTGCTACTACATATGCCAGACACAATGCCGCAGTAGCAATCTCTTTTGATACTAACCAGCTTGCTGGCATTCTCCATTCTATCCCATAAGACTTGGTATCATATCCCGCAAACCTTCCAAAGGAACTTGCACTAAGACCACGCAATTTCAAGTCTTCGTATCGCTCAATCTTTCTTAATGGGATACCACAATAATGTGACATCCATTGAGCACAGTGTAGATGATCTGCAATCGGCATTCCGATATGTATATGACCACCAATTGCCGCTCGATGTTGTATGGTCCCACCTTTTACAACCATACCTTCGGGCAAGAAGGTGAATGCATTTATTAATTCTTGGATGTTATTGACATGTTCAAGTGGAGTTCTGCCGGGTTTTGGGCGGAGTTCTCCAAGACTTCCATCAGTACCTATCTGTGCATTGCTCGATCCATGGGAGCAAAATATTGAGGATTTGTGACACGAATCACAATCTGGATCTCTTTCCCCACATACTGACATCCTTCTCGGTCTTATGATATCATATGATGATACCATAAATCCTTTTTTATCCTCGAATATAAATTCGGGATCACTACCTATTGTTATATTTTTTATCATGTGTTCACCTTCTTACTTAAGATTTGTATTTAATTCCTAGAAACAACTCTATGGAATCCTCTGATTAAACGTCTAGAATACAGGCTAATTTCAGAAGCCTTTGAAACATAATCATCCATACCAAAGTCTCTTATCTCTATACCTTCATTATCATCTTGAATAGATACTCTAAAGATATAGCTTCCACTTGGATGAGTTTCTATCATCACACCATTTACATTAAAGAAACACATAGTTCACCTTCTTATATAAGCATTGATGAGAGGGGCCGGACTTGCACCGACAACGCCACTAAGGCACGGCCCCCAAAGGGCAACCGCTCGCTTTAACTAATTTCACTACCCTCTCAATAGGGATTGCCCGAAGGCAATCACCTTAGTTCAGAATCCTTTTACAGCGCAACGTTTCTGTAGGGGGTTCATTGATTAGACCCGGATCCTTATTGAATGCTTCAATAGCTTCCTTAAGTGCCAGACCCCACTTTGCTGCTTCCTTCTCATTCTTGAATCTATACATGAATGTCATGTGATCCGAACGTCTATCATTACCACGTATATAAAGGAAGAGTTTCTTACACCCGTCCATATATATCTGGGGCTGACTCCCATTCATGATCGTCACTTTATCATGTTCAAAGGTTACAGTGGTTGTTCTGAGAGACTCATCCTGATCTTTGATTCTTCCAAAAAGGAAGTCTCCGACCTGAAGAAGTTCTACTGTTAAAGGTTCTTTCTTATCTACTTTATCTGCCATTTGGTTTCACCTAATGTAAGCCACAGTGGTGCTGTGGGATTACTTGAATTAAGCCTTGAGCTTCTTAATCACCATTTCGTTAAGGATATCCTGGATCTCTACACATCCCATAGCTTCACCGAAGACATCTTCTTGATCCATTAAGTCCACAATATATTTTCTACCAGCATCTGAACTAAGATAATCCCGGATTATATTTCGGAGCTCTTCCTTTATCTCGGGCTCTTCTAGAATTTCTCTAACAGTATCTGATAGATCTCCAGTTTCTTCCATGGCCTCAACGAAAGCTCT
>Ga0102851_10001544_pt1 | contig 13239 bp, 10 predicted proteins | sample Mud3Dept3metaG_FD_79558 | JGI IMG/M metagenome (GOLD analysis project Ga0102851, IMG submission 79558) | Freshwater wetland microbial communities from Ohio, USA, analyzing the effect of biotic and abiotic controls - Mud 3 Core 4 Depth 3... | ecosystem: Environmental > Aquatic > Freshwater >... | reverse complement strand
TGACCACGCTGATCGGGCCCGAGGACCCCATCGTCATCCCTCGGGTCGCCGAGCAGGTGGATTACGAAGGAGAGCCGGCCGTGGTGATCAAGCGGCAGATCAAGGACGTCTCGCTGGAGGAGGCATCGCGGGCCATTCTGGGCTACACCTGCATGAACGACGTCACTGAGCGGCCGCTCAGCACAGAGCAGGGGCAGCTCACCCGCTCCAAGGGCTTCGATACCTTCGCTCCGGTGGGCCCATGTATTGCCACCGACCTCGACCCCGCCACCCTCGTTCTCCGGACACGCCTGAACGGCCGGCTGATGCAGGAGGCCGAGCTCGCGGACATGATCTTCAGCATCCCCTTCCTCGTGCAGTACCTGTCCCAGTGTATGACTCTGTTCCCCGGGGACATCATTAGCGCCGGAACGCCGCGGGGGGTGGCGGCAATGAAACCCGGCGATGTGGTTGAGGTGGAGATTGACGGCATCGGCGTCTTGCGGAATCCCGTCCGCGCCGCGTAGCAGGCTACTGAAAAAGGCCCATCCGCTGGACCTTTTGAGCAGCCTGGGCGAAAGCGCGTTTTTCGGCACTGACGAAAACCGGGCCGGGACCGGCGCTCCATGACTGGAGGTTTTTGATGAAGAAACTCGAAGGTGTCGTCCCGCCGATGGTCACGCCGTTCGCATCCGATGGGAGCCTGGACGAGTACAACCTGACGAAGCTTGTCCATTTCCTGTCGGAGCATGTCCACGGCCTCTTCATCTGCGGGTCGTATGGCAACGGGCCGCTGATGTCCGTCGCCGAGAAGAAACGGGTGATCGACGTCGTAGCCAGGAATATCGCGCCCAAGATCCAGCTCGTGGTCCACGTCGGCGCCACGAACGTGCGCGATGCGGTGGAACTCGCCCGTTATGCCCAAGGCGCCGGCGCCACCAAAGTGTCCTCGGTGGTCCCGTATTACTTCCACCACACGCGGGAGAGCATCAAACTGTACTTCGATCGACTCGTCAAGACCGTGCAAATCCCGGTTTATGCGTACAACAATCCGAAGTTCACGGGCGTCGCGATCGACGTGCCGCTACTCCAAGAGTTGGCGGATCTGGGTGTGGCCGGCGTCAAGGACAGCAGCTTCGACATCATGACGCTCGCCAACTTCGCCCGTCAGATTAAGAATCCGGAGTTCGACGTCGTGCTCGGCACGGAGGCCATGTTCCTCTACGCCGCCACTATCGGGGTGCGCGCCTTCATTCCCGGTCTGGGCAACGCCTTTCCGGAACTGTGCGTGGATCTCTACGAAGCGGCGACCAGGTTCGAGATGGAGCAGGCCAGGACGCTCCAGATGCGCGTGAACGAGCTGCGCGACATCATGTACATGGCCAAATCCACCGTCGTCGCGGTGTACGCGCTGCTGAAGATCCGCGGGGTGTGCGAAGCCTATCCCCGGGAGCCGTTCATCGCCCTCAGCGAGAAGGAAACGGCGGCAATGCGGCAGCAGTTGGTCAAGGCCGGTTTTATCGAATAGGGCAACCGACCTGTAATCGGCCGGTCCCGGAGGGTCCGCCGTGCATTTCGCCACCATCGATTGTGGGACGACCAATTCTCGGGTGTACGTGCTGGACGAACGCTTGCGCGTCGTCGCCAAGGGAAGCAAGAAGGTCGGCGTCCGCGACACCGCCATCACCGGCTCCAAGCACGTCCTACGGGAGGGGCTCGCAGAGGTCTTCGAGGGCGCGGTACGCGATGCCGGTCTCCAGGTCCGAGACCTCGCATGTGCCGTCACCTCCGGTATGATCACTTCAGAAATCGGACTCCTGGAGATCCCCCACCTGACTGCGCCGGCGGGGCTCGGCGAGTTGGCCGCCGGTGTGATGCCGGTGCGAGACCCGACCGTCTTCCCTGTCGACGTTCAACTGCTCTTCGTCCGGGGCATCAGGAACGCCTATCCGCCCGAAACGACCGTCCGGGACATCCGCCGCGTGGACTTCATGCGGGGGGAGGAAACGCAGGTCATGGGCCTTCTGGCGCTTTCCGGACTACCGGATCCGCCGCTCACGGCAGTCGTTCTGAGCTCCCACACCAAATACATTCCCGTCACGACGGATCGCAAGATCGCGGGGTCGGCGACCACCCTCAGCGGTCAACTCTTCGAGGCGATCCGCCACGACACGTCGATCGGAAAATCCGTGGAGGCGCCGGACACCGCCTTGGAGGAAATCGATACCGAGATCGTCGATGCAGCCTTCGATGCGGTCGCCCACGCCGGTTTTCTGCGCGCACTCCTCATGCCGCGCTTTATGGAGGTCCTACTCCGCATCCCCGCTTCTTCGCGCCGCCTCTTCATCGACGCTGCCATCGGGGCGGAGGATCTCCAGGCCCTTCGCGATTTCCCGCTGCTCGGCTTCGCCACGGATACGCCTTTCGTTCTCGTCGGTCACCCGGCCCGGTGCCGCATCTTCCGCCACATGCTGGGCCGCCACTACGGCGTGGCGCGGGAAATCCGCGAGGTATCCGACCCTGATCAGGTTGACCGACTCGCGATTCTCGGCGCCGTGGCCATCGCCCAGCGCGCCGGGTACCTTTACCAGGTCACGCCCGCCCGCGAGAGAGGAGGTGAACGCACTCTGCGGATCTGATCGAGGTTCCCACACCGAATCGCGAGCCGATCGCATCGGTTCGCCAGGAGGACCCCGTCATGAAACCGAGATACACGCTCCTGTTGGTGGCTGCGCTCGTTGTGAGCGTCGCCGTCCCCATCTCCGCCCGTGCCGCCTTCCCCGAGCGGGACATCACCCTGGTCGTGCCGTGGGCGGCGGGCGGTGGGACGGACACACTGGCCCGGACGCTGGTCAAGAATGGACAGAAGTATTTCGGCGTGAATATGAACGTCATCAATCGGGTGGGCGGCACCGGTGTTGTGGGCATGAACTCTGTGGCCATGTCCAAACCGGACGGGTACACGGTAGCGGTCGTGACGTTCCACCTGAGCGCCTACCGCCTGCTCGGCATGTCCGAGCTCTCGTACCGCGACTACGACCTCATCGCGCTGTTGAACCGAAGTCAGGCTGGACTGTCGGTGCGGATGGACTCCCCCTTCAAGACCATGAAGGATCTCGTGGACTACGCCAAGGCGAACCCCGGTGTCCTGACAGTGGGACATGCGGGCCCCGGGCAGGCATGGCATCTCGCCGCGGCCTCGCTGGCGAATAAGTACGGGCTGAAGTTCACCTTCGTGCCATTCGACGGAGCCGCCCCGACCCGCACGGCCCTCGTCGGGGGGCACGTGAGCGTGGCGACGACGGGCATGGACGAGGTGTTGCAGTTCTACCAGGCCAAGCAGATCCGCCTGTTGGGTGCGAACAGCCCCGCGCGGCACCCTGCGTTTCCGGACATCCCGACGTTCACGGAGGCCGGTTTCCCCATCGAGAATCCGGTGTTTGACTGGCGCGGTCTGGCCGTCGCGAAGGGGACGCCGCCCGAGGCGCTTCAGGTCCTCAGGGAAGGGTTTAGGAAGGCCGCAGAAGATGCGGACTATATCGCCCTGATGGACAAGCTGGCCTTGCCGCGGACCTACATGGATCACCAGAAATTCGAAGAGTTTCTGATCGGTATGGAGAAGAGCCTGGAGCCAATTTTGGATTCCGTGGGGCTGCTCAAGAAAAAGTAGCGATCGTCAAATCCACCGCAGCCGGGGCCGCGACGGCCGACGCGGTCCCCGGCCTGCGAGCACCCCATCCCACGGATGGGCACAACAAGAGGAGCGCCATGGAAACCCCTGTCCGTATCGGGATCATCATTTGCCATCGGTACCACACGTGCGCGGGAGGCAAGTGCCTTCGTTCGCTGCGGAATCGAGAGGGCGCATTTGCCCGCTATCGCGGGCAGGACGTCGAGCTGGTTGGCTACACCACTTGCGCCGGCTGTCCTGGCGGCAACATCGAGTATGCCCCCGAGGAGATGAAGAAGAACGGCGCCACAGTGGTTCATCTCGCCACAGGGCTCGTTGTCGGATATCCACCCTGCCCGCATCTGTCACAGTTCCAGACGTTCCTCGAAGAGAAGTATGAGTTGCCGGTCGTGGTGGGAACCCATCCGATCCCGCAAAAATACTTCACGACCCACTCGCGCCTGGGAACGTGGAATGCGGCCCATTGGCAAGCGCTCCTGGAACCGACAATGTGCGACGAGCCGACACGCTTGGCCTATGACTGAATCCGTGGAGCAACACATGAACGGCTACCGGATCGTGGACCTGAGCTTGCCCATCATGGATGGGGGTGGCTTCCTCATGCCGGCTCGCATCACCTACATCGACCATCGAAACCGGGCACGCCTTGTTGCCGAACGAGCCGGCCTGCAGCCGGCCGATCTCGGCGGCCGCGCGAACGCCATGGAGGAGTTCCACTTTCTCACCTCGCACACCGGTACCCACATGGATGCGCCGTGGCACTACGGAGACATGGCGGCCGGCGGCCCGGCGGCCACCATCGACCAGATCCCCCTGGAGTGGTGCATGGGGGATGGGGTCTGGCTCGATCTCGGCGGAAAGCAGCCTGGTGAAGACATCACGGAGACGGATCTTCGGCGGGCCCTGGAGCAGATCGGGTACACACTCAAACCGCGGGACATCGTCCTGCTGCACACAGGCGCCGCCGCTCACTACGGAAAGCGGGGGTGCGACCGGATGAATCCGGGCGTGACGGCGGCGGCAACTGCCTGGCTGGGCCGACAGGGTATCCGCGTCGTCGGTATCGACGCCGGGATCTGGGATCGCCCCGTCGAGATGCAGCTCGCGGATTTGCGTGAGGCCCGGCAACACGATACCTACATGCAGGGACACCGCGCCGCCGGCGAATACGGCATGTGCATCCTCGAATGGTTGACAAATCTCGACCGCCTCCCCCACACGGGTTTTTTGGTCTGCGCCTTCCCCGTCAAGGTTCACCGGGCAGGCGGGGCATGGGTGCGCGCCGTGGCCCTGGTGAAGAACAGCGGGATAACGTCATGAGTCGAAACCTGATCACCGGCGGGACGGGTCTCGTCGGTGTCTATCTGGCGCGGCAACTGCTGGCCGACGGAGAGGAGGTGATTCTCCTCGCCCGCCGCCCTGAGCTTCCGCGCGGTGCGGCGGACCTCGCCGGACAGGTCGAACTCGCCGGTGGCGACGTCGGCGAGTTGGTGCATGTCCTCGAAACGGTGCGTCGATATCGAGCGGACTGCATCTACCACTCCGCCGCGGTCCTTAGCGCCGCCTGCGAGGCAAGCGCCGCCGCCGGATTCCGCACAAATGTTGGCGGCACGCTCAACGTCCTGGAAGCGGCTCGCCTGCTGGGCGTGGCACATGTGGTGTTCGTCGGCTCCGGAACGACGTATGGGTTGGCCAACGTCCCGCGGCGCGTCACCGACGACACCCCACAGCGGCCCGAGAACATGTACGGGACCACCAAACTGTGTGCCGAACTGCTGGGGCTGCAATATCACCGGCAGTATGGGGTCAATTTCCGTGGAGCACGCTACGCCATGATCGTGGGGCCGGGGCGCCGGATCACACACCACTTTGGCGATTGGTCGGGCATTGTCGAGCGGCCGGCACAGGAGTTGCCCTATACGGTGCATTCCGACCCAGACTGCCCGTGCGCGTACATCTACGTCAAGGACGCCGTCCAAAGCCTGGTGGACCTCAAGCGAGCCGACGCATCCCGCCTGCGCCAGCGGATGTACAACGTCCATGGCTTCATGGCCGCCCTCAGCGAGGTGGGCGCGGCTGTCCGGCGGCATCTGCCCGGGGCACAGATCGCCTACGAGCGGGACCAAAGCGAGGTAATGCGGGTCGCCAACCGCTCGCTCAGTTACGAGATGGACGGCGCCGCGGCCTCGGAGGACTTTGGCTACGTCCTCCGTTACCCGCTCGACGTGATGGTGGCCGACTTCATCGCCGACGTGCGAGCTGGAAAAGCGGGGAAACCGTAGCCCGAAGCGGAGGGGCGACGCGTGCGCGTGCCACTGGAGATTGTCGCTGCGCCGCCCGGGTGCATATTTCGTCGCGCCGCAGGCAACCCTTTCCAAGGAGAGAGTCATGGAGACCACGACGAAGCCCGAGATTGGTAAGGCACCAACAGGTTGGGAGATTCTGTTGGCATTTGGCCCAGGCATGGTCTGGGCCTCCATGTCCATCGGCGGCGGCGAACTGGTTCTTATTCCGCGAGTCGGGTCCGTGTTTGGCATGGCAGTGCTATGGATGCCGCTCCTCGCGATTGCTCTGAAATATTTCATGGTGAACGAGATCGGGCGCTGGACCGTCCTGACGGGTCGGTCCATCTCAGATGGCTTCGCCATGCTCCCTGGGCCGCGGGCCTGGTTGAATTGGATCATCCTGATTGTCGCTATCTACCTGGGAGCGGTGCACATCGGGGGCCTAGTCGCCATGGTAGGGGCAATCACCTTCAATATGTTTCCGATGCTGCCGCCTTTCGGCTGGTCCTTGGTCTTGATGTGTTCCTTTATCGCGCTCACGTGGACCGGGAAGTACGATCCGTTGGAAATGGTGATGAAGATCGTCACGGCGATCCTCGTGATCAGCGCGGTCATCATCGCAGCGATGTTCTTTCCGGGGGTCGGTGAGGTACTGAAAGGCTTCGGCTTCCAGGTGCCGGCGACGACCCCCGACTGGGCCGTGAGCCAGTTCAAGATCTCGAAGAATCCCCTTGTCGAGATCCTGCCAGCCATGGCGTTTGCGGGCGCCGGGGCCATCAACAGTCTGTGGTATTCCGACTGGGTGCTCGGCAAAGGGATGGGGTTGGCCAAGACCTACAAGGGGGATAAGCCCGGATTGCACGTGGAGGAACTGCAGGATCTGGATCGGGGTGTGCTGGACCGCGCGGCGCATTGGTACCGGGTGATGTTCCACGACAACCTGTGGGCCGGGAATTTTTTGACCATTCTGGTCACCGCCGCGTTTATGATCAACGCCATCGTGATCCTGAACCCACAGAAGATCGCCCCCGCCGGCGCGGGCTTCATTTTCACGCTGTCCAAGACCTACACCCAAACCCTGGGGGCTTGGGCGTACTGGCTCTTCATGATCGGCGCCTGGGCGGTGATTTACGGCACCATGGCCACGTGTTACGACGGGTATGCCCGCCTCATCAATCGCACTCTCCTCATCTGCCTGCCAAACTGGAAGGCGTATGCCCGGATCGATCCGACCTGGCGCTACCGGATCTGGATGCTCTACGGAACCGTCTGTAACTTCGTGCTCGTGTATCTCCTCCAGGCGGTCCCCGTGACCTTCCTGCAGGCGGCGGCCTGGGTCGAAGGCACTTTCCTGCTGCCAGTCGTCGCTCTGGCCATCGCCTATCTGACCTCGGTGATCATGCCGCGCCTCTTCCCAGCGGATGCCGGCGGACCCTACCGGCCGCACTGGCTGTTCCCTGTCGGCTGCGTGGCGGCCGCTGCGCTGTACGTGATCTTGATTGTGATGCTGCTGCGGAACTGACCGCACCCCGAGATTCTTATGTGCACCCCGGCGTCGCGCCGCTCGGTTCGACGCCGGGGCGGCCTCGCGCTCTGCAGACCCGCCGTTTGCCGACTGTCGATCGCTTGCGTGGCGCCCGCCCATAACAACCGTGCAACCCCTCCCGGTCCACCTCATTGCAGTTCTGCATTCATCAGGACCCGGTCTCCCCTCTCCTCCGAACATGGGATGCAGAAAGATGCGTATTCTCAACTGATTCGGCGTGGACGACGGGAGGAGGATCTTGGCATACGGAATGCTCCTTTGTTGGAGAAAGGGGCTTCGATGTGGGTAACAAGACTGCCCGGATGTTCTGCCGTCATGCACGTTACGCGACGGGGCGACGCGCCCGACCCTTGAAACGGTCGGCGTGCCGGGAAGCGTCGGAAAAGGAGTGCATCGTGCCTACGTACGAGTATGAGTGTCAGTCGTGCGGTCACCGCTTCGAGCAGCGGCAAGCGATCACACAAGCGCCCCTTGCGGCCTGTCCGGAATGCGGCGGCAGCGTGGGCCGGCTCCTGAGCGGTGGAGCCGGCATCCTTGTCAAAGGCGGTGAGCACAAAGGAAGCCGACACGCAAGTGGCGGCTGCAGCCTCGAGCGGGCGGGCACGACCTGTTGCGGCCGTCAGGAGCGCTGCGACAAGCCCCCGTGCGGCGGCGGCCGATGAGTGCCGCGACGCGCCGGCATGTCTATGGCCCCGTGCCGTCGCACCGACTGGGCCGCTCGCTGGGTGTGGATCTGGTGCCGTTCAAAACGTGCGCCTACAACTGCATCTATTGCCAACTGGGTCGCACCACAGACCTGACGATCACTCGGCGCGAATACGTACCGGTTGACGAGATTCTGATCCAACTGAGGGAGAAGCTGCGGACGGGCCCCACGCCGGATTACGTGAGCCTGGCGGGATCAGGGGAACCGACGCTGCACGCCCGGATCGGTGAGCTGATCGCGGGCATCAAACGGTTAACCCGGATTCCCGTCGCGGTGCTGACCAACGGGTCGCTCCTCAGCATGCGCGATATCCAGGATGCGCTCATGGAGGCAGATCTGGTCCTCCCGTCTCTCGACGCCGGCGACTCGGACCTGTTCCGGCTCGTCAACCGCCCCCACGCACAGATCGAGTTTGACGCCATGGTGGACGGCCTGGCGGTATTCCGGGAGCGCTTCACCAAACCGGTGTGGCTGGAGGTCATGCTGTTGGCCGGCATCACGGGCATCCGGGCGGAGGTCGAGAAGATTGCCGCGCTCGCACGTCGGATTCGCCCGGAGCGGGTGCAGATCAACACGATCACGCGCCCACCGTGCGAGGAGTTTGCGTATCCAGTCTCGCCGGACGTCATGGCAGCCTTCGCCCGGCTGTTCGGCCGCGGTGCGAGCGTCGTCAGCGAGCACCGGCCCCGACGAGCGGCGGGGTCCGGCACGCTCGCCGATGGCGACATCCTGGCTCTCCTCACGCGACGTCCTTGCACCGCCCGGGGCATCTCGAAGGGACTGGGGCTCCACCTTGGCGAGATCATCAAGCGGCTCGACCTACTCACAGACCGGGGAGCGGTCACTCCGGTGCGAAAGAACGGGTCGGTGTTCTTCGAGACCGTACGGGGCGCGTAGGCCCGAGAACCACATCGCCTTTCTGGAGGGTACGTATGGAATCTTCCACGCAACCGATTATCTCTCCCACGGTGATCGAGCATGCCCAGACCCCGCGGAACCACGGGCCCCTGGCCACCTTCAACGGCCATGCCCGGATCACCGGTCCCTGCGGCGACACGATGGAGTTCTGGGTGCTGGCGCGGGGCGAGGTTGTAGAGCAAATCTCCTTCATCACCGACGGCTGCGGGCCGTCCCTCGCCAGCGGCAGCATGGCTACGTGTCTCGCGAAAGGAAAGCGACTGAAACTAGCCGCCGCCATCAGCCAGCAAGCCATCCTATCGGCCCTGGGCGGCCTGCCCGCAGAATTCGAGCACTGCGCCCTGCTGGCGGCCAACACCCTTAGATCTGCCTGCGAGGATGCGACCCGCCGTACGAGCAAGGACAGAAAGCCGGAGTGCGGGAGCTGTCCCGACGCCTCGTGCGCGGCACACCAGCGGCTGACCGGCGAGACCGAGGAGGCCTTCGCGGAGCGCCAGCAACTGCAGGCCAAGCTCTGCCGAATCCACAAAAAGATCCTGGTCCTCTCGGGCAAGGGGGGCGTCGGCAAAAGCACGGTGGCGGTCAACCTGGCTGTGGCGTTCGTGCTGGCCGGGCGGAAGGTTGGGCTCCTGGACGTGGACATCCACGGCCCCAGCATCCCGACCATGCTGGGCCTGGAGGCGGTGCCCCTGCATGAGGTGGGGGGCGAACTGTGCCCCGTGGAGATGGGCGGGCTGAAGGTGCTGTCGCTCGGCTTCTTCCTGAAAAACCCGGACGACGCCGTGATCTGGCGGGGGCCCATGAAGATGAAGGCCATCCAGCAGTTCCTCAAGGATGTCGCCTGGGGAGACCTGGACGTCCTGGTCGTAGACTCCCCGCCTGGCACGGGCGACGAGCCGCTCTCGGTGTGCCAGTTGCTCGGCAAGGTCGACGGCGCGGTGGTCGTCACCACCCCCCAGAAGGTCGCGACGATCGACGTGCGGAAATCCATCTCGTTCTGCCGCCAGGTGGGGGTCCCGGTGCTGGGTGTCGTGGAGAACATGAGCGGCTTCGTCTGCCCCCGCTGCGGCGAGGTCACGCCCGTGTTCCGGAGCGGGGGCGGGCGGCGCATCGCCGAGGACATGGGCGTTCCGTTTCTCGGCTCCATCCCGATAGACCCGAAAATCGCCGAGGCCTGCGACGAGGGGCGGGCGTATATCACCGGCTACGCGGATTCACCGACGGCGGTGATCATGCGCGATATCGTGGCTCGGCTGTCGGAAGCGGGCGCGATCCCAACGTCGGGAGCGGGAAGCTAGCGAATCCGCGGGCCGGGGGCGACCGGGTGCTTCCGGCCCAGCCCCTCCGACGAAACCGGGATCTTCACTCCCGCGATTGCTCGTGCCCTATCGGCGCCCCTCCGATTTGACCGCGACGGCGAAGGCTCTTGTGCTGATGGCGCGCTCGTTGACGCTTCCTGCGCGCTATCTCACCCCCGAGCAGGTGGCTGCGCTGACCAGGCAGGTGGACGAAATGGAAGGCGCAGATCTCATCGTGGTGGGAGGCCGCCAGCCGGGAGGCGAGTATCCCGTCTTCGGGTCGACGGCCGTGCGCGTGATGCGGCCGCCGCCTGCCCGGTCCTCGCCCTGCCCGGACGGAAGTGAGTCGTGCTCGTGTGAGCGTGCGCCGTCCTCGGTGCGCCGGTAGGTAGGCCTTCTAGCGCAAACAGTTGGGGTCAAAGGCTTGCCCAGACGACTGGTTGGTCGTCCGGCCGTCTGCGCGTCCTCGGGAACGTCCACGCCGCCCATTCCAAAATCGGAGGCCGCACCCGGTCGTCTTCGTCATGGGGAGATTGGCGATGCCGGATAGGATTCTGGGTTTGCTGGAAGAGATCGTCGGCCGTGACAAGGTGTCCGCCGATCCTTACACCCTCGCGTGCTACGCCTGCGACGCCACCGTCAATCCTCCGGCGAGGCCCGACTACGTCGTCATCGCAACGACGGTCGAACAGATTCAGGCGATCCTGCGAATCGCCAGCGCGGAGATGATCCCAGTGGTGCCCGCCGTCGGCATGTCGAGCACGGGCGGCTTGACCATCCCGGTCAGGGGCGGGATCGTCCTGGACCTCCACCTGATGAACAGGATCATCGAGATTAATGAAGATGTCGGGTACGCGGTCGTCGAGCCGGGCGTGACGATCGGGCAGATCGACGCGGAACTGAAGCAACGCGGCCACTGGGTCCAGGTGCCCGCGGGTCCCCCGGGATCCGCGGGATTGCTGCCCGGTTACATCCTGCATGGCTATGGCCACCTGGGCGCCAAGTTCGGCATCAACTCCGAGCAGATCACCGGCATGGAGGTCGTCCTCCCGAGCGGGGAGGTCGCCCGGCTGGGGGCCTGCGCCGTCTCGCCCTACTGGTTCCACAGAACGCCGCTCCCCGATCTCATGGGGCTGTTCCTCGGCTGGCAGGGAGCCACGGGCATCGTTACCAAGCTGGGGGTCAACATCTACCCAAGGCCGGCGTTCAAGGCCATGGTCGGCTGGGGGCTCTTCAGCAACCACGACGATCCGCTCCCCGAGCGCTGCGCCCGGTTCCTGATCAAGATGCAGCGCGCCGATGTCGCCCACGACATCTCGGGCCATTCGTGGGGGGCTGTCCAGATTGGGAGAGGCCGGAAATGGCCGCTGCCCCCCAAACCTGCGGAGGACCCCGAGATCTTCTTCTCCGCTACCACGTATGCCTTCTCCGAGGAAGAGCTCGCCGTCAAGAAACGCATCCTGGAGGCGCTTATCCAGGAGGCCAAAGAGGGCGGCCTCCCCATCGCCAGCACCGACGTGACGGACCGGGCCAAGACCGAAATGCCCACCAAGTACTCCCTCCGGTATTCCGATCACCGGGGGGGCGGCGGTCTGGACTATATCGGCAGCATCACCCCGGTCATCAAGTGGCCTCAAGGCGTCAAACGGCTGATCGAAGTCTTCGAGCGATATCGCTTCACGCCGTACATCCGGTTGAGCATCTACCGCGGCACCGTGCAGGGCATGCTGCGGGCCCTGGTGCCCTACCACCGATCCGACAGCGCGGATGTGGACGCGGTCCGGAAGATGAACCGGGAGTTCGTCGAGGTGCTGCTGGACTGTGGGGGCTTGATCTACAAGGCGCCCGACTTCGCCTGTGAGGCCATGTGGCGTCGAGCCGACCCGGCCTTTGTCGCGTTGCTGAAGCGCGCCAAACAGTTACTGGACCCAAACGGGATCATGAATCCGGGAAGACTCGGCTTGTAGCGTGGCGGGAGAGGAGCCATGCCGCTGGAAGATTACAGGGAACTGCTGCGTCTCTGCCGGTTGTGCGGCAACTGCCGCCAATCTGGGACCACATACCATGCCATCTGTCCGGCCGGCGAGCGGTTTGGCTTCGACGCGTATTACTCTCGAGGCAGGGCGATCATCGCCCAGAAGCTGCTCGACGGGGAGATCGCGTGGGCCACCCCGGTCGCTGAGGTCGTCTACCGCTGCACCATGTGCGGGGGCTGTGTGGAGCAGTGCCCGGTGGAGTATCGCGATCATATTCTGGCGATCTTCCTGGCCCTCCGCCGCGAGTGCCTCGAGCGCCGTCTGATCTCCCCCGCCGTCAAGACGTATCTCGAGACCGTCTATGCCTACGGCAACCCGTGGAAGGCACGTCGGGAGCAGCGGGGCGATTGGGCCGTCGGGACCGCCATCAAGCACTACGAACCGGCCGACGAGTTCCTCTACTACGTCGGTTGCGTCGGCTCGTACGATCCGAGGGGTATGCAGGTCGCCAGGGCCGTGGGGAACGTGTTGCTGGCGGCCGGCGTGTCCTTCGGGATCCTCGGGAACGAGGAGGGCTGTGACGGCAACGAAGCCCGCTTGCTCGGGGAGGAGGGGCTCTTCGAGTACCTGGCCGCCGGAAACAGTCAGACCTTTCAACGACTGCATGTGCGACGGATCGTGACCTTGTCGCCACATTCCTACCATGTGATGCGGCATGAGTATCCACGCTTTGGCGCTGGCGTGGAGGTGAACCACTACACCCAGGTCCTTCGGGACCTTCTCGCCGCAGGACGGCTGGACCTCTCCAGGAAGTTCCCTCGCCGCGTGACGTATCACGAC
>Ga0102851_10001543_pt1 | contig 13244 bp, 7 predicted proteins | sample Mud3Dept3metaG_FD_79558 | JGI IMG/M metagenome (GOLD analysis project Ga0102851, IMG submission 79558) | Freshwater wetland microbial communities from Ohio, USA, analyzing the effect of biotic and abiotic controls - Mud 3 Core 4 Depth 3... | ecosystem: Environmental > Aquatic > Freshwater >... | reverse complement strand
TCCTTTGAAAGGTAATATGTCAGACATGAATAAAGAATCAGGAGAATATTATCAGGTTGCATGGTTCCTGATATTTAAAAAGTTTATTAGCGGAAGCATTCAGTAACAAAACGAAGGAATAATGGATTAACTGTTTGCCAATATATTTAAAACCGGGTTTATTCCCGGTATTTTTATTTCCAGGTGAAAAGTAATTTGTTCCGCGAGTCCAACAAAAATTATGAAAAAATCAATGTCTGCAATACAAGTTGTCTGCTGTCAGGTAATGCAGGATGTATTTGAGATTCTCCAGAAAAGCTGGGATTTAAGAAGACAAAATTCCATGTATAATCATGAGGCTTTCCTTCATCTTGAAGAAGCAAAAAGGCTGTTGTCAGTCAAAAAGAATAATTAACTTTACAAAAGCAGATGTAAGCAGAGAAGACTCCTTTTCGAGATCCATAAAAAGAAGGCCTCTGTATTAAGTTGATTAAGAGCGTTATGTAAAAATAGTTTGGGCCCTGGCGGAGTAACGCTGAATATGAGCCACATACAAAGTTATGATCAAGTTTGTGGCTCTTTCATTTTCACACAATTTGCACACAACTTCACACTATATCCTATTCTGAATTTTAATTATTAATTGACAATCTTGATATTCTTCGTAACTTTAAACTATAGCACTCATTAGATTTAGTTTTTTACTTTCTTTAATTATGCGAGCATTCATATTCAAAACCAATGAATATTTAATGATATAGAAATTAGTGATTATGATGTTACCAAAAAGTAAACTGGCAATTGATGGAGGGGTAAAAGCCAAAACTACCCCTAATATTCCCATGTACCCGGGCGGAATGGAAATTGGAGAGGAAGAAAAGTCGGCAGTTATGCAGGTATTGGATGACAAGTATCTGTTTCGCTATTATGGTCCTTCAGGTGTTGAATCAAAAGTTCAACTATTTGAAAAAGAGTTTTCTGAAAAGATTGGAGTTAAACATTCGCTGGCAACTAATTCATGCACTTCTGCTTTGATTTGTTCACTGGTCGCACTGGGTATTGGTCCAGGCGATGAAGTCATAGTTCCGGGATATACCTTTTTTGCTTCGTGTGCATCAATTATTGCTGCCAAAGCCATTCCTGTTATTGCTGAAGTCGATGATAGCCTGACTCTGGATCCTATAGATGTGGAAAAGAAAATAACGAGCAGGACCAAAGCAATTATTGCAGTTCATATGAGAGGAGCTTCCTGCGATATGACCAAAATCTTAGCCCTTGCCGACAAACACAAATTAAAGGTTATTGAGGATGTAGCTCAGTCTGCAGGGGGAATTTACATGGGAAAAAGACTAGGTGGTTTTGGAGAAATCAATGCTTTTAGTTTTCAATATCATAAAATAATTACCGCCGGAGAGGGTGGTATAGTTGCTACTAATGATGAACTCCTTTATGAAAGAGCCATGTCCTATCATGATACAGCAGCTTGCTGGAGACCCGGAGGACCAGAGAAAAGATTTTCCAAAGCCCGCTACCAGGGAGAGCTATTCCCGGGGGTAAACTACAGGATGAACGAAATATCAGGAGCTATCTTAAGAGTCCAGCTTAATAGGCTGGATGGATTTATTTCTAAAATGAGATATAATAAAGCACGCATAAAAAATGCTATTGCGAATATCAAGGATTTAGAATTTCGAAGATTGAATGATATCGAAGGAGATACTGGAATAGTTCTTATTTTTTTCCTGAATAATCCTGAAATAACAGGCAGATTTGCCGATGCTCTCAGGGCAGAGGGTATTGCAGCATCATCCATGCATAATAAAAGTGTTCCTGACTGGCATATTTACAGCCACTGGGAAATGATCCTTAACCAATGGACTGCGACTCAGGAGGGGTGTCCATACACTTGTGAATATTATCTGAGAAGAGGTGGAAGTATTCAGTACAGTGCAGATATGAATCCAAATACATTACAATACCTTGAACGGTCAATTCATATTGACATTCCGCCTCAAATGACAGAAGAGGATTGTGATATGATCGCCGAAGGTATTAATAAAGTAGCAAATGCTTATTTATAAAACAGGAGGAATTACAATGCCAAATATAGATTTATGCATCGAACCCTTTTTTTTAGGTACTGAAGCATCCGAAAAAATTAAAAAAGTAAAGAAACTCGGATTTGAGGCAGTCGAATTTTGGTTTTGGGATCATGAATTTACTGGAAATAATTTGATCCCGCGCAGGAAAAATATCCATGAAATTTCTTCAGTATGTAAGGATTTGAATATCACGATAACGGATTTGGTTGTCAATTCACCTGACGGGTCGATAGGCGGCTTTCTTACAAAGCCGGAAGATAAAAATAAGTATCTCGAGCGACTTAAAGAAACCATCGAAATTGCGCATAAACTAGATTGCAAAAAACTGATTACCTGTACGGGTAATGAAATTGCAGATAAAACATTTCAACAACAGTTTGACAGTGTAGTACAAACGCTTACCAAAGCTGCAGAAATAGCAAAAAAGGAGGGAATTACCCTGGTTCTGGAGGCGCTTAATTCGTATGTTGATCATGCGGGATACTTCCTGACATCTTCAAAAACCGGTTTTGATATTGTAAGGATGGTTAATAATCCCGGACTGAAGCTGTTATTTGATGTATATCACATGCAAATAATGGAAGGAAACCTTACTGCGTCAATAAAGAACAATATTTCCCTGATAGGGCACTTCCATTCGGCCAGTGTACCCGGGCGGAATGAACTTTATTCCGGAGAGATCAACTATGCATCAATAATTAATACAATAAATGATTCCGGATACGATGGATATTTCGGGCTGGAATATTGGCCGGCAGAGCAGGAAGAAATATCATTATCTGAGACACTGAAGTATCTGAAACACTATAAAAAATGAAAAAAGAAATAAAGATGAAAGAAATTTCCAGAAGAAAATTCATTAAGACAACTGTTTTGAGTGGAGTTGGAGCCTGTTTATTACCTTATGCAGCTTCCTCTCAACGTAATAATAAAACCCAAACTTTTTATATCGCTGCATACGATACTGAAAGTCCCGAATGTCTGGAAGCGTGTCGCAAAATTGTCGAGGTGCACAAACGTTTTCAAATGCCAGCAACATTTTTTATTTTAGGGAAAGTATTAGAGGCAAATTCATCCGAATATCGGAAATTATTGGACGACCCTCTTTTTGAGATTGCCTCCCATACATATTCCCACAAAATGCTTCGAGACAATCCATTCTGTGGCCCTGCCGTGTCACTTGAAGAAAAAAGAAAAGAAATATTCAAAGGGAAAGAAATTGTTGAACGTGTTTTTGAACGGCCCTGTATTGGAATCCGTCCCGGGTGTTCGTTTGATAATGCCTTAAAAGGTGCACAAGATGTACTTAGCCTAGTCAGAGAAGCCGGTTTCAACTATGTGAGTAGTCTGGCCTGGGGACCTGACTACTCATTGCCGGCTCTGCTGATTCAACCTTTTTCCTATGAATCCGACGGTTATGCTGACTTATGGGAACTGCCTGCTCACGGATGGCACGAGAATTTATTGAAGAATAACAACAAAATGGGTCCAAAACGTTTAACCCTCTGGCCCCCTGAGATGCCGGAAGCTATTCCCACAAAATACATTACTAATCCCCGGGAAGAATTTGATATCAATAGAATTTTTCTTATCAAAGCTGCCTCGACGAAAAAAACCTTTGTTTCTTTAATCTGGCATCCCTGGTCACTGCACTCGTTTGATCCGGAAATGAAAATGCTCGATCTTACATTTGCATATATTCGCAAACTGAAACTAAAACCCTGCACTTATGCAGACCTGTATAAATCGGTGTCATCCTGAGTGATGTCAATTGAATATCTTTAAATCACGATTTTATATTGACGATTTAGTTGTCAGGACAATACCAGATAAAGACAGTGCCCAAATTAACTGCATGATCTGTATAGCAAATGAAACTGACATGAACCTGAACATCTGCATTTTCCCCGATTCTGGCATCTTCATATGCGCCTTACGGCGCTGTAACCGGAGACCGCAAACAGAAAAAATCTCTTGAGGCTCTTGCACGCATGTATGGCGGGTCCTTACCCACGAAGTGATTTAATGATTTTCGCCCCGAAAGAAAAAAAATGATGAATGGAAACAAACTTAGAGTAATGACCTTGAAAGAAGTTCCTCATTTACAACGTGCTTTAGGTTTGTGGGACCTTGTATTTTATGGAATTGTTCTTATAACAATAACCGCACCACTCCCTATTTTCGGGATAATCAGCAACCAGACCAGGGGACATGTAGCTACAACCATTTTAATAGCCATGGTGGCGATGTTGTTTACTGCGGTCAGCTACGGACGTATGGCTAGTGTTTATCCGCTGGCAGGTTCAGCTTTTTCTTATGTCGGAAGGTCCATCAGTCCTTCACTGGGATTTCTTACAGGATGGGGAATGGTTATGGATTACATGCTTAATCCAATATTGAGCACTATCTGGAGCAGCAAAGCCATGATGAACATTCTTCCGGAAATACCATATCCGGTTTTCGCTGTTTTTTTTACATTGTTGTTTACATCATTGAATTTAAGGGGAATTAAAACAAGTGCCAGAAATAATCAGATACTGGTCATAGTACTAAGTGCCATTGTTTTGATTTTTTTATTTTATGCCATCCGGTTTGTATTAAATACACCTGAGCTTACACACAGACAACTAATTAAGCCATTCTATGACCCCCAAACATATTCTTTACCACTGGTATTGACCGGAACATCTATTGCCGCTCTGACATATATAGGTTTTGATGGTATATCAACACTTTCAGAAGAGGTTAAGAATCCACGCCGCAATATACTACTTGCAACAGTTCTGGTCTGTTTATTTACAGGAATAATTGCTACTATTGAAGTGTATGTTTCGCAACTGGTTTGGGGTGAGTGGGGAAATTTTCCTGATATCGATACAGCTTTTGTATTTGTTGCCAGGAAGGCAGGAGGAAATACTCTTTTTCATATTATGAATATCAGTCTGTTATTTTCTTGCATTGGAGCTGGTACTGGATCAATGCTTGGAGCCGCGAGATTACTTTATGGCATGGGGCGGGAAGACGCAATACCCAGGAAGTTTTTCGGAGTAATTGATTCTAAAAGGCTTATACCCCGTAACAATGTTCTGTTTGTTGGAGCAACGACTCTGGTTGGGGTTTTTGTACTCAGTTATCAGTTAACAGCTGAAATGCTTAATTTTGGAGCTTTCATAGCATTTATGGGGGTTAATCTTTCGGTATTCTTTCATTTTTTCATCAGGGGAAAGAGCAGGAAGTTTATCAACATTGTCCCTCCTGTTATTGGATTTATATTTTGCTTCTTGATTTGGATAAATTTACGTATTCAGGCACAGATTGCCGGTAGCATATGGATCCTGATCGGAATGATTGTTGGTTTTATAAAAACCAAAGGATTTCGCAAAAGTATCTCATTTTCTTCAACCTTAGATTCCGAATCAGTGACAGACGCTTAAGCGCCCTGCGGCAACATGCGCAGCATCTTCGCCCGGCGAAAGTAAGTGCACAGATTTAATTTTAATAAGATACAAGTACATCTATTGAATTGCTTTGCGTGGGCAAAACAATAGCATCTCTTTTGCGATCCCAGTTATTCCACTCTTTACCGTTTACCATTACTGATTTAATTGGTTTCTCAAAAGGAGCACGGACAAATAATTTAACCTTATCTGCAGGAATGTTTTCAGGAAGATTTAAACTTGCTTCAATTGTATTGGGCATGATACCGCTCCTTATTTCGTAAGATACGTTACCGAAAATAGTGGCTGCGTTATATAATTTGATGACCTTTCCCGGTTCGAGCCAATACCTCGGTGTTCCGGGAGCGAGCCAGAGTTCATCCCCCGCTTCAATAACCAGCATGTCGCATACCCTGTTCACAAAACGGGCTTCATCAGAGATCTTAAACATTGGCCCACTGCCAACTCCCCACCTTCGGTATTCTTCCGTGAAGGCATTGACATCCCGATACAGACAGGAAACCATTGAATTATAAATACTCCTGATAGCCGCAGGTATTTCATTACGTAATAAATAGGACTGAATCGGATTTTGAAGATTTGGTTGAAAAACCATACCCCCCCTGCTGAACCAGTAATCGTCATCAACCACACCATGTATATGTTGTCCCAATGAACTCGATAAAGTAATGTTATCTTCCCAATCATCAAGAATGGCTTCAGAAAGGGGATCATGAGGATCAAGAATACCTGTTGTAATCAGAATCATTGGACCGTACAGAACCTCTCTGGTAGCAGAAAGGCGGTAAGTGAGTGAAGTGTTTTTCCCGTACCTGGAATAATAGCCTGACTGCATTGGTCCAAAGTAACGGAAGCGTTGATAGACTCTCGAAGGAACAAAGGGGACATAAGTATTATCGCGCAACCTCACAACCGGAGATAATTCACTGGATCGCCTTACAGAGGTCTTCAAATCATAAAGATAGTCCTGAGCTTCTTTCTCTAATCTGGCTGCCTGTGGTAATCCTGCCTGTTTAAAAGCTTCAGCCGCAGCGTGCAATCCCAGATAAGCATAAGCGTTAACTGCAAACCAAAAGCCCCAATCATTATTATCCTCCAACTGTCCGGCAGGCAGCAATCCATAATGAAGGACCGGAACTCCATCCTTGTCCTTCATCTTTGTCTGGTTTCTTTGCTCAATAATCCATTCAGCAGCCTGAAACATTTTCGGAGATGCATGTTTTAGCCAAACAGAATCGCGTGACATCAGATAGTGCTGACCTAAAGCCCAGAGTACTGTTCCGTGGTCTAAATTATAGGGGCCGCTGGTATAATTATATTCTTTATCAACTTTGCCTCCGTGAAATACGGCACTTTGATCTCCCGTAAATGTACCGGGCATGGGATCTGTTCCCTGAAGCTTAAGAAAAGTTTCCAGATAGCTGGCAGCTGTCCGATGGTCACCGATCTTATCCAGAAATACGATTTGAAATGCAGATTCGTTGGAATAAACCTGATATCCAAAAGAAGCAGCAGGAACCATAAACAGACCGCTTTTCGGATCCTTCGTCGTACTCATCCGGATATGTGTAATGACAGATCCTGCCATTTCGTTAAATTTCCGTTCAGGTACATTAAATGCAGTAAATTCATTGACCATATTTCTCCAATATGATACTACACGCTGTCGTTCGGTAAAATAATCAAGTGACGATATTTTTTCTCTACTGCTATCCGTTAAATCTCCTACAAAAGGTACGGAAAGATAAAGAGTCACTGTTTGGTTTGCCGGAATATTCAAAGGCAGATCGAAAGCGTTTTGAACCAACTTAATGTCTGATTGAGATACACCCTCCGGCAGTTTTATTTTTGCACGAATATAATTTTTGCCATTTTTCTGGTCCAGAATAAATAAATCCTGAAGCAGCGGGTGGTCAAGCGTTTCGGCTTTTAACCAGACGTGAGAAGTTCTTTCTTCATTTGTCGGATTTGATATATTAAGCTTTACCATCAGGATTGAGGGGGTCTGTTCATAACGGTTCACATCATACGGAGACAAAGGACCTTCCAGTAAAGTCGCAAATCCTTCTTCCAGATATAATAAACCTTCATGATTCCAGCTGACTTCGGGCACAGGTAAATAGTCATTAAGAATTCCCATATGGGAGCTCTTATCATCTCTAATATATACCGGTTCTTTACCCGTCCCGATTGACCAATGCAATTCATTACCACTCCAGAGACACCGTTCCAACTCCCTGCCTTTAGCCTTTGTGGCGCTTTTATTCATAAAGAAACCTCCACCCCACTCAAAACCGAATTTCTGCCAACTTGCATCTGGGGCTAGCGGCAAGTAAAGCTTTCTGCCATCTTCCCTGAGCATTACATCCAATCTGGGAATTTCCCGACAAGCCCTATCATAGGTCTGCTCGGGTTCTTCTTTCAATTTCTCACGGACTGTTTGTCCCATTCTTATATTGGATTCTGTAAATTTAGCCGTATCGGATGCAACAGTTATGTAGACCGAATAAGCAGGGATATAAATCGGGCCAAGGTCCAAGTCATTAATTAAAAATGAGAACGTACCTTCAGATGAATGAACAGTGACAATTGTGAGATCGTTAGAACCAGTTAATGCCGGTGCCGCTACAATCAAATCAGTCATGATTCCTTTTGGTTGTTTCTTTAATTGAAATTTCCATGCATTTTTTGCGGTGAGCTTATCCTTTGCATCCCATTTCCAGCCTGAAACACTCTCAATTTTCCCATTAAAGATTTCAAGTTTGCCTTCTATGGCTTTATAGACCGGCGTATCACAGCCAAACTCAATACGGAGAGATATCTTTTTACCATTTGTAGGTGAAAATACACTTATTGATTTAATCCGTGGAGGTCGGCTATTATAGAGTAATCTGATTTTAAGTGCCCTTCTGAAGTTCACAGCTTCCGGCAGGTTGTCGGCGAGTTTATTCTCCTTCCTGGTCATTGGTTTAAAAGTATATACTACTTTATTGCCGTTTATTTGAAAATCAATATCTGCCGTAAACCATTCCCCCTGCCAGGGGTCATCCATGCGATCTTCTATTGTATGGCTTTTAGGAGCTTCACCCGGCCATGTTTGAAACCAGTATTGTACTTTAGTTTCTTTTGCCAGTGATTCTGAAATCTTACCCTCATAGCCTATTTCTATACTGTTAATATCCCGGGCTTCCTTCCACCAAATACCCATGTTCCATTCAGATGCTGACGTTTGTGGCACTTCAATCAAATCATTTTCTTTCAGGAGATTACCCAAAACTCCGGTTTTGTCTGACCAGTAACATAAATCCCCAAACGGTCTGATATCCCATTTGTAATCATTTTCAGCATTATCACTTTTCAACGAAGCTGAACAGTAAAACAGAAATGAAATTCCTAATATTAATGGCAACTGTCCACTATTTCTTAATGAGTTCATAACTATCTTAGATTTCAGGTTAATTTAGAATGGCGTTACAACTTGCAGTTAGCTTGCTCATAGTTTATTTCAAGGCAAATACCTTAAAGTCTTCCATTAAACCGTAATCGATCATAGAATAGGAATTTCCTTCAGGCTGGATTTCCGGTGCGGTGATGAAATTAGCGGGTCTGCCACCAACCCCATGAGGTACCGTTACATGATGAGGCCCAAGCGTGTTTTTTAAACTCCCGATGACGATTATATCAATATTATTTTCACCCTGGCTTAATTCCGCAGAATAAACATAGGGTTTGGCCTGAATTATTCCGGCCTCCTGTCCATTAATATTAACTGCTGCCACTGTGCCACTCCAGTTGGTTAGTTCGATCTCAAATTTACCTGCCTTTTCGGCCATGATCGTTTTTGAATATCTGACCGACTGCCCGAAGTATGGCATTCCCTGTACTTTCCAGGATCCGAGAGTAAGAGGTCTTGGTGGAATCATTCTCCACCCATGACTCGTCGATTCAAGTCCGAACGATCCCAGCAGGTAAACCGGTTCAATTTCACAGTTAACACTGAACGGATCGGCGAGCAGCCTTACTTCATTCTTACCTTTCTTCAATTGTTTTTCCACGTTAAATACACAAAAATCCGGATCCAGCCAGGTCTCACCTTTTACAGGCTGAATAACCGCTCCGTTCAACGAAACAGTATATAGCCAGGGGCGTTCCACAACCAGCTTCACACTCTTGAAATCTACTCCTCCTCCAATTTCAAAATTGTAAGCTACTTCAAACCTGTCTCCTTTTTTGTAATCTTTCTCCTTATCAAGGAATTCAGTTTTAAATTGTGAAGACTGGAACCAGGGATTCCCTTCATCAAAACCAAAATGTTTATAAACAGAATCAGATGCATTCTTGAAATACATGTCAGTTTCAGGACCGCTTCCAATTTTCAGTTTCAGATAATCCAGGTTAAAGATATTCGGACCAAGGCATGAAATCTCAGTTTTAGAGCCTTCAACAGGTACACGTATTACCTCTTTTGCCACAGGTGCCGGATCAACCACCTTATCCTTAAATACGTAAACCAAATAACTTCCAGATGGATAAAGCTTTACAGGGAAGCTTACCTTATCCCCTGATTTTTCATATGGAATTGGTAATATCTTACCGGTTTCAGCAGAAAGTTCCTCAACCGAAGCTCCGGAAACCGTAATCTCAGCGGCAGATATATTGTCGAGACTGAAATTTGAGAAAAATATTACCTGTCCGTCTTGCATCTGCCTGCGGTGGTGATATAACTGGCCATTAGCTTCAGTAACAATAACAGTGAAATCAGGCTCGGGCAATGTTGCATCGATGATTTCAGGAGTCAAAACAGGATATTTTGTCCATGATTTACCTGAAGTAAGTCTTATTAATTTATCAGAAGGTTCAGCCGCAATATACCTGGGACCTTCACCCAGTTGAATTACTTTTCCTCCGTTAGCAACATATTTCTTAAGCAGATTGAACGTTGGTTTTTCTAAATTATCCATTACATCTGGTATGATTACAATATCATAGCTGCACTGGTTAACACAGAATTTTTTCCCGGATACTTTGCCATAATCACGAATAATATTCTCATCTCCAAGATCATACTCAACCTGTTTTTGTTCAAGAAGGCTAAGCATGCTGCTGAAAGCAGGATTTATATCATTATACCGCTTGTTAATTTTATCTCTTTCCGGAGAGAAATACATCCATGCAGTGGTAGTGGGTTCAAGGATGAGTATTCTGTTTTTCTGTTGTCCGGATGAAAGTGCAGCGGAAAGTCTTCCAAAATAGTCGGCCTGGTATTGGTACTGTTTCCAATATGGTGCATAGGGCCCGAATGATTGAGGATAATCGAATTTTCGGTCGCCCATAAGTGACATGAACGAAAGATGCTGATTTAACAGATTAACTCCCAGGACAAAAGCCCAATCACCATTGCGCTTCATCTCATCAAACCTAAATTCCCAGCCTGAACCTCCATACGCTTCGCAAAGAGCCCGCTCACATCCAAACTGATTCACTACGGAAGAGAGTTCTTTAACCGAGCGAATATTTCCAAACTGATCAGGACGCATTATTTCAGAATTATAAAGAAGGTCAATTCCAGGTATCTGATGGTATGCATACATGGCCATATTATCTGGTCCCTCAATGGGGCTTGGCCAGCCATGTTCCCAGTAATGCCCTGTCCATGATAGATTATTTTTCTTGCAGTAAGAAGACATGGGTATGGACCAGCGTTTAATAAACATATCAAGGATGGTAGCATTATAATCATGCCTTAATTTCATCCAGTTGCCGGTTTCTTCAATCATTGAAATCATATTGGATTCAAGGTCATAGCCGTGTAACTTCTTAAACCACGATGCCAGGTCGGGAGACCAGCGTACTGTTCCTCCGATATCGGTATCAGTGTTGGGTTCATCGCTGAATACACCCGGGATGGTTTTACCGAAATCATCACCAACGGATTTTTTATACCCCGTAAGTGTAATGTCAATAAATTTCTCTGTTACGCCTTTTGCAAGCAAATCAACATAGGAGAAACCACCGTACCATTTAGACTTTGGGAAATCACGCAGGGTGAAAACCATATACCGGCCGGATGAACCATTTTCTTGTGATGCTGTTGGGGTAATATACTGCCACTTCCCGTCAATATATTTAAAAACGTATTTAACCTGCTGATTTTCTCCAATGGACAACGTGCTAATTTCATGGGGTACCAGCGCAACACCCTGGTTATAAGATTCCGGCATCTGTTCGTTTACATGTCCACCGGCAAATCCGCTCGGGTAAGAATTTTCATCATAAATCCAGAGTTTCATGTCCAGCTCCTTTGCTACATCTCTTGAATATTTAACCAGGTCGAACCAATGGGATGAAAGATATTCGGTCATCAAACCATACCTTGGGTGAAGAAATACTCCACCGAAGCCTCTATTCTTAAAATCACAGAGAGTACGATCAATATCTTCCTTCGAAACATCCTTGTTCCAAACCCAGAAAGGAGCTGACCTGTATTCTGATGAAGGATCAGAAAAAATGGAAATCAGCTGATCATAGGAATTTACTTTTGGATTGACAATTTTTTTCTCTTTCTGTTGACAGGAGAGAAGAGTTAAAAAAATAACCCCCAAAGTATTTAGTTTGAATTTCATGGCAGTTTAGGTTATTATTTTATTATGAAATATTTAGTTCACCAGGATTATGGTTAATTTTATTGGTTTACAGATGTCTTTTAAAATAAACCAGTATATCAAACCAGCCTTGAGATATCTTTTACAAGTTCGTGAATTTTGATAAGAAATTGGGATAAAAAATCTAACGGTTTATCATAAACACAGCTGGCATACTTTTTCACTGAAATACGGGCATCAAGTCTGGCAAGCTGGTCTGTTTCATTATCTGCAATAACCAGACCTGTAATTCGTGAAGGAACAACAAATAGAGCCGCCGGAATAAAGTGAAAGGGTGATGATCCGGTCTCAAAATTATAGATGAGTCTAACGGCCTGATACCTGAGAAGTACACTGGAAAACCCATCCTCATAATTTTAAGACAATCGCGTATCTGGCTATCGCATACGCATCCCGCCACTCCTTTACGTTTTGCAATGGTGCTCATAAGTTCGCCCCATGGGGCATTGGTACCTCCATAATCCGTTGAGTGCACAGCCACATCTCCAGGCCGCAGGGAATCCATTGCTTCAATTTCAAGTTCATCGAGGATATCACCTACAGCTGCTACATAAAGATTCTTCCATATTAAATCAAAAAAAGATGCATCGTTTTGGAATGTTGCCATTAGCTTGTTAAAATTGGTTATATAAATACTAAAAGTAATTAACGCTGATAAGGTATGTCAGACCAGGAGTTAAAGTTACTGAAGCGTATTCACTTCCTTTAATAATTATCCTGTCAAATTTAATATTTTGCCTGTTCACCGTGACAGAACTAATTTCTAAATCACCATGTATGGATGGAAGAAGAAAAGTCAGTCCTTCAGGATTATTAATTCCTGAAGTAAGCTTAAATGCCAGTGTGTTGTTTGACCACTTAATATCTGAAAACACAGCCTCATCTTTCATTTTCAGAAATTTATAAACTCTTTCGGCAGTCCAAACCGGCACTCCCCTGGTATTGCAATAGTCAAGAACCCTAAGTCCAGCTTCCCTGCACTCTCCCCAATACCAGGTGTGGTAGTTTGCATTTATATATGTGTAGTTTTCCTCATCCAGACT
>Ga0102851_10001542_pt1 | contig 13244 bp, 13 predicted proteins | sample Mud3Dept3metaG_FD_79558 | JGI IMG/M metagenome (GOLD analysis project Ga0102851, IMG submission 79558) | Freshwater wetland microbial communities from Ohio, USA, analyzing the effect of biotic and abiotic controls - Mud 3 Core 4 Depth 3... | ecosystem: Environmental > Aquatic > Freshwater >... | reverse complement strand
CTGGTTTCCTACATTCGCTCACGCGGTCAATCTTTGGGTTGGGATACAAAAGTTGGAATACTTACTCGCTTTGAGCGATACGCAGTTCTAGCGCCCACATTGATCTTCAATGTTCCTTTGATTGGCATCACGATCATTGCGATTTTTGCAAATATCACAGCCTTGCAAAGGATAATTGATGTCCGGCGCCAATATTATCAGGGGTTAAATAAGTAATGCCTCCATCTACTATTTACATCGGACCTTTACCAATTCACTTATATGGCATCATACTCATGCTTGGCGCTTTAGCTGGGGCGTTTCTTGCCTCCAGAGAAGCTAAACGACGTGGCGAAAACCCAGAAATTGTCTGGGATGCCCTGATCTGGGTGTTGATCGGCGGAATCATTGGAGCCAGACTATGGCATATTTTTTCACCCCCACCATCCAACGTAGACCAGGGATTGACTACCCTTTTTTATTTAACTCACCCGCTAGATGCGCTGGCTGTCTGGAAAGGTGGATTGGGAATTCCAGGTGCGGTAATTGGTGGAGTGCTCGCTCTGACCTTATATTGCCGCAGGCATGCACTGGATACCCGGCTTTGGTTAGATATCGGCGCACCAGGATTAGCGCTGGCACAAGCTATCGGCCGCTGGGGTAACTGGGTTAACCAGGAGGTTTATGGCAAACCTTCTGACCTGCCTTGGGCAATACCCATCGATGCCCAACATCGCCTCCCGGGATTTGAGCTAGTTGAGCGCTACCACCCATTATTTCTATACGAATCGCTTTGGAATCTTTTCAATGCGCTTCTGTTACTCTGGCTGGGGAGGCGTTTCGAGCAGCGCCTGATTCCTGGAGATCTATTCCTGGTTTATGTAATTGTCTATTCTATCGGACGTTTTTTGCTTGAATTCTTACGTTTAGATGCATCTCAGATTGCAGGGATAAATTTCAATCAGACAGCAGTCGCAGTAGTTGGGCTTGTTTCTGCTGCTATCCTGGTGTGGCGACACATCAGGAGGAGAAATGAGTCCGATGCTTAGTTTCAACTTGTTATAAAAACTATGGCAAAATTAATTATCTTAGGTACATCGAATGCAATTCCGGATGACCATCATGAAAATACACATATGGCGCTCACCACGGAGAACCGTCTTTTATTAATTGATTGTCCAAATAATCCAACAGCTCGTTTACCTCAAGCCGGATTAAATCTTTTTGATCTGACAGATCTTATACTCACTCACTTCCACCCGGATCATATATCAGGCGTACCTACCCTTTTGATGAGCAGCTGGTTGCTAGGCAGGAAAACAGCGCTAAATGTTTATGGGTTAGAGTACACCCTCGACCGTCTGGAACAAATGATGAATTTGTACGAATGGGGTACTTGGCCGGATTTCTTTCCTATCCATTTTCAGCGCATACCAGAAACCGAGCATGCATTGGTATTAGATGATGTGGATGTTCGTATATCCAGCTCACCCGTGCATCATTTTGTTCCAAATATTAGTGTCAGGATAGAAATTCCGGGTTCCGGGCGTGCTGTTGTTTATTCAAGTGATACCGAACCCTGTGATGAGGTGGTAAGGCTGGCTTCAGGAGCAGACATCTTGATCCATGAAGCAACCGGCGAAGGCCCAGGTCATACTTCAGCTGAACAGGCGGGTGAGATCGCTCAAAAAGCGGGGGTAAAAACGTTGGTTCTTATCCATTATTATGCGAAACAAAATTCCCCAGACCAGCTCTACGAACAGGCAAAAAAAACCTTCACCGGAGAGATCGTCCTGGCGAAGGATTTCATGGAGTTGGGAATTTAATTATTAAATGGGGTCAATTTCACCCCAAATTGAAATAAGATTACCAGCCTTCTACGAATGGCAACCATTCATCGTTGGTTTTTACATGTCGGGCGAACATATAGGAAGCTGAGGTTGGAGGCTCTGCTGGAAGACGCAAGAGATGCATGTGTGCTTGCTCAATGGTACGCCCTCCTTTATGATGGTTGCAGGGAGGGCAGGCGGCTACCAGGTTGTTCCAGCTATGCAAACCACCCAAACGGCGTGGTACCACATGGTCTATCGTCAAGTAAGTGGCATGCTGGCCGCAATACTGGCAGGTAAAATCGTCGCGGCGTAGAATTTCACGCTTGGTCAAGCGCACCTGAGGTCTTGGTCGATGCACCATGTGGTCCAGGCGGATTACGGAAGGGCGCGGAAAGGAAATCGAAACGGTCTTAATTTCCCCGCGCCCGTTTAACACCAGACTGGCTTTACCAGTCAAGATCAAGCCGATCGCCCGACGAGTTGTACAAACGTGGATCGGCTCAAAATTAGCATTAAGAACCAACACAGGCTCGTACATAGCTGATAATAAACTTCGCCAATTATAGCATGGGATATTACATTAGATTTTTATTTAAATCTATTACAATCAAGCTATGGAAAATGATCCAGACCTAAACAGCAACCTACAGTTCAAACCCGAACTGATTTCACGCAGAGGCGAGTTGGTTGCCTGGTTCTGCGCGGCGCTTGTTTGGGCAGGCTGGTTAATATTTATTATTTCCGACAATAAAGTCCCAGTAACGGTTTCATTCATGGGTATATTCTTACTTTTCACTGCCTTAGCGATTAGTCTTGGGAATTGGATGGATCGGAGAACAAAAATCAATATTTTCAGCGATCATATTAGCTTTGAGAATGGTGTAAGACATGCGAATATGGTTTGGGAAGATATCCAGCGCATAGAAGTGCTGCCCTCAAATTGGGGGAAGAAAGTGAGAGTCATAGGTAGACGCTCGCATTTTGATTTTCGAACATTGGGTGAAGTGAATGTCCGTGGTGAGATCAAAGCACGGCTGGGCTTCATAGATGGTGATAAAATATTGGACATGATCGTTCAAAAAGCAGGATTGATACCAGCTGAAGTTTCCAACACTGGTTATTACTACACCCGGCGGTGAGAATCCCTCTGCGGCGAATTGATCGCGCCCTCCCCGCAGAGGGCGCGTTTTATTGTCTGTCTGGGATGATCAGATAGGAGGAATGATGGTTGATGTGAAGATGATGACCCTAGATGAACAAGTGGAATACTTAATGCAAGGCACTGAATATGGCGATGATGAGCTAAAAAGGGCTATGGCTGCAGAATTACGCCAGCGCTTGACGGAGGCCAGGCAGGAAGGGCGCCCATTGAGAATTTATTGTGGATTCGATCCGCGTACCAGTGACCTGCATCTGGGACATACTGTTCCCATGCGCAAGCTGCGCCAGTTCCAGGAGCTTGGCCATGAGGTCATTTTTTTGATTGGCAATTACACCTCGTTAATTGGCGATCCTTCGGATCAAGATCGACTGCGCCCACTTTTAACTCCTGAGCAGACTGCAGAAAATGGACGCACTTATGCAGAGCAAGCCTTTAAAGTATTGGATAGAGAGAAGACATTAATCCGTTACAATGCAGACTGGCTCTCTAAATTGTCATTTGCGGATCTCATTAAGCTCGCCTCGAATTTCACGCTGCAACAATTCTTGACGCGAGAAAATTTCAAGTTGCGCTGGGAACGTAATGAGCCAGTTTACCTTCACGAGACCTTTTACTCACTGATGCAGGGCTACGATGCCTTTGCTTTACACACTGACATCCAGGTGGGTGGAACCGATCAATTGTTTAACATTGTCACTGCGGCGCGTAAGATCATGACCTTCTTAGGGGAGAAGCCGAATATCGCCATCATCCTGGGCATATTGCCGGGAACGGATGGCGAAGTCAAGATGAGCAAATCTTTAGGTAACCATATCCCTTTAATGGCTACGCCTGAAGATATGTATGGCAAGGTTATGAATATACCAGACAAGGCGATGGGGCAGTTTTTCCGATTGGTAACCCGTTGGGCTCCTCCGAAGATTACAGAAATAGAGAGGGGTTTGGCGGAAGGAAGATTACACCCACGTGATGTTAAGATGATACTGGCGAGAGAGATCGTGGCGATATATCACTCCGAAGAAGCTGCCGAACGAGCTGAGCAGGCTTTTGTGCGTGTCTTTCAGCAGGGGGAAAGACCCGTAGATATGCCTGAATATTCTTTTCAACCTGGGAAAACGGTCTTAGATGTTTTGGTCGATGGAAAACTGGTTTCGAGCAAGAGCGAGGCCAGGAGGTTGCTCCAACAAAACGGCGTTCGTCTGGATGGGGAGATATTGAGTGATGCGAACCAGGAATTTCCTCACCCTGGAGTACTCCAGGTAGGAAAGCGCAGATATTTGCGCGTTGTCTAGATTGTTATTTCTTGTGGTCAAGGATTTAAGGCGGTTTGAAGAAGAGTTTGCCCAATTTGGATAGCGGTCTGAGCATTGGTGTCTTCCAAAAGTAATGCCAGCGCTAGGGGTGTTGCGGGGTATCCGGGGAGAGAGCCACCCAAAAACCAGGTGACAGGCGCTTCACCACTATTACTCTCTAAGTGTTTCCCAATCGCTATGCTTTGCCAAAAGGGCTGGTCTGAAACGGCGAGGGCTTTTGCCGCTTTTTGGGCAGCTTCTTGAGAGAAGATCCTGCGTGGTGTACCTGAGGCGGGGAGTAACATCCAGCCTTTATCAGGGAGATTAGTTGCAGTAGCTAGCTGAGGGGCGGGAATCACCCCCTCGCCGCTGAGTGCTGCAGCAGCTAAGGCCAATTGCAGTGGGTTTAAGCGCAAGTCCTTACCCAAGGCTGCCTGGGTTTCATCTGGAGTTTCTTGAGGTGGTTGGGAAGATGCGGTGGGTAGAAGTGATTGTGGTGCTGTGTAAAACCCCAAATTCTGGTAGAGAGTTTGTATTTGGTCCGCCCCGATCGTTTTACCCAGTGCCGCGGATGCGTTTGAACAACCGTTAGAAATTCCTGTTCCCCAGGCTTGATCAGAAGTGGGGTTCGCGCAGTCTGTAAATTTTATCCCGAATTGAGCGCTTGGGGGTTCAGAAAGATTTGTTAGGGAGCCATCTTGAATGGCTTGAGCCAGAAGAAAAGGACTCGCGGCTGGCCCGACCGGATACAAACCTTGTGTTGCGCGATTAAGTAGCGGAGAATTACTATCCTGCATTAACTGCTCCCAGTCGATCTTAAGATTGTTAGCATTAAAAGTAGGATGGGAGGCCATAGCCAGAATTTCCCCATTCTGGGCATTGATCAATACCAATGCGCCTTTATGTTCGCGGAGAAGTTCGTCCGCCTTGCCTTGCAGGTCAAGATCAAGGCTGGTGCGGACATCCAATCCGAGTGGGGGATGTCCAAAAAGCAAGTAATGCCACCATACCATCCAGGAGGGATTACCTTTCTGGCCACGTAGCGTTGTGTCGAGAGCGGTTTCTAAGCCTGTTTGGCCAAAGGTTGGATTGGTATAGCCGATGACATTGCTTAGGTCAGGATAGCTGAAATGACGCTCATATTCTCCAGGGTTTCCGATAGTTGAGGAGATCAGATTATTCTTACGGTCGAGGATAGCTCCACGTAGAACAAAGCGGTCATTAATGGATCGGCGAGGATTATCTGTTCGACCAAGCAACGCTGGGCTGCGATAAATTGTCCACCATCCAGACGCTAAAGCAATCATCAAAATAGTCACATAGAAGATCTTAGCCAAGTTCAGATATGGTTGGGTATTTAGTTGTATTACGGATTCACCTTCGCCCTTACGGCTTATGTGGAGCAGGAACAAAACGGATAGGAATGAGGTAACCAGCGATGAACCACCATAAGAAACAAAGGGCAGGGTGATGCCAGTGAGTGGCAGAAGGCGTAAGTTGGCTGAGATAATCCATAGACTCTGACCAGCCAGTAACACCACCAGACCAGCCGCCAGATAGCGGCGAAAAACATCAGTGGTTGAGATCGCAATGTGTATCCCTCGGTTTATAAATATTGCTATCAGCATCAGTATCGCAATAGCGCCAATCAATCCCATTTCTTCGGTGATGGAGGTGAATATGAAGTCTGAATGAGCGATGGGAACAAGTTCAGGATAGCCTAATCCTGGACCTCTTCCGATAATTCCGCCGTTAGCCATGGCAATCAGCGACTGGACTATTTGGTAGCTATTCCCACTGGGATCCAGCCACGGATTCAGCCAGGCGTCAATGCGAAGGTGAACAACGTCGAACAAGACATAACCCACAGCAATAGCCACTGTGAAGGCTACTCCCGCTAGCATGAGTAACCACTTCTCTCCGGTTGCAAGGTAAACCTGGAAGGTGTAAATCAAGACCAGAATAAAGGCTGTGCCCAAATCACGCTGGACAATCAGCAAGGTGGTGGCAAAACCGAGCATAATAAGGGTTGGTGCAAGTAGCGGTATGAGACGTGACAGATGGCGCATCTGCCTGCTTGTTCTGCTAAAGGCGGATTCAGTGCTTAATGATGGGGAAATTAATCGGGCAGAATTACCAGTCTTCGACGATATCTGCGCTTGAGGCAGTGTGGGGGAGATGAGGTCTCCCCTATTTATGGTGGGTTTAGAACCAGTGACATGAACATTTCGATCAGCTAAATAAGCGGCTAGATAAACAACAAGCAGCAGTTTTAATGGTTCTGAAGGTTGCAGGTAAATACCACAACATCCCAACCACATGCGTGGTCCATAGCCGAGTGGATTCGTACCAAACAGAAATGTCAGCCCGGTTAAAAGCAGGATGCTGGTAAGCCAGAGATATTTGTAGTGTCTTAAAAAACGCAAGTCAGAAGGAAGACGAAAGCCCAAGATTAAAAGTACGCTCGCAACCAACAACCAGATACTCTGACGAAGACCTAGATATGGATCAAGACGCCATATTGTTAGTAATCCCCAACCAGAGAGCAAACCGATCACTGGCAACAAATATGGATCCCGATCGGGTATCCAGCGCAAGGATTGGTAGTGGGCAATAACCATCGTTACAATCCATAGAATGAAGGCTACCCAATGGTCCCATCTAATCTCAACTTGTCCAATTTGGCTGCGCACAATCGGGGAGATGGATAATGCAAGACTAAATAAACCCAAGAAGATTGCTGCCAGGGATAGGAGCTGACCTTGAAGCCTCGCCGGATTCTTAAGAGGAGACTTAATAAACACAGGTTTTGATTTAAGTCCTTATCTGTGGTTGCAAATACCTGTCTACCAACAATCCCAGTTTCTTTCGTGTTTCTTCGGGGATGACATCAGGGCTAGTAATAAGCGCGTCACGCAATGCGTGGCAACATTGACAGGTGCGTTCCAAAGAAAGCCTGCGCACTAAATTGTGCACTGCTTCGTTTGCAATGCGCACATTTTTGTTGAGAATCTCGATTACCATCTCTACGGAAACCGGTTGTTCACTGACATGCCAGACGTCATAATCAGTGACGTGAGCCATAACAGCATAACAAATTTCCGCTTCGCGCGCCAGATATGCTTCTGGAGAAGTGGTCATACCAATCAACGACATGCCCCAGGCACGAAATACGTTGGATTCGGCACGAGTAGAGAACCTCGGACCTTCGATGGTGATGAAAGTGCCGCCACGATGGATTGTAGCCTGGGTTGCTTGTACGGCTTCGTAGAGGTGATTGGTTAAATCAAGGCAGAATGGATCAGCAACAGAGACGTGAGCAACCAATCCATCACCGAAGAAACTGCGTCTTCGTTCTCGGGTAAAATCGAAAACCTGATCTGGAATGACCAGATCACCAGGGGCATAGTCATCACGCAGCGAACCGCAAGCGCTAATGCTGAGAATACGTTCCACCCCGAGCGATTTCAAGGCAAAAATATTGGCGCGGTAATTCACCTCACTCGGTGAAATGTGGTGACCGATACCATGCCGAGCCAGAAAAGCAACACGTTGATTTTCTAAAGTTCCTAAAATGATGGGGGCGCTAGGTTTCCCAAAAGGAGTCATCAGTTCCTGAATTTTGGGATCTTTTAAGCCCTCCATTTCATAAAGACCCGAGCCTCCGATCACAGCAAATTTTGGGGAGTCATTCATGGTAGTTTTCTCCGATGTGTATTGTTAATTCGACGCCACCACAGCGTAATTTGTCTCCATTGGTAATCACCATTGGCTCCTCCACTGTTTCTTGGTTGAGAAATGTGCCATTGGTAGATTTTAAGTCTTCCACCCACCACTGTTTATGATGATGGGAAAGTTTGGCATGCCTGGCAGAAATGGCACGGTCTTCAAGAAACAGCTCACATGTCGGATCTCGACCAATGATTACCTCAGTAATGTTATAAGAGAACCGTTCAGGAACGTTATTTGTCTGTCGAGAGAGGGATATACTGGGTGGCTTATGAGTCGATAAGATCTTTTGGTATTCTTTCAATTCCCTCCACAAGGTGAGTAAAGCCCATCCCAGGAAAGCGAACAGGCATAGGGCGATTAATAATCTAAGAATTAGAAGGATAATGCCACTCATGAGTCAATTAACTACGAAGAATTTCACCTATATACTTTAATGGGACAAATTTAGTCTGATGGCCAGGCAAATTTCTGGGTTTCCCCATGCAGATTTGTATCCTGACCAAAAACGAGTGGAATTCCAGCCAGAGAAATCACATCTCCGGGACGCAAAGCATGCTCATTCACTGGTTGGTTGTTGACATATGTACCACCGGTTGAGCCGAGGTCAAAGATGACGAACTGCCCGTGAATTAGCCTGATCTGCGCATGTAACCGGGAGATGCGCGAGTCATCAATTACCAGATGATTGTCAGCTCGGCGTCCAATATTAATCACTGTTTGTTCAAGTGTAAACAATTGGGTTCCATCGACGATCAGGAATGCATTAATTGGGATTTCTTCCTGATCCTGGTCTAATGGCGCTTCCATCGCCATGGTGTGTGGTAAATCATCCGGATCGTGATAAGCAAATATCCTCATATCTCCCTGTAAGACATTTTCATCTGGAACAATTAGAATCTGAGGTGAATGGTAAAAGGTTAAACCAGCTTCTTCTCCTGCTTGGTGCAATGCGTCTGAGACTCCATCCAGGGCGGAAGGATCAGATGAGATTTTTTCCGCTTCACTCGGGTAAAGGTGTAACTCAAAGTTTGAGGGGACAACCCAATTGCCATCTGTATCTGAGCGTAAATGTTGATGTAGAGCTATCACAAAACGATTGGTTAAATCACCTGTGCTTTGCATACTAGGGAAAAATCGGGCAGAGCCTCCTTCAATAAGAGCTTGAAGATGTGATTCCAGCTGAGTAAATGTCTTTTCGATGCTTCTCACTCTTAGTCCTTCCTGTTTCGGGAAAGTATTATAAGCTCATAAGTGAAAATTGGTAACCTTTCATTGGAAGTAGATTGACCTACACTATTGATGCTGAAATCCGTTATACTCAGGATATGGATGAGTCTCAGATTGTAGGATTTCGCGAAATTGAACATACGGCGGATTGGGAGCTGGAAGTCTGGGCGCCTACTCTACCAGCGTTGTTAGAACAAGCTGCACGTGGCATGTATGCGCTAGCTGGGATAGAGCTAAATGAAACCATGCGAGAAATGCGGAAAATTGAATTGCGTTTCGTCGATGTGGAAAGTTTGCTTGTCTCTTTCCTATCGAAGTTACTCTATTTTGGTGAGACTCAGGAGATTGGTTTTGATAGCTTTCTTTTGGTAATGAAGGATGATAAGCTCAAAGCAGTGCTTTATGGGGCATCAATCGCCAAGCAAACCAAGGAGATTAAAGCCGTAACATACCATAACCTGAAAGTTGTTCAAACGACAGATGGATTTAGAACGAGGATCGTTTTTGATGTATAACGGCTGGTGGATTGAAAAAAGCACTTAATAGGAGAGGTGGAATATGGTTTCTCTACAAGACTTAACACGCATCAGCGATTATGAATGGGAAATACCCAGAAGTTTCCGCCAGGATATGCAAGTCCCAGTGCGCATTTTTGCCACAAAGCGCCTTCTTGAGAAAGTGATGGATGACAAATCCCTGGAACAGGCGGTTAATTCAGCTACTCTACCAGGGTTGGTAGGTCATGTTTTAGTCATGCCGGATATGCATCAGGGTTATGGTTTTCCTATCGGCGGTGTTGCAGCCACCCGTTACCCAGATGGCGTGATCTCACCAGGAGGCATCGGGTATGACATCAATTGTGGCGTACGTTTACTGTCATCACAGATTTCCTGTGATCAAGCAAAACCATACTTGAACGATTTGGCTTCGGCTTTAAATCATTTTTGTCCAAGCGGGGTTGGAACAAAGGGCTCATTAAGGATGAATGAAAAAACTCTCGACCAGGTTTGCCGGGAGGGATCGCGCTGGGCGTTGAAAGAAGGTTATGCCAGTGAGATGGATGTGCGGCGCACAGAAGAGTCGGGCTGCCTGGATGGGGCGGACCCTACCAAAGTTAGCGCACATGCTAAAGAGCGAGGCCGCCCGCAGATGGGCACCCTGGGCGCTGGAAACCATTTCATTGAGGTGGACGTTGTCGACCAGATTTTCGAGGCGCAGGCGGCTCAAATCATGGGATTAGAAGAGGGGAATCTAGTTGTGCAGATACACTGCGGCTCACGTGGTTTTGGACACCAAATTTGTACCGATTATGTAGAAGAATTTCAGAAAGCAGTCAGGCGCTATAATATCCAACTCCCAGACAGGGAACTGGTTTGTGCTCCATTGAGCTCGCCGGAGGGGCAGTCTTATTTGGGCGCCATGCGTAGTGCGGCTAATTATGCATTTGCAAACCGTCAGGTGTTGGCGCATAACGCTCGCCTGGCTTTCGAGCAAGTGTTTGCTGGTAAAGTGAAGAACTGGCATCTTAGCCAAGTCTATGATATCGCTCACAACATGGGCAAGATTGAAACGCATAATATCGAAGGCAAGCCGATGAAGGTATGTGTGCATCGTAAAGGGGCAACCCGCGCCTTTGGACCAGGAGCACCAGGTTTACCGCCTGAGTATCAGGTGATAGGGCAGCCGGTATTGGTGCCGGGCAGCATGGGCACTGCTTCCTGGGTCCTTGTTGGAACTGAGACAAGTATGCAACGCTCGTTCGGTTCCACTTGTCATGGCGCTGGCCGGGTTATGAGCCGTCACAAAGCCAAAGCCTCGGTGCGCGGCGATAAGCTGCGACAGGATTTAGAAGCAGATGGCATCCATGTGCGCGCTGGTTCGAATGCAGGTTTAGCCGAGGAAGCTCCACAGGCATATAAAGATGTTGATGCTGTGGTCGAAACAGTTGTTGGGGCGCAGATAGCTCGTAAGGTGGTGCGCTTGCGTCCCGTGGCGGTTATCAAAGGTTAATCAAATGGAACTAAATCAAGCTAGCTTACGTCTTGCAATGTAGTTAGAGTGGAGGTAGGTATGAAACATGGTTTACTTGGATCACTCTTGATTATGATTCTCCTGACTGCCCTTACATTGGCAGGTTGCAGTGATATTGAAAATATCTTTCCGAAGACATACCCCCCATCTGAAACGAAGGAGGCAATTTCACCAGAAAGTCCGAAGGGCGAAGTGCCAGATTTGGCTACATATCCAGGACCCATATCCCAGGAGCCACCCGATTGGCAACCTCAGCCGAGCGATGCGATCTTGACCCAGGGTGAGGCATTAATCGAGAATAGCGAATTGCTTGTGCTGGAAATCTATCCTCCGCAGTACATGTTAAGTCTGAAGGGAAACCTGCCGACGCCGTGTCACCAATTACGCATCCATATTCCTGATCCAGATGAAAAAGGACAAATAATGGTCCAGGTTTATTCAGTGGTGAACCCGAATGAGATTTGCATCCAAGTGTTAGAGCCATTTGAAGTTACAGTTCCCCTGGAGGTTGTCTCAGGGAATAATTACTCAATATGGGTGAATTCTGAGCTAGTTGGGGAAATTGTTCCTTGACGAATAACTTATTGGAGTGGATGCGAGATATCTGCCAAACTTGCATTCGTTAGAGAGATGAACGCAGTGACTGGCAGACAGATGTTCAGGCCACGTTGCCCACCAGAAATGTGAATTTCCTGGTATCGGGTAGCGGATGCATCAATTACGACCTGGAAGCCTCGCTTGAGCAAAGCTAAAGGCGAGATGCCACCAGCCTGCAATCCGGTGAGGTGTTCGGCTTCACGTTCAGTTGCAAGATTGAGTTTCTTTTCGTTCAATACCTTTGCCAGGGCTTTGAGATCAACTTCCTTGTCGCCTGGGACCACTGCCAGGATTGGCTTGCCACTTTCCAGACGGGTGACAACAATGGTTTTGAATACTTGCTCCAAGGGTACATCCAGCAAGCGGGCAGTTTCCAGAGCGCCTAATTTCGCTTTGGGGAGCTCATAGGCAGTATAAGGGATTTGGTGTGAATCGAGCAGGCGGGTGACGTTATTGCGGGTATTCATTTTAGATCGGTAAGGACATTGTGAATATTGCACCCCCTTGAGGGTGGTTGGCAGCGGTGAGCGTTCCACCATGCGCCTCCACAAGCTGGCGAGCGATTGCCAGCCCCAATCCAGTGCCTCCTTCCGAGCGGCTGCGTGAACGATCAACGCGGTAGAAACGCTCGAATATATGAGGTAGAGCCTCAGATGGGATACCAGAGCCGCTATCATGGATTATAAGATTTACCGTTTTACGTGTACGATCAATAGCTATGTGAATTGAACCACCATCCGGAGTATAGCGGAGGGCATTAGATAGCAGATTGTTCAGGATTTGCTCCACTCGCATCGTGTCGATTGATACGGGGGGAACCGGTGAAGAATTCAATTGTATGGTAATCTGACGGTTATTGGCTTGAGGTTTAAACCTCTCTACAAATCTTTCAACGAGAGCGGGTAAGTCTGCCTCTGTGCGCTCCAATTTTAGCTCACCCGATTCAGCCAATGCCAGGGTGCGTAAATCTTCCACCAGATGGGTTAATAGTATGTTCTGATCCAGGACAGGAGTCAGGCTATCGGAGTTGAGTGGGTAAATACCGTCCTGGAGTGCTTCCAGGTTTGCCCGCTGGACAGCGAGTGGATTACGCAGCTCGTGAGCGATGTCGGCAGTCATTGCCCGGCGGCTAGTTTCAGCAGTTTGTAGCGAGACAGCCATGTAGTTGAATGCTTCGCCAAGAGTTGCCAGCTCGTCATCTCCTTGCACTGGAACGCGTTGTGTAAGGTCTCCACTGCCCAGTTTTCTTGCAGCTTTAGTCATCTCGCGCACCGGTTTGATCAACCGGTCGGTCAATACAAATGCCAGGACAACCGCCAACCCACAAGCAATCAACGCTGCTATCAGGGCAGCACGCGTCAGTCGATTCAACAAGAAACGCTCATCATTGAT
>Ga0102851_10001541_pt1 | contig 13246 bp, 16 predicted proteins | sample Mud3Dept3metaG_FD_79558 | JGI IMG/M metagenome (GOLD analysis project Ga0102851, IMG submission 79558) | Freshwater wetland microbial communities from Ohio, USA, analyzing the effect of biotic and abiotic controls - Mud 3 Core 4 Depth 3... | ecosystem: Environmental > Aquatic > Freshwater >... | reverse complement strand
GCTTGCAGACTGGCTGATCTTTTATAATACCCAGCGGGTCCACAAGGGCCTGCAGAACAAGACACCGGTCGATTATCTCATTGAAGAAGGGGTATTGTCGCAAAAGTGTTGGACTTATACACTACATTGACTTTTCCCCGGGCCTGTGCTAAAAAACCGACAAACGGTGAGTGTAGCTCAGTAGGTTAGAGCACTGGGCTGTGGACCCAGTGGTCGAGGGTTCGAATCCCTTCACTCACCCCACTGAAACGCAGTGGCTAGTGGTCAGTTGCCAGTGGCCAGTCGAGAATAAGATCCAAAAATCAGAACACACGGACATGGTGGAGCATGGACAAGGAAAAAGTTGCCGAGAAGGCCAAGGCTGTTAGCAAGAACGGGAAGATCTCCTGCAAGCAGGCGCTGAAGCTGGCGGAGGATGAGGGGGTTGGCTCCAGGGAACTGGGAGAGCTCCTGAACGAGCTCAAGATCAAGGTGGCTTCCTGCCAGCTTGGTTGCTTCCCTTAACGGGGTCGTATTACCGGCGATACCCCTTGCGCGTCGCCGCAAGCTGCCGCTCGTATATAGTCTTTGAATAGACGTAGAGTTGTGCAGCTTCGGTTGCCTCGCTATACTCGAGGGTCATGGCGCTGTGCGTGCCGGTCCAATAGTACTTTTGCTGGGCCTTGTCCGGCTGGTACCAGCGACTGAAGTTATCGAAACAGGCCTGCTGCAGGGCATACCAGTTTTTCTCGCCCTTCGTGCCGTACGCCACGGACGAATATAGACCTTTCCAGAAACCATACTGTACGTACTCAAGTTTCACGCCGTTCAGTTCGAGTGTATCCCCCTGCTTGACGTAGTAAGACTCACCCACGTTGATCGGGTCAGATGCGACGTATTTCATGCCCTTCACTTCTGCCAGGCTTTGGCCCCACCACATGCCCCTGAAGTTTCCGGGGTCATTCTGGAAGCAGCCGTCGTAACACTGGAAGGGGATCACCGTGTGAGGTATGGGTAGCTGCGCACACACCGGCACGACCGAGGCCATGAAAGTTATGCCGGCCATGCAGGCCATGAAAGTTATGCAGGTCACAAGAAATCGCCCTGATAACACGCCTGTTCGGGTTACCGTCTTTCTTTTCATCCAACTCCTCCTTCGTCTCATGGCCCGTATGGCCCCTTATGGCCTGGTCCCGCGTGCGACAATTAGGCCGCGCTCCCGGCGGCGGATACCTCACGCGCAAATGGAACCCGGGGCGCTCGCCTGGCAAGCAAAAGGCGCTCGCTCCTTTTATTCGTTAGCAATTCTTGTTCCAAAACGTAGGCATAGTGACGTTTCTAAGGGTATATTCGTCACGGAAGGGCCCTTCCTTAAGGGACGACGAGAATCGGCAGGTCTCTGGTACGCTATCATCATGAATCCCGTCACAGCACAAGAAATCCAAACAAAAGGGGCCTGCCGCTCCCGGCAAGCCCCTGCATTCATTCCCGAAACCTCAATTATGCGTTATGCCTTCACAATCTCAAAAGAGATCTGGCCGTCATCATACTTGAGGGGCCGTGCACCCACATCCATGCCGACCTTCACATCCTCAAGCTTGACCTCTTTGGCGACTCGAGCAAAGAGCTTCAGGTTGCCTCCGAAATCGACGACGCCCATGGTGTACGGTGGGTCAGCCTCGAAGCCAAAAGGGGCGTAGTAAGCCGTGGTGAAAGTCTCCAGCTTCCCTTTCTTCGGCATCTCGAACCAGTCCATCTCCTTGGACAAGCAGCTTGCGCAATCTGCCCTAGGAGGAAAAAATTTCGCACCACACTTCTTGCAGACAGTCCCCTCGATCTTGCCCTCTACCAGCATATCAACAAACTTTCCCGTCTTTGTCATGGCCGTAAAGCTTTTTCGTCCGAATTTTTCGAATCCCATGTATCACCTCCCGAAGATTGTCACGTTGCCATACAGACCAACGCCGCCTACATTGTGAACCAGGCCGATGTCCGGATTGCCGGGCACCTGCATTGGACCTGCCTCGTCGCGCAGCTGGAGCACGATTGTGCGCATCTGCGACCCGCCGGTTGCCCCGATGGGGTGTCCCTTGGAGAGAAGTCCGCCATCGACGTTCACGGGGATTCTCCCTTCTTTGTATGTTTCCTTCGCACGGATGAGCTCTTTGCCCTCACCCATCTTGGCAAAACCGAGACCCTCGTATGCCATGATTTCGGCTATGGTGAAGCAGTCATGCACCTCGGCCACCTTGACGTCTTTGGCTGTAACGCCCGCCATCTTGTACGCCTGTTCGCCGGCCTTGTAGCCCACGCTGAGACCTTTCGTGAAATCCGGCCGTGCAGCCATGTTGACCGCCTCGGATGCTGCGCCGATACCAATGACCCAGATCGGTTTCTTGGAGAACGCCTTTGCTTTTTCCTTGTTCGCAAGGATAATACACGAGCTTCCGTCCGCGTTGGCACAACAGTCACCCACGCGCAACGGCCACGCAACCGGACCCGCCATCTTTGCTTCCGGGTTCTTCGCATCGAAGTCCTCGGCTTTCACGCCCTTCCGGTAGACGGCACGCTCGTTGACCACGCCGTATGTGGCGGATTTCAGCCTGACCTTCATGAGGTCTTCATGGGTCAAGCCATGTTTGGCCATGTACGCCTGGGCATAGAGCGCGTAGTAGGCAGGCATCATCGTTCCGAACGGCGCCTCCCACTGAATGTCTGCACCTCTTCCCATCCTTTCCTGCGACTCAGCGGACGTGATCTCGGACATCTTCTGAAATCCCACCACGCAGACTACATCATGCAGGCCTGCCTTGATCATGCTGTACGCCACCTTCACGCCCGAGCTGCTCGAAGAGCAGACCGTCTCAATGTAGAAGGTTGGCTGTGGTATGAGACCGAGGTACTCTGCCAGCACGCCTGCCGGCGACCTCTGTTTGTCATACTCGGGTGCCGAGCAAAAAACAGACGCAGCCACATCCTTCTGGGTGATTCCCGCGTCCTGCATAGCCTCCCTGAACGCCTCAAACGCCAACTCCCTGATCGATCCTTCGTACCCTCTGACGAAGGAACTCTGGCCTACGCCAATAACAGCTACATCCTTTTCCATACAGTCGTCTCCTCCTTTGCTTTATGGTTTCCTGTTCTTCGATCTCTGATACTTCGTGACGTAACGGTCATGCTCCTCCATACGCCTGGAGAAGACATGGGTGCCGTCATTCCTAGAGACAAAATAGAGTGCATCGCTCTGCGCGGGCTGCAGCGCGGCCAGGAGGGAGCTCCTGGAAGGACTACAGATAGGACCTTTGGGCAGCCCTCTCAGTCTGTACGTGTTGTACGCGGTCGGCGTGTTCAGATCGGCTCTCGACAAAGGCTTGGGGAACATGCCTAAACCATACATCACGGTCGGGTCCGAGTCGAGACTCATGCCCAGCGCCAGCCGGTTATGGAAGACCGCGGAGATGAGCGGCTTCTCTTCCTCGATCTTAGCCTCTTTCTCGATCATGGAGGCAAGGGTAAGCACATCGTGCATGCTCAGATGCAACTCCCCCATGCGCTTCTTGACCTCTTCCTTTTCAAAAAAAGCGAGTGTCCGCCGTGCGATCTTTTCGAGGAAGACGTCCACGTCCGTCTCTTTACTGAAATAATAGGTGTCGGGCCAGAGATAGCCTTCAAGCGAGTCTTCGGCGATGCCCAGCCGGGTCAAGAACTCGGCCTTGCCTGCGACCTGAAAAAAGGCGTCCTTGTCCATGATAGCGCCCTTTTCCAAGGAGTCGGCCACCCCCTGCAGGTTGTACCCTTCGACGATCTTGAGCGTATAAATCTTCCTCTGACCTGAAGCCATCTTCCCCGTAATCTCTGCGATGGACAGGTCTTTCGTGAGCTCGTACTCGCCCGCCATGATTCTTCCCCTGTGCACGGCCGCCGAGTAGAGCGTGAAGAGCCAGCTCGATCGTACGAGGTCCTCCTGCCTGAGCATGTTCGCAACATCTGCGAGGCGCGTTCCTTTTTTCACAACTACAAGCCTGCTTTCAGCCGTCGTATCCTGAGGGATACGCGCAAAGATCACTGCCTGGCCGAGCAGAAACAGAACAGCGGCCGCGACAGCAACCTGTTTATCCTTTTTTGTGAGCATCCAGAAATCCCTGGAGGATGATCTGCGCGGCCATCATGTCTATGAAGGCCTTTCGCTTCTTCTGTGTATACTCCTGCATGTCAAAGATGCGGTGAGCTTCATCTGTGGAGAAGCGTTCATCCCAGAGCTCCACCGGCACCCGTGCAGCCTCCTCTAGCTTCTGCGCAAAGGCCATGATCTCCTCTGCCTTCTTCCCTATCGACCCATCGAGGTTCTTGGGAAGGCCGCACACAATAGTCGATACTTCGTGCTCCTCGACAAGCTTTTTCACTTCCTCAATGTCTCTTTTTGGGGAGATCCTTGTGTAGACCTTGAGTGGCTGCGCTATACTCTGCCGACTGTCAGAAATCGCAAGGCCTATCCTTTTTTCGCCGATGTCGAGAGAGAGCGCACGCACGCCTCAACATATCACAGTGATTACCGGCTATTCAATAGCAAAATGTGAAAGCATGTGAATGGGTAATGCTTGGTGCACGCGCCTTCAACGGGTGCCGGAGAGCACTCGACGCTTCAACATATACGATTGAGGAATACGCTTCCATCATCGAGGCCGACGAAGACTCCACGCTATTGCTCGGGCTCGCGATATTGGTGGAGCAGGATCGCAACCACCAGACCACCAATGTCGCCCGGGGCAGTCGGGACAAGTAAGTGGCACGGGATGATGCTCCACTACAACGGCGGACGCATTTGAACCGCACATCGCCGGCGTCATCCGTGCTGAGTTCTCCGGGAAGGCCCCTCTGCCCTTTTTTTCCTAACTCTGCGTCTTTTCTTGGGGTCCGCCACAAAATATTTCACAAGCCCATAAACCTCCGTAAAGTCTGCTCTTGACGGCCATTTTTGTCTTGACATCGTTCTCGGTTACAAGTAGAATACCCATACTTGTAACTATTTTCACAAATTCCCAAGGAGAGTCTGCCCATGAAACTAGAAGGGAAGAACGCACTCGTAACTGGTGGCGGCAGGGGAGTAGGACGGGCGATATGCATCGAGTATGCAAAAGAGGGCGCCAATGTCATCGTCAACTACGCATCCAACGACAAGGCAGCCAAGGAAGTAGTGGGCATCATCGAGGGGATGGGCAGAAAGGCAGTCGCGGTGCAAGGCGATGTGGCCAAGAAGGAAGATGCCCAGAAGCTCGTTGAGGCCTGCGTGCAGAACTTCGGCTCGATTCACATCGTCGTCAACAATGCGGGCATCTCGAAGCCGGCCATGCTGCACAAGATGTCCGTGGACGTTTGGGATGAGGTCGTCAACATCCAGATGAGGGGCCCATGGCTCACGATTCAGGCAGCCTCCAAGTACTTCATGGAGCAGAATTACGGGCGGATCATCAACGTGACCTCTGTAGCCGGCGTGGTGGGAACCATAGGGCAGATCAATTACGCAGCCGCGAAAGGCGGGGTCATATCCTTGACCAAGTCCGCAGCGAGGGAACTCGCAAAATTCAACGTGACCTGCAATGTGATCTCTCTGGGTATCGTGACAACCGAGATGACTCACACCATCTCGACCGATGAAAAGCTCAAAGAGATTTACACAAGAAGGATACTCCTCAATCGCTACGCTGAGCCCGAGGATGTATCCCCGGCATTTGTCTTCTTTGCTTCTGATGATGCACGGTACATTACGGGACAACTCTTGTGCGTTGACGGTGGCTACGGGATGACGTAACAGTACGAAAGGGAGGTGAGAAGTTCGAGTCAAATAATATATGGAGGTGTTAAGATGGCTGGAGTACCAAGTGTAATAAAGACATGGCAGATGGTGACGCCATGGGGCAAGAACAAGGAAACAGGCGAGGTTATTCAGGGCAAGCTCGAGAAGACAGAGATACCCGTGCCCGCGTTAAAGGATGGTGAGGTACTCGTCGAGGTTGCTGGCTGCGGTGTGTGCCACACAGACCTGGGCTACTTCTTTGACATGGTTCCCACTGTGAGCAAGCCGCCTTTGACCCTGGGACACGAGATTGCCGGCACAGTTGTTGCGGGCGCGCCTGAGTGGGTAGGCAAAGAAGTCATCGTGCCAGCGGTCATGCCCTGCCGCAAGTGCATACTCTGTAAGACCGGCCGCGGCAACAGGTGCCTTGCGCAGCTCATGCCTGGAAACAGCCTCGGCATGTATGGCGGTTTCTCAAGCCACATTCCGGTGCCTGCGATAGACCTTTGTCTTGTGGCTGACAAGAAGGGTTATGCCCTCGAGCAGCTTTCGGTGATCGCGGATGCAGTGACAACACCGTACCAGGCGGCAAAAAGGGCCTCCGTTGAGCCGGGCGACAACGTGATCGTCATCGGCGCAACAGGTGGCGTGGGTGTTTACATGGCGCAGACCCTCAGGGCACTCGGCGCCAAGTCGGTCATAGGTATAGCCAGAAATCCCGACAAGCTGAAAAGAGCCCTCGAGTATGGCTGCGACCACGTGATCAGCACCGTGGACAAGGCGAACAAGGACGTGGTCGGGGAGTGGAGGAATTACTGCAAGTCCAAGGGCGTGGCCAACACGGGGTGGAAGATCTTCGAGGTCACCGGTACGAAGGCGGGTCAGGACCTCGCACTCGACCTGCTCACGTTCGTCGGCAAGCTGGTCATGGTGGGCTTCGGCCTCGCGAAGAGCGAGTACATGATGTCGAAGTTGATGGCCTTTGACGCAGAGATCATCGGCACCTGGGGCTGTCTGCCCGAGTACTACCCGATCGTGCTTGACATGGTCTTGAACAAGAAGATCGTCATTGACCCGTTTGTTGAAGTGCGAGCGATGAGCACCATTGCGGCGACCTTTGACGAAATACACAAGGCAGGTTCTCCTGCAAAACGCGTAGTGTTGAAACCAGACTTTTAATAACTATCAATAAAAAATTATCAGGAGGAGCACTATGGGAATTGAATGGATGCCAAGAGAACACGGAAAGAAGGACCACGACCGGTACGGAACGCAACACTGGGGTACGGAAGCCCCGTGTGTCGTCTACGAGAAAAAACCGGTGAAAGACCCAAAGGGGAACGTGGTCAAAGGCCTGTACAACGCCTGGATCAGACTGAACAACCCGAGCCAGTATAATTCATACACGACCGAGATGGTCAAGGGCGTGATCGCCGGTTTTGAGAACTCCTCAACAGACCGCGAAGTAGTGGCCACGGTTTTTACCGCGACCGGGCCATACGCCTTCTGCACGGGCGGCAACACGAAAGAGTACTCCGAATATTACAGCATGAGGCCGGAAGAATACGGCGCCTACATGGAACTCTTCAACAACATGGTAGACTCCATCCTCATGTGCAAGAAACCCGTCATCTGCCGCGTAAACGGCATGAGGGTTGCCGGCGGCCAGGAAATCGGCACCGCCTGTGACCTGACGCTCTCCTCAGACCTTGCGATCTTCGGCCAGGCCGGTCCGCGCCACGGCTCTGCACCGGTGGGCGGCGCGTCCGACTTCCTGCCGTCATACCTGAGCATCGAAGATGCGATGTGGAGCTGCGTAAGCTGCGAGATGTGGTCCGCATACAAGATGTATTGGAAGGGCCTTATCACGAAAGCATTTCCTGTCCTGAAGGATGAGAAGGGCGCCTGGGTGCGTAACCCGCAGATCATCACCGACACGTTCGTAAAGGACGGGGACATCGTGTACGGCGAGTACAAGACAGGCGACGAGGCAAAGCAGGCTCGGGCATGGGTCCAGGAGAAACAGAAGAATAACGACGTCGATTTCTCCCTGCTGGATGCAGCGGTCGACAGCATCTGCTGGACGTTCGCAAACCTCTTCCCTGGGTGCTTGGCGAAATCGATTGACGGCATCAGGCAGAAGAAGAAGTTCTTCTGGGATACGATGAAGAACGATCACCGGCATTGGCTGGCAGCGAACATGATGGGCGAGGCCTTCCTCGGCTTCGGCGCCTTCAACTCGAAGAAGATCACGGGCACCGACACCATCGACTTCATCAAGTACCGTCAGCTTGTTGCAGAGGGCACGCTCGTCAACGAGGCATTCATGGCGGACGTACTCGGCAAGCCTCAGAAGTAAGCGAAGTAAGCAATGTTGTAACTCAAAAAAGGGGGCTTCTCGGAGCCCCCTTTTTTTCTCTCATGTATCCGCTTTCAACAACCAATGGCGGGTATCCGCCACGAGCGGTCGGTCGCCGGAGGCGGTAAACAACTCAAGGGTGACGCAACAGAGTCCGGTGTGATAGTATCTAATCGCGCTTCCTGTTCCTGGCTGACGGCTGACTGCCGAAAGCTGAAAGCATTTACGCAAAGGAGGAAATAATATGGCTTACACACTCATCAATTTTGAGAAGAAGGAGAAGGTGGGACGCATCACGCTCAACACGCCTCCTTCCAATTGGCTCACCATTTCAATGATGAAGGAGATCAACGAGGTCTTGTATGACGTCAAGATGGACAAGACATTGAAGCTCCTTGTTTTCGACCATGCGGGTGAGAAGGCCTTCTGTGATGGAGTTGATGTTGCGGACCACACGCCTGACAAGGTCGACGCGATGATCGATGTGTTTCATCGCATGTTACGCCTCATGACGGAGATTGACATCCCGACGGTAGCAGTCGTAAACGGCAGATCGCTCGGCGGAGGCTGCGAGCTCATGAGCTTCTGCGACATCGTCATCGCTTCCGACAAATCGAGGATCGGGCAGCCCGAAATAGCAGTCGGTGTTTTTCCTCCGGTCGCGGCCGCCTGGTTCGGTCGTCTCATCGGACCCAAGAAAACGTACGAACTGCTTCTTACGGGAAAGATGATATCTGCGGCGGAGGCTGAGCGCATCGGTCTCGTGAATGTGGTTCTGCCTGCAGAGAATTTCAAGGCAGAGGTGGAGAAGTATCTCGCCAGCTATCTCGACAAGAGCCGCGCCATCCTCATGTGGACCAAGCGGGCCATCCGCACCGCAATGGACCTCCCGTTCGCGGAAGGGCTGAGGGCTGCCGAGATCGCGTACCTTGACGGCTGTATGAACACGGAAGACGCCAAAGAGGGTATCGCTGCATTCATGGAAAAAAGAAAACCGGTGTGGAAGGACAAGTAACGAACCCGCCATGCTCTTTACCCCGAAACGTGAGATAGATCGAAGGATAGAGAATCTCAGACCCCTGATGGAAAAGGCCTCGCTCGACGGGGCCTTTTTTCACTACAAGATCGACTACTACTATCTGTCGGGCACCATGCAGGACGCATTTCTGCTGGTGCCGCTCGACGCGGAACCCATACTCTTTGTTCACAGGGAACTGAAGAGGGCGAGGCGCGAGTCGCCTTTGGCGCAACTGGTGCCTGTCAATTCGTTTTCCGATGTTAAGCCATACGTGCGGGGCCTGCGCAGGGTGGGCTTCCAGCTTGACGTGGCACCCTACAATTTTGTGATGAAGTTCAAAGAGATTCTCGGGGACGTAGAGCTCGTGAATGCCTCACCCCTCACCCAGGAGCTGCGTAAGATCAAGTCCCCGTTTGAGCTGAGCATCATGGAGCGGGCAGCCGGGATCGCAAAGAAAGTATACGATAAGGTGCCTGAGCTGCTCAGGGAGGGCATGAAGGAGATAGAGCTCGGTGGCTTGCTTGAGGCCTATGCCAAGGGGCTCGGCCACGAAGGGTTGCTCCGCACCCGGTCCATGAACTACGAGGCGTACACGTGGCACATACTGAGCGGCAAGACGGGAGCCATTGTGAGCCAGTCCGATTCGCCCATGGGCGGCCTTGGTCTCTCCCCTGCGTTCCCGGTAGGAGCAAGCATGAAGAGGATGCGCCGTGGCGAGCCGATCCTCGTTGATTTCGGCATCTGCTACCACGGATACCAGGTGGACCAGACGCGCATGTACGCCATCGGCCACATGCCTGACGAATACGTGAAGGCGTACGAAGTCTGCAAAGAGATCCACTATAAGGTGCTCGACAAGGTGCTGACAGGCGCGAAGAGCGCTGAGATCTTCGAGTATTCGAAGCAGTTGGCGGATGATGCAGGCTACGGTGATTACTTTCTCGGATACGGCGAGTACAAGGTCTCTTTCCTTGCACACGGCATAGGCATTGAATTAGCCGAGCTTCCATTCATCGCAACAAAGCAGAGCTACCCACTTGAGGACGGGATGACCTTCGCGGTCGAGCCGAAGATGGTCTTCCCTGGAAAAGGTGCGTGCGGCATCGAGAATACCGTGGTGCTTGAGCAAGGCACGTATCGCGTGCTCACCACCATGGATGAGAAAATCACGATCGTATGAAGATCCTTTTCTCCACTGGCACACTCTATCAACTGCCGCTCAAAGATGTGTTCCTGCTCTGTAAGGAAGCCGGCTTTGATGGCTGCGACGTCGTCATCAACAGGGGTCTCGATGATCCTCGATACAAGGAGATACTCGGAGAGGTTGCCGGCATCCTGCCCATTTACTCCCTCCACGCCCCCTATCACAGGCTCAGGCTCTGGGGGACCCAGGTAGAAGCGCTGAAGCGCTCTGTTGATACGGCAAAGGAGTTCGGTATACGGGTGGTCAATTTTCATCCACCATCGTGGTTTCACCATGAATGGCAATTCTACCGCTGGTTCAGGAGGACACACGACTTCCAGGAAGAGCTCGATTGCGGAAGCGTCTTCGTCGCGATCGAAAACATGCCTCTCATCGGCAGGCGCCTGCGCCTCGCGCCATATGTCTTCAACGACTTCAAGGACCTCATGGAATTCGGCACAAAAAGGAACCTCTACTTTACCTTCGACACCACGCACCTTGGAACGTTCGAGCAGGAGCCCGTCGCAGCCTTTCTCAGCTACCATGGAACGGGAAGGCTCAAGAACATCCACCTGAGCGACTGCATATCCGCCGACGGCCACCTCTTCCTCGGCAGAGGCACGTTGCCCATCGCACGCCTGCTCAACACAATGCGTGCGGTTGGGTATGATGAGATGGTCACCCTGGAGGTGGCGCCGAACGAGCTGCCCGTCACCGCAGACTGGCTGCTCAAAACAATGTCGTACGCGGCATCATTCATGAAATTGCACCTGGGACAAGACCACTATGGCTAAAGTAAAACAGACATTCATCTGCGAGGCTTGCGGTCACGAGACATTCAAGTGGATGGGGAAATGTCCCCGGTGTAATGCCTGGGACACCATCAAGGAATTGAAGATTGATACGAGCGCGGGCAAGAGCCAGGACAGGAAGCACCCGGTCGCCCTCGTTGACGAGGACATCGAAGAGGCGCGCACTATTCTGGGCATGGATGAGATGGACCGCGTGCTCGGCGGCGGACTTACAACCGGCTCTTCAATTCTGCTTGGAGGAGACCCGGGCATAGGGAAAACCACCCTGTGCTTCGAGATCGCGTCGAAGCTCGTGGAGCTCGGCCTGGAAGTGCTTTACGTATCAGGCGAAGAGTCCCTGAGACAGCTCGCAGGGAGGAAGAAAAGGCTGGGGCTCAAGGGTCCCTTTTCCATACTCGTGACCAACCAGCTAAATGACATACTCGCTGCGGCCCAGGAAAAGGCTTACGGATTGGTGGTCATTGACTCGATCCAGTCGATCTACAATGAAAAGCTTCCCTTTCTTCCCGGCAGCATGAGCCAGATACGGGACGTCTCCTCCAGGCTCATCAGAGAACTGAAGAGCAGGGAAACAACCCACATCTTCGTGGGCCACGTCACCAAGGAAGGCGCGATCGCCGGCCCAAAGATACTTGAGCACATGGTCGATACCGTACTCTACTTTGAGGGAGACAAAACGCTGCCATACCGCATGTTGCGCGCCATAAAGAACAGGTACGGACCGGTCGACGAGATAGGCCTCTTCCAGATGACCAGAGAAGGCCTGGTGAGCGCTGAGCCGTCACTCTTCTTCATGTCGGAGCGGGTGGAGGGAAGCTCCGGCACAACGCTCTTTCCTTACATCACGGGGTCCCGCCCTTTGATAGTCGAGGTTCAATCAGTGGCGCCAAAGACGTTCTTCCCCATTCCAAAGAAGCTCTCGGTCGGCTATGATGTAAACAGGCTCTTCATTCTTGCCGCCGTCATGGAAAAGAGTCTCGGTCTTACGCTGTCTGACCGGGACATATACGTGAACGTAACCGGCGGAATCAAAGTTGCGGAGCCGGCCGTTGACCTGGCGGTGGCAGCAGCCATACTCAGCGGCGTGAAGAACATTGGCTGGCAGGAGACTGCATTCGTCGGCGAGGTTGGACTCACAGGAGAGGTGCGAAGGGTGATCAGCATGGAGTTGCGGCTCAGGGAGTGCGAGCGGCTCAAGATCAAACGGGTTTTTTGTCCCAGGGGCCTCGAGGGCTCTTCTGGCATGGAGGTCATTTGCGTCAGAAGTGTCCGGGAACTGGCCCAGTATCTTACGTAAAGAGAGTAGATATCAATCGCATACTTGACAGAAATAGTACAACTATGTATCTTATGGCGCAATGAAAATCTCTACCCAAAGCAGATATGGATTACGAGCCCTCTTTGACATAGCGTATCACTCAGCAGGCCTCTCCACGCAAGTAAAAGATATTTCTGCGAGGCAGGCCATCTCCCCGCGGTACATCGAGCAGATATTTCAGAAGCTGAAGCGGGCCGGCATTATCAAGAGCGTCAGAGGGCCTTCCGGCGGCTACTACCTGGCACGCAGCCCCGAAGAGATCAGAGTGGGCGACGTTGTGAGGGCTACGGAAGGGAGTGTTGACCTGGTCTTTTGCCTGAACGCCAAGAAGACGGGGCGACACTGCGATAGGATCGATCAGTGCATTGTGCGGGACGTCTGGGGTGAGGGGTCGAGAAGATTGATGGAGTACTTCGATTCAATCACGCTCCAGGACCTTTGCAAACAAGCCCAGGAACGGGGCGTGGAGCGGGTAATAGACAAGCACCTGATGTACTACATATAGGGTCCAGGGGCCTGGGTCCAGGGTCCTGAAAAAGCCTACACTATCGCCAATAATCAACTAGGTCAACTCGCGCCGAATAGCGATGCGCTCAAACTCCTCGCACTCTCAACAGATACGCAAAGGCAGACAAGCTGTTGTTGTCTCGTTTACTCTGGACCCTGCTGTCGGGACCCTTGACCCTGTACTTATACTTTCTTGGACGCAGGTCGAATGGTAAGCACAGGACACGGCGCCCGCCTCACCACCTTCTCCGCAACGCTGCCGAGCAGAATGTGTTC
>Ga0102851_10001540_pt1 | contig 13254 bp, 10 predicted proteins | sample Mud3Dept3metaG_FD_79558 | JGI IMG/M metagenome (GOLD analysis project Ga0102851, IMG submission 79558) | Freshwater wetland microbial communities from Ohio, USA, analyzing the effect of biotic and abiotic controls - Mud 3 Core 4 Depth 3... | ecosystem: Environmental > Aquatic > Freshwater >... | reverse complement strand
GTTTGTCGGAGCCGGTGGTGACGTTATCAGGGGGCGGTGTGGTTGCAGTGGTGAACGATACCGGCAACAATGGCGGCCCGGGCAAGGTGGCGGTTATTGAGCGGTTCGTGGCGCCAAGCGGCGCGGTGGATTATCAGATTACAGGATCAGGCACCGGAGACAACCGATTTACGCTGGTGGTCGCCGGCCAGGTTCCGGCATTGGGCGGAAATATACAGATTACAGCGCCGGGTGCGATTACCGATTTAACCGGCGCGCCTCCAGATACATCCGAGGTAATCAATGTGCTCAATTTGGTTGGCCAGACCATACAGGTGTCCGGTTTTACCAGCAGCCTGGCTTATCAGCTCGTCACGGAAGGCGGCGGCCTCGAAGGCTTTACGCCGGAACAGACCATACCCACGTCCGTTGCCCAGCTGGTGCAACAGATTGCGAGCAGTCAACGTTCGACTCAGTCGAAAGAAGAGAAAAAGCGGCAAGACGCTGCCGGAGGAAGGATGTGCCGTTAGGCTATCGTTTGTTTAATAAGCGCCGCAAGCGCGCTGGACGGGGACACAGCGATCCGGCGCGGGCCCTTTCCACGATGGCGTGTCGCATAATTGCGTTTACAGTATGATATGCAGGATGCGAATAATAATTTAAGGCGGTTGGGAGATTAGTCTATGTCTGCACATGCTTCGTTAAATCCGCAACTATTGAGAACCGTCCCGTTGTTTTCGTCGCTCAGCGACGAGCAGCTTCGGATCTTGTCGCCCTTTGTTCAGTTGCGTTCTTATCCGCGCAATACCTTCATACTGCGCGCCGGCGAGGAAACCGATGCGCTTTACGTCATTCTTTCCGGGCGGGTCAAGGTTTTGATTCCGGATGAAGAAGGGCACGAAGTCATCCTCACCGTGATGGGGCCGCACGAGTTTTTTGGGGAGATGGGATTGCTCGACGACCAGCCGCGCTCGGCAAGCGTCGAGACCCTGGAGCCGTGCGATATGCTGCGGTTCTCGAAAGCGGGCTTCATGAATTGCCTTAAGGACAATTTCGAGCTCGCGATGCTGGTTATTCGAAACCTCGTCAGGCGTTTGCGCGATGCTGACCGAAAGATCGAAAGCCTGGCCCTTATCGACGTTTATGGCCGTGTTGCGAGGCTCATCATCGATATGGCGGAAGAGATCGATGGCCAATGGATAGTTCAGAAGGCGCCTCCCAAGCAGGAGATTGCGCACATGATCGGCGCCTCGCGTGAAATGGTCAGCAGGGTGGTAAAGGATCTGCAGCAAAAAGGCCTGATCCGCGCTGAAAAGCGGAAGATTTTCATTCTCGATCCAACCATGAAAACACGCGCATTAACTCGCCAGATCGCCCGCCGAAGCACTGATTAGATATGACCGCTGCGCTGCACGCAGGACCTGCCGGCACGCCGCCGCATAGTTTGGGTTGTTCGTGAAATTTGTCACAGTTAATTTTCTGAACTGTTAACCAGTTATCGTGCGTTCGGCGACCATTTCTGATATGTTTTATGAGCTTCATGATGTTCGCCTTCATTGTTTGGGGAAGTTTCTGCGATGATGTGGTTATGGAGAAGGAGTAAGCCATGAGCGCAGGTAGATATAAGCATATTTGGACTCAGGCGGTTTTTCTCGCACTGAGTATTATCAGCGGTGTCGTATTCGCGGCGGGTGCGGGAACGGTTACCCATCTCAGCGGCACGTTGTCCGTGCAGCGTCCCGACGGCACGGTTCGTATCCTGTCGCAAAAATCAGAGGTCAATTCCGGAGACACGCTGCAAACCCAGCGCGACAGTTACGCGCAAATCAATTTTACGGACGGCAGCTCGATGACGCTGCGGCCGAACACGACGTTAAAGGTCGAGGGATACCGTTTTGCCCAGGATCAACCGCAGCAAGATGGGGTTTTTCTCAATCTCGTCAAAGGCGGGATGCGGACCGTCACCGGCCTGATCGGCAAGCGCGGCGATCAGGACGCGTATAAGATTGGCACCGGATCGGCGACGATCGGTATACGGGGTTCCTCGGGAGATACGCTGGAATGCACGCAGGGCTGTGAAGGTGTCACCAGCACCAGCGACAAGCTTGATCGCGGCGTTTATCACACGACGTATACCGGAAGTTACATCATGCAGAACGATGCCGGCACGCAAATCATCGGCGAAGGAAAGTTCGGATACGTCAAGGACCTGAAGAGTCCGCCGGTCATACTGCCGGGCGATCCGGGGCTCAACCTCAGCCAATTGCCGTTTACGCTAGGCATAGGCGGTTCGATCGGCGGCGGGCCGGGTCAGGAGTGCATAGTACGGTAGCACCCGTTCCCGCCCATCGTGAACAAACAAACCCCGCTTATAGCGGGGTTTTTTTTGTTCTTTTCGTCGCCCCGATCACGGTGCAGAATGAGCGATCCCGGCGGTGGAGGGGTTTTAAATTCCCCAGGAACCTCCACCTCGTACTTCTGGCCTTGTTCTTTCGATGTATAATCAATCGGTTAATTCAGATATCTCATGTTTTTGAGCGAAAATAACTCCAGCACACGGACGGCCAAGAATCCGCTGCCACCCAAGATCGCCTCGCTGTTGCGGGAATCGTGGTGGCTCGTGCTCCTGGCGCTTGCGCTCTACCTGCTGCTGATCCTGTTTACCTATAACAAGGCTGACCCCGGCTGGTCGCATAGCGTCAACGCTGCGAGCATTCGCAATGCCGGTGGCCTGGTCGGGGCGTACATTTCGGATCTGATGCTGGCGGTTTTCGGGATGTCGGCTTACTGGTGGGTCGCGTTTTTTGGCGCGCTGGTTTGGTGGGGTTTCCGCCGCATCGAGCGGGTGCCCGAGATCGACCGCCGCTCTTATGCCGTGGTAGCGATTGGGTTCATGATCGTGCTCGTGAGCAGCAGCGGCATCGAGGCCCTTCGCCTATACAGCCTGAAGGCGGCGCTGCCATTCGCGCCGGGCGGCATGCTGGGAGGACTGGTGGGTGTCGTATTGTCTAAAACGGTAGGCTTCACCGGCGGCACCCTGATCCTGCTGCTGCTGCTGGCCGCTGGACTGAGTCTTTTTACCGGAGTGTCCTGGCTGACTGTCATCGAGCGATTCGGTGCATGGCTCGAGGGGGGCTACAGCCTGGTGCTGCAGAAATGGCGCGAGCGCGAGGATCGTCGTGTTGGGGAACAGGCCACCATTTATCGCAAAGAGGTAGTGGAGGTCGGCAAGAAAAAACTTGAGGATCATGAGCCGATTCGCATCGAGCCGCCGGCCTTCGATATACCCAAGTCGGCCCGCGTCGAGCGTGAAAAGCAAGTGCCCCTGTTCGAGAACCTGCCGGATTCGCTGTTGCCGCCGTTGCACCTGCTGGACGAGGCCGCGAAGAACATCGAGGTGATTTCGGCCGATACGCTCGAATTCACCTCGCGCCTGATCGAGAAGAAATTGCTCGATTTCGGCGTTGAGGTCAAAGTCATTGCCGCGTATCCGGGCCCCGTAGTCACGCGGTACGAAATCGAGCCCGCAGTGGGCGTTAAAGGCAGCCAGATCATCAATCTGGTGCGGGATCTCGCGCGCGCGTTGTCGGTCGTCAGCATCCGAGTCGTCGAGACCATACCCGGCAAGAGCTGCATGGGGCTGGAGATTCCCAATCCGACACGCCAGATCGTCAAGCTTTCCGAAATTCTGAGTTCCCAGGTCTATGCCGACATGAGTTCTCCGCTGACGCTCGCGCTGGGCAAAGACATCGCGGGCAATCCTGTCGTAGCGGATCTTGCGCGCATGCCGCACCTTCTGGTCGCGGGCACGACGGGCTCGGGAAAATCGGTTGCGATCAATGCCATGATTCTGTCGCTGGTGTACAAGTCGCCGCCGTCACAGGTTCGCTTGATACTGATTGATCCGAAAATGCTCGAACTCTCGGTCTACGAGGGGATTCCGCATCTGCTGGCGCCGGTGGTAACCGACATGCGCCAGGCGGCCAACGCGCTGCACTGGTGTGTCGCCGAGATGGAACGGCGTTACAAAGTGATGTCTGGGCTGGGCGTGCGCAATATGGCGGGCTTCAACCAGAAGGTGCGCGATGCGAACAAGGCCAAGAAGCCGATTCCCAACCCGTTGACATCGACGCCGGACAACCTCGATCCTCTGCATGAGATGTCGCTCATCGTTGTCGTGATCGACGAACTGGCTGATCTCATGATGGTCGTGGGAAAAAAGGTCGAGGAATTGATCGCGCGCATCGCCCAGAAAGCGCGCGCCGCCGGCATTCACCTGATTCTTGCCACGCAGCGCCCGTCGGTCGACGTCATCACCGGCCTGATCAAAGCCAACATTCCATCGCGCATCGCATTCCAGGTCGCCGCCAAGGTCGATTCGCGCACCATCCTTGACCAGATGGGCGCAGAGGCGCTGCTGGGGCAGGGCGACATGCTGTATATGCCGCCGGGCACCGCGCACCCGCAGCGCGTGCATGGTGCTTTCGTGGCAGACCATGAAGTTCACAAAATCGTCAAATATCTCAAGGGCCTGGCGCAACCGCAGTATATTGAAAGCGTGCTCGAAGGCCCGGATCCGGACGCCGGCAGCGACGATATCCTCAATGGCGGGGCCGGAGCCGAATCCGATCCGCTCTACGACCAGGCTGTGGCGATCGTGCTCAAGACCCGGCGCGCCTCGATTTCCCTGGTGCAGCGTCATTTGCGCATAGGCTACAATCGGGCTGCCCGGCTCATCGAGCAGATGGAGCGTGCAGGCATGGTTTCCGCGATGCAATCCAACGGCAATCGCGACGTGCTGGTGCCGGCTTCCGCATCAGAAGAAAATTAGGACGCATGAATCCCCGGTGTTTTCCGTTGTCTTATTAACATATGGCAAAGGAACTCCTATGAACAGGCGAATTGCAGTGTGCCTGGCTGCCCTGGCAAGCGGTCCGCTGCTGGCGGCGCAGACCTATAAATGGGTCGACGAGCATGGCGTGACCACCTATGGCGAAAAGCCGCCTGCCAACCGTCCGGCGAAGGCTGTGGAAACCCAACCCGGCGGCACCATCGAGTCGGGGAATCTCCAGCGGCAAAAGGATGCGGCGGAATCGCAGCAACGGGCGCAAGCCCCTGCGGCACAGCCGCCTGCCCCGGCCTCGGCGCGTGGCATGGATTTCGATACTTTCATCCGGCTGCAGGTCGGCATGAGCGAAGGCGAGCTGATTATGCGCGCGGGAAAACCGGATCACGAGAGTGTCGAGAATTTCCGCAACAACGTGATCAAGTCGCTGTATTACTATCCGACAACCGCCAATCCCTACATTACGACAGTGACGCTGAACGGCGGCCGAATAACCAACATCGAGCGGACGAAAAAAACATTTTGAAGCGCTATCTGATCATTTTTTTACTCTGGTTTCCGGCGCTGGCGGCTGCCTCGAGCGTAGAGACGCTCAAGGCCTTCCTGGTGCAGACCAGTTCGGCCAAGGCGAGATTCGCCCAGATGGTCCTCGACAAAAACATGAAAGTGCTGCAACAGGCGACCGGCACGATGCAGTTTGCGCGGCCCGGCAAGTTTCGCTGGGAATATAGCAAGCCCTACGAGCAGACCATCGTCGGCGATGGGGTCAGGCTGTGGATATTCGACAAGGACCTGAATCAGGTTACGGTGCGCAAACTTGACCGCGCGCTGGGATCGAGTCCGGCGGCGTTGCTTGCCGGCAGCAACGAGATCGAGAAAAGCTACACGCTCACCAATCTCGGCAACCAGGAAGGGCTGGACTGGCTGGAAGCGGTGCCGAAAACGCAGGAAACGGCCTTCGAGCGCATCAGGCTGGGATTCAGCAAGGCGGGCCTGGAGGCGATGGAATTGCGCGATCAGTTCGGCCAGATCACGGTGATCAAGTTTGCCGACGTGGAACGCAATCCGAAACTGCCGCCAGAGACCTTCAGGTTCGAGCCGCCCAAGGGCGCGGATGTCATCACGGAATAGCGGAACCCAGGCAGCGGTGGACCTGTTCGAAAAAAAAGCACCACAGGCACCGCTGGCCGAACGGCTGCGCCCGCATATCCTTGACGATGTCGTAGGCCAGGCCCACCTGATCGGGCCGGGAAAACCACTGCGGCTCGCGTTTGAAGCGAAGAAGCCGCACTCGATGATCCTGTGGGGGCCGCCCGGCGTCGGCAAAACCACGTTGGCGAGATTGATGGCGCAGGTGTTCGATGCCGAGTTCATCGCCATTTCCGCCGTGTTTTCCGGCGTCAAGGACATCCGCGAGGCGCTGCAGCGCGCCGAGCTTGAGCTGCAACAGTCGGGCCGCCATACCATTTTGTTTGTCGATGAGGTTCACCGTTTCAACAAGGGCCAGCAGGACGCCTTCCTGCCGTACGTCGAACAGGGCCTCATCACCTTCATCGGCGCGACCACTGAAAATCCGTCGTTCGAAGTCAACAGCGCCTTGTTGTCGCGCGCGGCTGTTTACGTGCTGCAGCCGCTCACCGAGGCCGAACTTGGCGAGCTGTTCCAGCGTGCCGTAAGTAAGACATTGAATAATATGGTGTTTTCAGATGATGCGCGGGAACGGCTGATCGGCTACGCCGACGGCGATGCGCGACGGCTGCTCAACCTGCTGGAGCAGATCGGCACTGCGGCGGAAGAAACCGGGCAGAAAGAAATCGACGAGGCGTTCGTCCAGCAGACGCTCACGCAGAGCCTGCGCCGCTTCGACAAAGGGGGCGATGCATTCTACGACCAGATCTCGGCCTTGCACAAAGCGGTGCGCGGTTCCGCGCCCGATGCCGCGCTCTATTGGCTCATGCGCATGCTCGACGGCGGCGCTGACCCGCTCTACATGGGACGGCGCATGATCCGCATGGCGACCGAAGACATCGGGCTTGCCGATCCGCGCGCCCTCAGAATCGCGCTCGATGCGTGCGAAACCTACGAGCGCCTGGGCTCGCCGGAAGGCGAACTGGCGCTGGCGGAGGCCGTGCTTTATCTCGCGGTGGCGCCCAAAAGCAACGCTGCGTATGTCGCGTACAACAGCGCGCGTGGGTTGATCCGCAACGACAAATCGCGCCCGGTGCCGGAGCATTTGCGCAATGCGCCGACCAAACTGATGAAGGAACTGGGTTACGGCCGCGAGTACCGTTACGCGCACGACGAACCCGATGCCTATGCGGCAGGGGAGAATTATTTTCCCGATGACATGGCCCAGCCGCGGTTTTACACGCCTGTGCCGCGCGGCCTGGAGGCGAAAATCAAAGAGCGGCTGGATCACCTGCGCGAGATGGACCGGCAGGCGGCCGGGAAAGAGCGCAAGGACCGGAAGCGGTAAGCAGTAAGCGGTAAGCGGAAAAGAATATTTCCGAGATGCTCACGCAGGGCGATGTATTTTTAGCGGCTACTTCTCTTTGGGCGTGACGAAGCCGATGGGGTGTTTCTTCTTCGGCTCCGGCGGGGTCATCAAATCGCGCAGCGCTTCGATCACCGCCTTGAACTGCGTGCGCGTGTTGGCGGCGAGTGCGTCGTGTTTGAACGCGAGCGCGGCGGTCTGCTTCTCCAGCGCATCAAGCTTGCTTGCGAGAGCCTTGTGCGTGGCGAGCACCTCGCGCAGTCGCACGAAGGCGCGCACGACATAGAGGCTCGCCTCGATTGCGCGCGGGGTATTGAGCACGTTGGCCGCCATCAGCGCCCCGTGCTCGGTGAAGACGAAAGGCAGGTAGCGCCGGCCGCCGCGACCGGGGCGCTCGTTTGAGGTCGCAAATTGCGACCTCAAAGCGACAAACTCTTGATTCGTCAACTGAAACATGAAATCCACCGGGAACCGCTCGCGGTTGCGGCGCACCTGTTCGTTCAAGCGCTTGGTGGTGGTGCCGTAGAGCGCCGCCAAGTCGCTATCGAGCATGACCCTGTGTCCGCGCAGGACCAGGATCGAGTGTTCGATCTGCTCGGTGGGGATCGACTTCATGAGGCATTAACGTTGCTGGCTTTGTTACGGTTTACCTCTCGCCGCTCACCGCTTACGACTCACTTCTAGAACCCGTAAAGCCGGGCAGGGTTGTCCACCAGCACTTGCTTGCGCTGCGCCTCGTCCGGAATCCAGTCGAGCAGCATGTCGGCCAGTGCGCCGTCGTTCGGCACAGGGCCATGTGCGCTCGGATGCGGCCAGTCCGTTCCCCATACCACCCGATCGGGTGCCGCCGCCACTACCGCCCGGGCAAAAGGATGCACATCAGGAAAGCCGGGCGATTTGTCGGACAGAAAATACGGCCCGATCAGTTTGGCCCAGACGTTATCGCGCCTGAGCAGTCGCAGCAGCGTCTGGAACGGTGGCGCATCGATACCGTCGGCGGCACTGACGCGCCCGAAATGATCGATCACGATGTCGATGTCGAGCGCAGCTAGACGCTCCTCGATATGCAGGGCTTTCTTGAGATCGACGAAAAACTGCAGATGCCAGCCCAGCGCTTTCAGGCGCCGGGCCAGGCGCGGCGCCTGTTCCAGCGTCAGGCCGGGCGTCGCCGAAGCGAGATTGATGCGCACCCCGCGCACCCCGGCAGCGTGCATATCCTCCAGTTCCCGGTCGCTGATTTCTTCAGTGACCACCGCTACCCCGCGAAACGCAAAAACGCCCGATTTCATTGCGGCCAGCATGGCCGTATTGTCGGTGCCGTATACGCTGGGCTGCACCAGCACCGCGCGCTCGCAGCCCAGCGTGATCAGCATGCGCACGTAATCGCCCGGAAGCGCGTCAGGCGGGATATATCCGGCCTGCGGCAGATAAGGATAACGCTGCTGCGGGCCGAAGACATGCGCGTGGCAGTCGCACGCGCCCGGCGGCAGCTTGAATGTGGGCGGGCGGGTGTCTGGAACGGGACCGGGTATAGTCGGCGGCCTGGGTGCAATCGCAGCGGATTTCGTCATTTGAATAAGGAAGAGGGGTATTGTTGTCGTTAATTGGAAAGTGGCGCACTCTAAAGTCTGGATAATTGCAGTGTCAAGGGGTGGCCGCGGGACGGCAACTACAGGATAATGTTGACCCTTGCCGGACGGTCCGGCACTACGTCCCGTTTTGTTGATCGAGGAAAGCATGCTGGACATTCAATTATTGCGCAGTGACCTTGAGGGCGTGTCGAAACGTCTCGCGGACCGCGGCTTCACGCTGGACGCGGGCGCGTTCCAGGCGCTGGAAGCGCAGCGCAAGACGATACAGACCGAAACCCAGGAATTGCAGGCCAGACGCAATCAGTTGTCGAAGCAGGTCGGCCAGGCCAAAGCCCAGGGGGAAGATGCGGCACAGCTGATGGCCCAGGTTACCGCCCAGGCCGATCAGCTGAAAGCGCTCGAGCAGCGACTGGATGAAGCTCAGACTAAGCTCAACGACATGCTGTTCGTTATCCCGAATATGCCTCATGTGAGCGTACCACACGGCAAGTCCCCTGATGACAACGTCGAGGCCCGGCGGGTGGGTACCCCGCGCCAGTTCAATTTCACGGTAAAAGATCATGTCGATCTTGGTGCGGCGCTCGGCATGCTCGATTTCGATACCGCAGGCAAGCTTGCCGGTGCGCGTTTCGCCGTGATGAAAAAAGATATCGCGCGTTTGCACCGGTCTATCGCGCAGTTCATGCTCGATGTGCATACGCAGGAGCACGGTTACACCGAGGTCTACGTGCCGTACATGGTGACCGGCGAGTGTGCCAATGGGGTCTCCAGCCTCGCCAAGTTCAAGGACGACCTGTTCAAGATCGAAGGCCGGGATCTTTACCTGATTCCGACAGCGGAGTATCCGGTCACCAACTTTGTCCGCGACGAAATCGTCGCCGGCGACAAGTTGCCCCTCAAGTTTGTGTGCCATACGCCGTGCTTCCGTTCGGAGGCCGGGTCTTACGGCAAGGACACGCGCGGCATGATACGCCAGCACCAGTTCGACAAGGTCGAATTGGTCCAGATCGCCCATCCGTCGAAATCATACGAGTTGCTGGATGAATTGACGGGCCACGCTGAAACGATATTGAAGAAACTCGATCTGGCGTTCCGGACGGTCACGCTCTGTACCGGTGACATGGGTTTTTCATCCGCCAAGACCTACGACATCGAAGTGTGGTTGCCCGGGCAGAATGCCTACCGGGAAATCTCCTCGTGCAGTAATTTCGAAGCCTTCCAGGCGCGCCGCATGCGGGCTCGTTTCCGCAATGAAAAGGGCAAACCCGAGCTGGTGCATACGCTGAACGGCTCCGGCCTGGCGGTGGGACGCACCCTGGTTGCGATATTGGAGAACTATCAGCGGGCCGACGGCGGGGTCGAGATTCCCGCCGTTTTGCAGTCCTACATGGGTGGAATGAAGGTTATCGAGCCCTCGCGCTAGGCGTATGCGCTCTACGCTGGTAAAATCGCGCCTTCGCGATTCGGAGAGGTGCCGGAGTGGTTGAAAGGGCTGGTCTTGGCACACGCTTCAGCTTATGACAGAGAAGGCTGACCTGCGGTTTTTTGCAGGTTAAGCGTTCATTGTGTACAGGCCGGAGTTAACACCGGAATATGCGTCAGAAGTAAAACGGAGAGGTGGCAGAGTGGTTGAATGTACCGGTCTCGAAAACCGGAATACGCGCAAGCGTATCGTGGGTTCGAATCCCACCCTCTCCGCCATGAAATAAAAACGCCCCGATTACGGGGCGTTTTTATTTTATGTGGTGAGGGTATGTGGACGAACCCGCTGGTTCGACAATGCGCGCCGGAACGTGGAGCAGGGGCCCGCTCAGCGGGATGTGACCGGGTAGGTGCGCATACGAACGCGGTTAGGAGTGGCGCGCCATCACCCGCTACGGGGTCGCATCCGCGCTTAATGCACGGAATCCTGCTCTGCCCTCCGCGGCCGGGCCCTGTGAACCTTTCATTGGACGCTGGGTCGTTTTTAGACCCGGCGGTCCCGAGCCGGAGCCAATGTGACGGTCTCGCCTTACGGCGAGATCGTCACATTGGCTCCGGCCGCTAAAGCTTAACTTGCTTAAGCAAGTTAGCCTACGCCGCAACCAGCCGCTTCGCGGCGTGTTGTCCCACCCTCTCCACCAATATAGTATTAAATACCAATAAAAACAACTAGATAAGATACTGACTCTATCGCAGAGGGGCTACCTGCCACTTGCCGCGCAGGCAGTCGAGTGTCTCCCATATGTCTCTTGCTCACACACCGGGATGCTTGTACGGACCGGGGACATAGGTAACAGGTGTTCGGGGACAGGGGTGACATGTGAATCATACGACGGCGAGATTGATCTGTTCGGGCATCGAACGCGGACTGGGCGCATAGCGGGTTGCCGGCGTTTGCATGCGCAGCGACTCATATGGACGCTCGCGGTTGTAGATCGCGCACCAGCGATCGAAATGGTCCTGCGCGGTACCGAGACCGGGGAACGTTTGTCGGAGCACCTCGGCCTTGAGCGTGAGATGAAAGCACTCGTCTTTGCCCAGTGTCTGCGGGTGATAGGGACGGAGTGGAAGCGGAGTCAAGCAAGGGGCAGGTTCCTTCCCTTCCCAGTCGGCCCCCTATTCAACACCGCGCCAGGTCCTGACGCCGTCTTATTTTCGGCAGCGGCGGTCGCCGTGGCTCCCAGACTCTCTGTAGCGCTGCTCGAATAGCTGTAATTGTGGTAGTAGCGGCCCCCGTAGCTCAAGTACTCGCCGTAGTACTTGTTCGCCTTATCGACGTCGAGCTGGTTGAGTACCGCGCCGATACCAACAAGAGCCGTTCCGTTGATGCGTTTCATCTGCGTCAGGCCATGGCGCGCCAGCGGGTACGGCGTGCTGTCGGCCTTCACCACGTACAGGATTGAGGTCGCGAATTGCGACAGCACCAGCGCGTCGCTGGCAACCTGCAGCGGCGGGCTGTCGATGATGATCACGTCGAATGCTTTCATCAGCATTTCCATGACTTCGGCGAAACGGTGCGACGAGATCAATTCGAGAGGATTGAGTGGCACCCGGCCCGACTGCAGCACCCAGAGGTTCGAATTATCGGCCGGATAGGCACACTCGTCGAGCGGCACGCTGCCTGCCACGAGTTCCGACAAGCCCGCCCGGCGCGCATCCGCGCCGAGCACGCGCGCGATTTTCGGCCGCCGCATGTCCGCTTCCACGAGGAGCGTCTTCTTGATCTGAGAGAACGCGAAGGCCAGATTGCACGCGACCGTGGTCTTGCCCTCCTGGGGAAGCGAGGAGGTCAGCAACACCGCCTTTTGCGGCGAATCGACTCCCGAAAGCAGCAAGTCGCTGCGGATGCTACGGATCGCTTCGGCAAATGGGCCGTGGTTTTCGTCCACGAACAGGCGCTCGATCAGCGCGCCCGGTGCCAGCCGCATGCGCGGCAGTATCCCGACCGCCTTGACCTCGAGCTTGGACTCCACCTCGTGGCTCGTCTTCACCGTGACGTCGATCCGCTCCAGGAGCAGCGCGATCGACACCGCGACCGCCAGCGCCACCAGCATCGCGACCCCGACGATTTTTTGCTTGTTCGGTCCGAATGGAGCCTTGGGCAACCTCGAGGGATCGATCACGCGCGCGATCGCCGAAGGCACGTCGCCCGTGTTTGTCTCCTTGGCGCGCTGCGTGAACAAGTCGTAGAGTTGGCGGTTGGATGCCACCTCGCGCTCCAGCCTGGCGAGCGTAAACTCCTTGCGGTTGTATTCTTGACTCTCCCCCTTTGCCCGCACAAGAGCGCGCTTCAACGATGCCTCATTCGCCTTGGCGACCTCGTAATCCTTTAATACGCCCTCGACCACCATGCCGGCCTGTCGCCGCAGGTTCTCCCGCGCTACCTTGAGGTCTGACTGCGCGGAAACCATCTTCGGGTGCTCAGGCCCGTAGCGTTTGGAGGCCTCGCTGATCCTTCTCTCGGCCTCGGCCTCGGCCTCCTTGAACCGCGCTGCGACCGGATTGTTTTGCACCAAGGACAGCGACTCCAGCGCCGCGCCCGGCCGGCCCTGCCGCGCATCGTTCACCTGGTTGTAGCGCGCCTCCGCATCGAGCAGTTTCTTGCGCGCATCGTCCACCGCAGACTCAAGATCCTCAAGCTGCCGGATCTCTCCGGACACCGCGACGCCCTTCGCGACGACGATTCTCTCCCGCTCGCGGAACTCCTGCAGCGCTCGCTCCGATTCGTTGAGCGTCTGCTTCAGGTCCGCTGCCTGGTCTTTGAGAAATGCCATCGAGCGCCGCGTCGTATCGCCGCGTGTCTCCAGATCCGAAATGATGTAGATCATCGCCAGCGTGTTCGGCACGCGCTCCGCGAGCAC
>Ga0102851_10001539_pt1 | contig 13262 bp, 13 predicted proteins | sample Mud3Dept3metaG_FD_79558 | JGI IMG/M metagenome (GOLD analysis project Ga0102851, IMG submission 79558) | Freshwater wetland microbial communities from Ohio, USA, analyzing the effect of biotic and abiotic controls - Mud 3 Core 4 Depth 3... | ecosystem: Environmental > Aquatic > Freshwater >... | reverse complement strand
GGTCGTCATCGAATCCGTCGAGCTGCTGTACCCACTGGTACAAATCGGTAAAACGCACGGTTCTCGGGTCGATATCCGGATGCGCATCGCTCAGGGCGATGGCGATTTCGAGGCTTTTGGTCCATTTCAGGCTCCGGGAACCCCCTCTCTGGTCGATGGGCGTGTCGGTTTTGGATCCGCCTCTTCAGTTTGCCGCGGTCGATGACGCGGGCTCCCGGCGGATGCTCCGTCACCTCGCGCCTTGGCAACCAGGGCCGCCACCGGGCGCGACTCGACAGGATACGCCGCACCCGTCACCGCTGAGAACTTGGCCCATCCGCAAATGTCGCGAGCTGACGGCAGGAATAGGTGTCGACCAGCATCGCCATGGCTGGGGCGTCGTACCGAGTGACGGGCTCCGGCTGAGGCTGTGATGCACACCCTGATTCACACCGACACCTGCCGGAACTTCCGGTAGCGACGGATGAGCGCATTCGTCGAGCTGTCATGCCTGGGCAGCGGCTCTTCCCTGGCCTCCACTTCCGGGATGATCCGGCTGGCCAGCGCCTTGCCCAGCTCCACGCCCCACTGGTCGAACGAGTCGATGTGCCAGATGGCCCCCTGGGTGAACACGTTGTGCTCGTACAGCGCGATCAGCTTGCCCAATGCCGCCGGAGTCAGGCGCTCGAGCAGAATGACGTTGCAGGGCCGGTTGCCATCGAAGCTGCGGTGCGGCACGAGCCACTCTGGGCAGCTTTCGGCCCGGACTTCCTCAGGCGTCTTGCCGAAGGCGAGCGCTTCGCCCTGCGCGAGCACATTCGCAATGAGTATGTCGTGGTGCTCACCCAGCGAGTTCAGCGCCTGACAGAAGGCGATGAAGTCACAGGGAACGAGCCGTGTCCCCTGGTGGATGAGTTGATAGAAGGAATGCTGGCCGTTGGTGCCGGGCTCGCCCCAATAGATGGGACTGGTGTCGCAGGCTACCCGCTCGCCATCGAGCGTCACCTGCTTGCCGTTGCTCTCCATCGCCAACTGCTGCAGATAGGCAGGGAAGCGATTCAGGTATTGCTCGTACGGCAGCACCGCGACCGTCTGGGCACCGAAGAAGTTGTTGTACCAGACGGCGAGCATCCCCATGAGCACCGGCATGTTGCTCTCGAACGGCGCGGTACGGAAGTGCTCATCCATCTCGCGGAACCCGTCGAGCATGGCGTGGAAGTTGTCCGCACCGATGGCCAGCATGGTCGAAAGACCGATCGCCGAGTCCATGGAGTAACGCCCGCCGACCCAGTCCCAGAAGCCGAACATATTCGCGGTATCGATTCCGAACTTCTCCACCTCCGCCGTGTTGGTCGAGACGGCGACAAAATGCCTGCGCACCGATTTCGCGTCACCCCCGAGACCGTCCACCGACCAGGCGCGCGCGCTGTGGGCGTTGGTCATGGTCTCCAGCGTCGTGAAGGTCTTCGAGGAGACGATGAACAGGGTCTCCGCCGGATCGAGATCACGCACGGCCTCCGCCAAGTCGGTGCCGTCGATGTTGGAAACGAACCGGAACGTCAGGCTGCGATCGCTGTAATACTTGAGTGCCTCGTAGGCCATGACCGGCCCGAGGTCGGAGCCGCCGATGCCGATGTTGATGACGTTGCGAATGCGCTTACCGGTATGGCCTGTCCAGGCGCCGCACCGCACATGCTTGGAAAAGTCCGCCATCTTGTCGAGCACGGTGTGGACCTGGGGTACGACGTTTTCGCCGTCGACCAGGATCGATGCCCCACGCGGCGCGCGCAGGGCCACGTGCAGAACGGCGCGCTGCTCCGAGACATTAATCTTGTCCCCGCGGAACATGGCATCGATCCGCGTCCGCAGACCGGATTCCTCGGCAAGTTGCAGCAGCAGCTTGAGGGTTGCGTCGGTAATGCGATTCTTCGAGTAATCGAGATAGATACCCGCCGCTTCGGCAGCCATCCGGTCGCCGCGCCTCGGGTCCTGCGCGAAGAGCGTGCGCAAATGCTGGTCGCGCATCGTCTGCGCATGGGCTTCAAGCGCCTTCCAGGCCGGGCGTTGTGTGATGCGTACTGTGGCGGATGTCATGTTCATGCTGCCTACGCCGCACTCGTCTGGCCGAGTGCGGCGCCCTTGGACGCGACCACCGCCAGCGGTTCGTTCCAGGACGTTGCAAACGACTTGGCCCCTTCGTCCCGTAGCTGCGCGGCCAACGCATCGATGTCGATACCGACCGTGGCGAACTGTGCCAGCACTTCCTCGCAGTCACCACCATCCACTGGCATCATCGGGCCGAGTTCTTGGTGATCGGCCAGAGCCTTCAACGTACCCTCGGGCATGGTGTTCACAGTGAACGGCGCCACCAGAGCCTTAACACATAGGATGGCCGAGGCCTGGGGATCCTTGGTTCCGGTACTGGCCCACAGCAGACGCTGCGGCTGGGCACCCAGGTTGTACACGCGCTGCCAGCGTGGCGAACCGAGCAGAGCGCGAGCCGCTTGGTACGTGCGCTGGGCGATGGCGACGCCGAGCCGGTTGCGCAACGCCTCCGGCACCTTGCCCGCGACTGCGGCGTCCCAGCGGCTGATGAACAGTGAGGCGACCGAGCCGACATTGGGGTTGAGCCCGGCTTCGACGCGCCGCTCGATGCCGCGCAGGTACGCCTCTGCTGCCGCCAGATACTGCTCACGCGAAAACAAGAGCGTGATGTTGACCGGCACGCCGGCAAAAATCGCTTCCTCGATGGCGGGCAGACCTTGCTGGGTCCCGGGGATCTTGATCAAGATGTTGGTCCGACCGGCGCGTGCAAAAAGGTCTTGGGCTGCGGCCAGGCTGCGGGGCGCATCGTAGGCCAGCAGCGGCGACACTTCCATCGATACCCACCCGTCGACGGTGTTGGTGCGGTCGTGAATCGGCCGGAACAGATCGGCGGCGCGGGTCAGATCCTCAATCGCCAGCTCGAAGAACAGCGCCTCCCCCGACTTGCCCTCCTTGACCTTGTTGCGGATCGCGGTGTCATAGGCAGTGCTGCTTGTGACAGCGTGGTTGAAGATGGTCGGATTGGAGGTGAGTCCCGTGACGGACAGCTCGTTGATGTAACGCATGAGCGTGCCGCTGTCGAGCAACTCGCGTGTGATGTTGTCGAGCCAGATACTTTGGCCGAGGTTGTGCAGCCATTCGGTCGCTTGCATGCTTTCACCCTTGGTCAAACTGCGATCGCGCGGCGAGTGTGCGCGTCGTGCCAGTGTGGTGCACTACGTCTGCCCTACGCGTCCGGTAGTTCGCCGCCTCGCCAACCGGCGCACCGTCGCGAGTCATGCCCGCCCTGCCAACGCATAGTGCACAATCTCCCGGGCCTGAACCACAATCGTCCCGCGCCCGCGCGTACCCGGATGCTCGCTATGACATCGCGGATCGTCCCGACGCCATCGTAGAGCGCGCCTCGGCCCTGGACCCCGAAGTCCTCCGCCATGGTGATCTGGACGCTTTCGATATGGTCGCGGTTCCAGAACGGCTCCAGCAAGGAATTCACGAAACGAAAGTAGGTCAGGTTCATGACCGGCCGCTTCCCGAGGTAGTGGTCGATGCGAAAGATCGACGACTCCGGAAACTGCGAAAACAGGATCCGGTTCAGCGCCTGTGTCGAGGCGAGGTCGGTTCCGAAAGGCTTCTCGACGATGACGCGGGCGTCCTTCGCGCAGCCGGACGCGCCCAGCCGCTCGACGACCTCGCCGCACCAGCACGGGGGGAATGGCGAGGTAGTACGCCGGTCGCTGCGCGGCGCCCAGCGCCTGCCGGATGGCCGCAAACGTGGCCGGGTCGTTGTAGTCACCGTCGACGTACTTGAGGAGTCCGGAGAGCTTCGCGAAGGCGGCGGGGTCGAGCCCGCCGTGTTTCTCGAGGCTGTCCTTGGCCCGGGCCTTCATCTGGTCCAGGTTCCAGCCGGCCTTGGCCACGCCGATGACCGGGACGTCGAGCGTGCCGCGCTTCAGCATCGCCTGGAGCGACGGGAAGATCTTCTTGTACGCGAGATCGCCAGTCGCCCAGAAGAACACGAGGGCATCGGAATGAGTCGTGCCCATGCTCGCCTCCTACTTCGCCGGCTTCTCGTGGTGCCCGCCAAACTGGAAGCGCATCGCCGACAGCAGCTTGTCCTGGAATTCCGCCTCGCCGCGCGAACTGAACCGTTCGTACAGCGCGGTGGTGAGCACCGGGGTCGGTACACCCTCGTCGATGGCGGCCTTGATCGTCCAGCGACCTTCACCGGAGTCGGACACCCGGCCGGAAAACTTCGCGAGCGCGGGGTCTTCGATCAGGGCGGCCGCGGTCAGATCCAGCAGCCACGAGGCGATCACACTGCCGCGCCGCCACACCTCGGCGATGTCGGGCAGATTGAGGTCGTACTGATAATGGGCGGGATCGCGCAGCGGCGTGGTCTCGGCATCGATCGCGTGCTTCTGCTTGCCGACGTTCGCCGCGCGCAGCACGTTCAGCCCCTCGGCATAGGCGGCCATGAGGCCGTACTCGATGCCGTTGTGAACCATCTTGACGAAGTGGCCGGCGCCGTTCGGGCCACAATGCAGGTAGCCCTGCTCGGCGCTGCCACCGGCCTGCGTGCGTCCCGGGGTACGATCGATCGTGCCGATGCCGGGCGCCAGCGTCTTAAAGATCGGATCGAGGTGCTTCACCGTCGCCGCCTCGCCGCCGATCATCATGCAGTAACCGCGCTCCAGGCCCCACACGCCGCCGCTGGTGCCCACATCCACGTAGTGAACGCCCTTTGGCGCGAGATCCCGGGCACGCTGGATGTCGTCCACATAATAGGAGTTGCCCCCGTCGATGAGGATGTCGCCGGCCTCGAGATGGGGCAGGAGGTCGGCAATCGTCTTGTCCACGACCGCCGCCGGGACCATCAGCCAGATCGCCCGCGGCTTCTCCAGCTTCTTCACCAGGTCCGCGAGCGAGGCGGCACCCGTCGCCTTTTCCTTGACCAGTGCGGCCACCGCTTGCGGCGACATGTCGAACACCGCGCAGTGGTGACCCCCGTTGATAAGACGCCGCACCATGTTGGCGCCCATCCGGCCCAGTCCGATCATTCCCAGTTGCATGATTGACTCCTTCGTTCAGAACAGGTTACCCGAATTCAGCTGAGCGCATCCGTCAGCCCTGCGTTCGTTGCTTTCGTGGGCGCGCGCCCTTTGTCTTCTCCGCTTCGCTTGCACGCCAGCGAGCGGTTGGGGAGCGCGCAGCCCGGAATCCATCGTCGGCTCCCACAGGCGGAATCCGCCCAGAAATGCGTAGGCGTTGTCGCCCAATCGACACCCCGGCGGCAGTGTCTTAAGTTTCTTGGCGTTGCCACCCCCGAGCACCACATCATCGGGGTGGAGCGCCTCAATTAATAGCTCCAGCACGTACTCAACATGCGCGCGCCATTTCTTCTTGCCCAGGCGCTCGAGGGCGCGGATTCCGACATAGTCCTCGTAGACCCCCTTGCCGTAGGGAAGGTGGCCGAGCTCCATGGGAATGACCACGCCGTCCGCCACCAGGGCCGAACCGAGGCCGGTTCCCAAACCGACAAAGGGCATCAGCCCACCCTGCCTGCCATTCTGGAAACGTCGGTCGGGTTCGGTTCGCTCCTGTTCCAGTATTTGCTCCGAGAAAACCGAATGCAGCGGACCGATCTGGCGTTCTTGATGAAATGTCCTGGGCCGGTCAATTCGCCGCATCCCAGCATAGCGCAAACAGGTTGCATCCGGGGCGGCGAATCACATTCCTTCACGCCAGCGCGTCGGCGCGCCCGTCCTCCCGCAGCGTGGGGGAGGCATCGGCAATTGCCTGCGCGCAGACACTGCAGTGGAGCATGTGGATCATGCGACGGAGCACGAACACAGCTCACTTCAGGCCGACTGCCCGGGCACGCGATTCACGATCGGAGACGTGCTGAAGCGTTCTCTGGGTTGATCGTGCGCAGTCAGCAGGAATCGTTTTCCCGTAGCTAACGCTTATTGACGCTTGCTGCCTTTTCGTTCGCCAGCGCCTTGTCCGTGATTTCTTTGTAGAGCGCTATCGCGCGCGCCATGAGCGACTGCCATTCGGGGTGCTTGTGCACGAGTGTGTTGATGTGCTGGGCATCGTCGAAAACCAGTTTGAGAAATGCCATATCCATGTCACTCAGCAGCTCGCCGCGGTCGACCTGCTCCTTGAGCGCCAGAGCGCGGGGCAGGCGCTGGCTCTCAAAACGTTCGATGAGGGTCGCCGCGACGCCCGTATCCTTGGAAACTTCTGTCATCGATTCCTCCTGCCGGCTCTCCGGCGCCGTGACAAAGCACTGGTGGGGTTGGCAGTAGCGTAGCACCTTTGTGAATCGCGTTCCGTCCGGATCGGACGTGGCATTCTCCCCTATGACATAGTTCCAGTGTGTTGGCATGACTTTCGTCTATGCCGACTACGTGGTGGCACCTGCACACAGCAAGATCCGCAAAAGATTGCGCTCACGCCGCGAGGGCGCGCGCGACGATCTCCTGGGCATCGTGAACGATCGCTTCGAGATGCGCGGCACTCCGGAAGCTCTCGGCGTAGAGCTTGTAGATATTCTCGGTGCCCGACGGGCGGGCGGCGAACCAGCCGTTGGCCGTGACGATCTTGAGCCCGCCGATCGGCGCGTCATTGCCGGGTGCGCGCGTCAGGCGTGCGCTGATGGGATCGCCGGCCAGTGCGGCGGCGCTGACACGCTCGGGTGTGAGCCGTTTGAATCCCGCCTTCTGCTCCGGAGTGATGGGCGCGTCGATGCGCCGATAAAATGGCGCGCCGTATTCGCGCGTGAGTTGCTGGTAGTAGTAGCCCGGGTCCTGGCCGGTGACCGCCGTAATCTCCGCGGCCAGCAAGCCAAGGATGATGCCGTCCTTGTCGGTGGTCCAGACCGACCCATCGCGGCGCAGGAAGCTCGCGCCGGCGCTCTCTTCGCCGCCGAATACCAGTGAGCCGTCGAGCAGGCCCGGGGCGAACCACTTGAAGCCCACCGGCACCTCGAGCAGGCTGCGCCCAAGGCCAGCGACCACGCGGTCGATGAGCGCGCTGCTCACGAGAGTCTTGCCGACCGCCGCAGTGCGCGACCATTGCGGGCGATGGCTGAGCAGGTAGTGAATGGCGACCGCGAGGAAATGATTCGGATTGAGCAATCCCTGCGAGCGCGTCACGATTCCATGCCGATCGACATCGGCATCGTTGCCCCAGGCGATGTCGAACTTGTCCTTGAGGCCCACAAGGCTGGCCATCGCGTAGGGACTCGAGCAATCCATGCGGATCTTGCCGTCGTGATCGAGCGTCATGAAGCCGAACGTCGGATCGACCCGCTCGTTGACCACGGTGATGTCGAGCCCATAGCGCTCGGCGATCGTTTTCCAGTAGGCGACTGCCGCGCCGCCGAGCGGATCCACGCCGATGCGCAGTCCCGCCCGGCGAATCGGCTCGAAGTCGATGACGCTTTCAAGATCGGCGATGTAGGGGCCGGCGAGATCATCGGCCCGCACGTTCGGCGCGGCGCGCGCGGCTTCCGGCGCGAGCCGGCGCACGGCACGATTCGCGCTGCGCAGCAGCTCGTTCGCGCGTTCTTCGATCCAGTCGGTCACGTCGGTATCAGCCGGACCGCCGCCCGGCGGGTTATACTTGATGCCGCCATCTTCCGGCGGGTTGTGAGACGGCGTGATGACGATGCCATCGGCGCGCTGCGACGCACCGCCGCGATTGTGCACCAGGATGGCGCGTGAGATGACCGGTGTCGGCGTCACGCCATCGTCGTGCTGAATGACGGTCGCCACCTTGTTGGCCGCCAGCACTTCGAGTGCCGTGCGTTGCGCCGGCCCGGACAGGGCGTGCGTGTCCTTGCCCAGGTACAACGGCCCGTTAATGCCTTGGCTGCGCCGGTAGTCGCAGATCGCCTGCGTGATCGCGAGAATATGATCTTCGGTGAACGCACCCCGCAGCGAGGAACCGCGGTGGCCGCTGGTACCGAAGCTAACAAGCTGACTGGGATCAGCCAGGTCGGGGTGGCGTTGATAATAGGCCCGCTCGAGACCGACCAGGTCTGCCAACATCTCTCTCGGTGCCGGCTTGCCGGCAAGCGGTGAGATCGCCATATCTCCTTTCCTTTTCGTCTACGTGACTCCAGCGCATGCGGCGGGCACTGCTCGACATCGAGCCTAGAGTTAATAGAGTGAATGCTAATCGGTCGCCATCACTGATATGTTGATTCAAATCAAAACAACAACCGGATAATTGCGGAAATGGGAAGAAAAATATGCTCTGGAGTGCGGCGGCAGGTGCAAACAGCGACTAGTTCGGTAAACGACAGTGGGTTGGGAACGAGATGGGATAAATGGAGCGCGCTGGCAGCAACAGCGCTCGGCCGAACGCTGTCGTCACGTGTACAGGGTCAGCCCCCGACTTCGTCGATCCAGGCCATCTGGATGGCCTCCAGGATCTTTTCGCCGCAGTGCGCCGGGTCGTCATCGAATCCGTCGAGCTGCTGTACCCACTGGTACAAATCGGTAAAACGCACGGTTCTCGGGTCGATATCCGGATGCGCATCGCTCAGGGCGATGGCGATTTCGAGGCTTTCGGTCCATTTCAGGCTCATGGCAACTCCTAGTGGCTCTCCGAAACCATATTGATGGTGTAGCGGGGAATCTCAATAACCAACTCCTGCCGGCCGACGCGCGCCTGGCAACTGAGACGCGAGGCGGGCTCCACGCCCCACGCCTTGTCCAGCATGTCCTCCTCCTTCTCTTCGGCCGGCTCCAGCGTCTCGAAGCCCTGGCGGAGAATCACGTGGCAGGTAGTGCAGGCACAGGACTTCTCGCAAGCGTGGTCGATATTAATGCCGACATCGAGCATCGCATCGCAGATACTTGTGCCCGGCTCGGCATCGATGGTCGCGCCCTGCGGGCAGAGCTCCTTGTGTGGCAATACGTGCAGAAGGGTCATGGTGTCTCAGCTCTTGAATTCATCCAGCCGGTGGCCCGCGAGCGCAGCGCGCACGCTCGCGTCCATACGACGCATGGCAAATGCCTGGGTGGCCTGATCGACCGCCGCGACCGCCTGTTTGATGGCGGTCGTGTCCGTTCCAATACGCGCGTTGTGTAACGCCGCGAGCGCCGCATCAATGGCGGCGCGCTCGTCCCGGTCCAGGTACTTCTCACCGTCCGCACGCAAGGCCGCCTGCACCGCCTCCAGTACGCGGTCGGCGTCGACCTGCTGCTCGCGCAGGTTGCGCGCGCTGTTGTCGTCACTGGCATGCGCTATGGAATCACGCAGCATGTTCTCGATCTCGGCATCGGTCAGACCATAGGACGGCTTCACCGTGACTGTCGCTTCGACCCCGGTTCCCTGCTCGCGTGCTGCGACACTCAGCAAGCCATCGGCATCCACCTGAAAGGTGACGCGGATACGCGCCGCACCCGCCACCATCGGCGGGATGCCGCGCAGCTCGAAGCGTGCGAGCGACCGGCAGTCGCTGACCAGTTCGCGCTCGCCCTGCAGCACGTGGATGAGCAACGCCGTCTGGCCGTCCTTGAATGTTGTGAATTCCTGGGCGCGCACCGTCGGTATCGTCGAGTTGCGCGGAATGATCTTCTCCACCATGCCGCCCATGATTTCCAATCCGAGCGACAGCGGCGTGACATCCAGCAACAGCATGTCGCTGTCCGGCTTGTTACCGGCGAGGACATCGGCCTGAATGGCTGCGCCGATTGCCACCACCTTGTCCGGATCGATCGTAGTGAGCGGCTTGCGGCCAAAGAAATTCTCGACCTTTTCTTGCACGCGTGGCATGCGTGTCGAGCCGCCGACCATCACCACTTCCTGGATATCCTTTGGCTTGAGGCCGGCATCCTTGAGTGCCCGACGCGTGGGCGTCAGCGTGCGTTCAATCAATGGATCGACCAGCTGAACCAGCGTCGACCGTGCGAGATCTCCCTGCCAGACCGTGCCATCCGGACGCAAGACCTGCACCGGAACGGTCAGTGCATCGGTCAACGCCTGTTTGGCGGCGCGCGCATCGCGCAACAAACGGCGCTGCAACTTGCGATCGGCGTGTTCGTTCAGACCCGCTTGCTGCCACATCCAGTCGGCAATGGCGTGATCCATGTCGTCGCCGCCCAGCGCCGAATCGCCGGCAGTGGCCAGCACCTCGAACACACCGCGATTAAGACGCAGGATCGAAATATCGAAGGTACCGCCACCCAGATCGTAGATCGCAAACACACCTTCGGCGCTTTGATCGAGGCCGTAGGCTACGGCCGCCGCCGTCGGCTCGTTGAGCAGGCGCAGTACATTCAGGCCGGCGAGACGCGCCGCATCCTTGGTGGCCTGACGCTGGGCATCGTCAAAGTAGGCCGGTACTGTGATTACCGCGCCGCTGAGTTCACCGCCGAGTGTGGTCTCGGCGCGGTGTTTGAGGGCCCTGAGAATCTCGGCGGAGACCTCTACCGGACTGCGATCCCCAGCCGCCGTTTTGATACGTGGCATGGCGGATGCGCCCGTGCTGAACTCATACGGCAACAGGTTACCGAGGCGCTTCACATCCTCAACGCCACGACCCATAAGCCGCTTCACCGAAGCGATGGTGTTCAGCGGATCATCCGCGGCCAGATCGAGCGCCGCATCACCAACCAGGGGATCGGCGCCGCGTCGGTAGTGCACAACCGAGGGCAACAGATGCCGGCCGGCTTCGTCCGGCAGGGTATCGGCGATGCTGCTGCGCACCGAAGCGACGAGCGAATTGGTGGTGCCAAGGTCGATACCGACCGCGAGCCGGTGCTCGTGCGGCGCAGTGGACTGGCCGGGTTCACTGATCTGCAACAGTGCCATGGATGAAATCTGTTTCGTGGAATGAATGCGGTACGACTCTACTCCAGTTCTTCGATCTCGTGCGCGATCTTCTGGAGAAACTGCATCTCGCGCACCAGATTGCGCGCTTGCCGGCGCGCCGGCTCCGAGTTCTCCATAAAGCGGGTGCGCAGCTGGGCCGATCGCGCCTCGAACTCTTCATCCACCCGCTGGCGCAAACTCTCCAAGCGTACGTGCCGGTCGGCCGCCTCACGCGCTTCGGCCAGGCTTTCGCGCAACTCCATCTGCTCCATGAGAAAAGCCGTGTCCATCGACGTATCCGTGTCCTCGCCGGTATCGACACCCTGCAGCCCAAGCAGGTAACGCGCGCGCACAACCGGATCCTTGAGGGTCTGAAAGGCAGCGTTGACCTGTGCCGTCAGCTGCAGCGATAGACGCCGTTCCGGCTCGGAAGCTGAAGCAAAGCGGTCGGGATGGAAACGGCGCTGCAGATCGCGATAGCGCGCGGTGAGATCGGCGACATCCACATCGAACGTGACGGGCAGGCCGAACAGCTCGAAATAATTCTTACCCAGATCGGCCTGCACACCGACAGACGCTTGGCCAGTCAAACGGTAAAGCTTTCGCCGCAGCCGCACGCACCCTTCACATTCGGGTTGTCGAACTTGAAGCCTTCGTTAAGTCCTTCGCGGGTGTAATCCAGGACCGTGCCGTCCAGAAACAGCAGGCTCTTCGGATCAACAATCAGTTTTACGCCGTGGCTCTCGAACACCACCTCGTCCGGCTGAATGACATCAACGAACTCGAGCACATAGGCCTTGCCGGAACATCCGGAAGTACGCACACCGAGACGCAGACCCTCACCTTTGCCGCGCTTGTCGAGAGACTTGCGCACATGCGCCGCAGCGGCTTCGGTCATCTGAATTCCCATAGGCTTGCCTTCCTGCTTTAACGTCTCTGTGACAGCGGCCTCAGGCAGCATCGGCTTTGTTGCCTTTGGTCCGCTTCTCCTGATAATCGTGGATCGCAGCCTTGATTGCATCTTCAGCCAACACCGAACAGTGGATCTTGACCGGCGGCAGCGCCAGCTCTTCAGCGATCTGGGTGTTCTTGATCTGACCGGCCTGCTCCAGAGTCTTGCCCTTCACCCACTCGGTGAGCAACGAACTCGAAGCGATCGCCGAACCGCAGCCGTAGGTTTTGAACTTGGCATCTTCGATAATACCCTGCTCGTTCACGCGGATCTGCAACTTCATCACGTCTCCGCACGCCGGCGCGCCGACCATGCCAGTTCCGACCGACTGGTCGTTCTTGTCAAAGGCCCCGACATTGCGCGGGTTCTCGTAGTGGTCCAGTACCTTATCGCTGTATGCCATATCAAAACCTCAGTGTTAGGTTCTAAGTGCTGAGTTCTGAGTCATTGAGTTTTGACAACTGTCGATCCGTATCGACAACTCATCACTAACAACTCATAACTGCCTTTTCAATGCGCCGCCCATTGCACCGTGCTGAGATCAATGCCTTCCTTGTGCATGTCCCAGAGCGGCGAAAGATCACGCAGCTTGCCGACCTTTTCCTTCACCAGTTTGATGGTGTAGTCCACGTCTTCTTCGGTCGTGAAACGGCCGAGCGTAAAACGGATCGAACTGTGCGCCAACTCGTCGTTACGACCAAGCGCGCGCAGCACGTAGGACGGCTCAAGACTCGCCGAGGTACAAGCTGAGCCAGAGGACACGGCAATGTCCTTGAGCGCCATGATCAGCGACTCACCTTCGACCAGGTTGAAGCTGATGTTGAGGTTTCCGGCGATGCGTCGCCCCATGTCGCCATTCACATAAACCTCTTCAATATCCTTGAGGCCATTATAGAGACGGTCGCGCAGCATGAGGATACGCTCACTTTCCTGTGCCATCTCGGCCTTGGCGATGCGGAAGGCCTCGCCCATACCAACGCACTGGTGCACGGGTAGCGTGCCGGAACGCATGCCGCGCTCGTGCCCACCGCCGTGCATCTGCGCCTCGAGACGCACGCGCGGCTTGCGGCGCACATACAATGCGCCAATACCCTTCGGGCCGTAGACCTTGTGCGCCGAGAGTGAAAGCAGGTCGATATTCATGGCATTCACGTCAATCGGCACTTTGCCGGCGCTCTGTGCGGCATCGGTATGGAACAGGATGCCCTTGCTACGGGTGAGTTTGCCGATCGCCGCCAGGTCCTGAATCACCCCAATCTCGTTATTGACGTGCATCAGCGACACAAGGATCGTGTCCGGGCGCAGCGCCGCCTCAAGCTTCCCGAGATCGACCAGGCCATTCTGTTCAGGGTCGAGATAGGTCACCTCGAAGCCTTCGCGCTCCAAATGGCGGCAGGTATCGAGCACGGCCTTGTGCTCGGTCTTGCAGGTGACGATATGCTTGCCCTTGCCCTTGTAG
>Ga0102851_10001538_pt1 | contig 13264 bp, 15 predicted proteins | sample Mud3Dept3metaG_FD_79558 | JGI IMG/M metagenome (GOLD analysis project Ga0102851, IMG submission 79558) | Freshwater wetland microbial communities from Ohio, USA, analyzing the effect of biotic and abiotic controls - Mud 3 Core 4 Depth 3... | ecosystem: Environmental > Aquatic > Freshwater >... | reverse complement strand
TACCTTCTCAGGAACCGGGGCCGTGTACTGTCGCGCACGCAGATCCTCGAGAATGTCTGGGGCTATGATTTCAATCCCAATACGAACATCGTTGATGTCCACATCAAGGCGCTCAGGGAAAAGCTTGACGAGGTTAACATCATGAACCTTATCCGGAGCGTCCGGGGTGTCGGCTATATGATTGACAACTAATCCCCTCACGGCCTGCAGACCATGATCGTTCCGACAAAAAAGCGTCTGACCCTGATATTCACATCCGTAATCCTTCTCTTCACGATAATCATCCTGATCATTAGTTATATGTTCATTCACTACAGCATTACGAACGTGGCAAAGAGCCACATGAAAGAGGATATACGGACCGAATTCCTCGATCAGTACAAGCGCTCCGGCATAGATCCTGTCAGCAAAATGTGGGGCGAACATCTTGTCCAGATACTGAATCCTTCAGGTGCGGTCGTCGTATCATCAGGGAACTCGACCTCATTTTATCCTGAACTCAACAGGGAAATGCTGCAGAAGGCGTATGAGGGAAAGCAGGGGTTCGAACATCGGAACATTCGGGGAGAGGATTATCTGATATTATATTTCCCCATTGACGGAAAATATATAGGGAGGGCAGCACTTTCCCTGGAGGAGATGCAGAGGTATGAGAAGAACTTTCTTGACCTGATCCTGATTACCCTGCCCGGACTTTTTCTTCTTTCCTATCTCACGAGCAGATTTCTGGTCAATCATGCCATGGAAAAGATTTCCGAATTTTTTACCTTCCAAGAGACGTTTTCATCCAATGTGACACACGAACTCAGGTCTCCTCTTGCGTCGCTCAAGGGCAACCTTGAGGTGACCCTGCGTAAGGAGAGGTCTGCCGATGAATACAAGGATACCCTGACACTCAGCCTGAGGGAAGTCAATCGCATTATTGCGCTGCTGAACAACCTTTATCTGCTTGCATCATCAAAGTTTAAACCTCTCGACCTTTTCAAGAATGAAGCCGATATTGTCAGGATCATTAAAGATGTTGCCAGGACCTATGAGCAGACGATGGCATCACGCAGGGTCATGTTTACCCTTGCCGATGCCTCCGGAATAACCTGCCTTTGCGATGAGGCGCTTATCCGAAGGACCATAGAAAATCTTATCGATAATGCGGTGAAGTACACGCCTGAAAACGGCTCCATAAGCCTGAGCGCCGACAAGGACCTGAAAAAGATATCCCTTACCATAACGAATACCTGCAAGGGCATGGAGAAAGAGGAACTGAAACATATCTTTGATCCCTTTTACCGGGGCAGGACCACGAAACAGTTGGGTATTGAAGGAAAAGGCCTTGGTCTCTATATATCCCGGTATATTATCCGGTCCCATGGCGGAGATATCAGGATAAATAACACATACGACAATCTTTTTTCCCTTACGGTTACCATTCCTGTCAAATAAGTTCGTTTTCGCTGCTACGCAAGATGTACGATCTCAGAGTGAAGTCTTCCCTGTTTGATGATAATACGCGCAAGAGTTATCGGCAGTTTGAAACGGCGGGGACCTGCGCTGCCGGGATTCAGATAGAGGATACCGTTCTTCTCGGAGATTGAAGGTTTATGGCTGTGGCCGCTGATCAGCGCACGGATTTGCGCAGCACCGGGGTCAAGATCGAGACGGGCCATGTCGTGAAGGATATAAAACAGCTTGCCGTCCAGTTCCACCGTCTCTGTATTTCTAAGATTCCCTGCCCAACGGTCTGTGTCCGTATTGCCTCTGACAGCCAGTACCGGCGCAAGGGAACGAAGCGATTGGAGAACCTCAGCAGATCCGATATCGCCCGCGTGAAGGATAATATCAGAACCTTCGAGTGCTTTGAGCGCTTCCGGCCGGACGAGACCATGCGTGTCGGATATCACGCCTATGTAATACATGCTCTGCCCATGGCAGATATTTTAGCAGTTCGTGCCATACGGGAAAAGCATCGCAGGCATATTGAGAGGAGGAGCCTTTTTATGCATGGTCAGGTATCGGGTATCGTGCAGGTCAAGCCGCCCGGCCTGACTGCGTCATTTATGGTATCCCATGAGTGACCTACCCCTTGACCCTGCACGGGAAAAGAAATAATCTTCTTGCCTTTGCGGTTTCCACTTGATGAAATTCAGTTTCCTATCTTTATTGTCTGCATGGTATCATATGTGTCGTCAGATTTCAGACCGGCGGCCTGCCGGGACACTGCTTCGGGAGGCCTAACCTGCATATCGGGGGATATGCCATCTGTATAATGAATCGCAGGGAACGGAAAAAACAGGAGTGCTGTAAAAATCAGCAATAAGTGTGATGCAACAGACACGATCACAGATAGCGGTATTTTCTTCGATAGGGAAGTCCTTCCTTGAACTGATAGGAAATCTCGGTGCCATGGCCCTTTTCTTTGCGGAGGGCTTCGCCAAAATCTTCCGGCGAAAGCAGGCCCGTGAAATCATCTATCAGGTATTTTACATTGGGGCAAAATCTACAAATATCGTGCTGCTGATCGGTCTTTTCACGGGCATGGTCCTTGGTCTTCAGCTGTACTACACGCTGATAAAGTTCGGTTCAGAAGGGGTCCTCGGCTCGGTGATCGCTCTCTCCCTGATCCGAGAATTGGGGCCGGTCCTGACGGCCATCATGATCACCGCACGGGCCGGCTCGGCCATGGCAGCGGAGATCGGCATCCTCCGCATATCAGAGCAGATTGACGCGCTCTATACGATGCGTGTAGATCCAGTGAGGTATATCGTCAGTCCGAGGATAGCTGCCTCCATCATCAGTTTTCCGCTGCTGACGGCATTTTTTGATCTTATCGGGATATTCGGTGGGTATCTTACCGGCGTGGTGCTCCTCGGGGTGGATAAAGGCGCATATTTCTACCGGGTGCAGGCATACGTGGATCTTGTGGATATCAAGGGCGGGTTCCTGAAATCTCTTGTTTTTGCTGTGCTGGTATCGACTATCTGCTGTTTCCAGGGGTACTTTACCCATATGCGTACAGACAGCTACGGGGCGAAAAGCGTCAGTCTTTCAACCACATCTGCAGTGGTGATGTCATGCGTAATGATTCTTGTCTCGGATTATGTCGTCACCTCATTCCTCATGTAGAATCATCCATGGACGAGCCACTGATAGAATTCAGGGATGTAACGAAGCGCTTCGGTGACCGTACTATCCTCGACCGGATCAACCTGAAGATCTACGATAATCAGATTACCACCATCATCGGAAAGAGCGGCACAGGAAAGAGTGTGCTTCTCAAGCATATCATCGGGCTGCTTAAACCCGACGAAGGGATAATCTTATTCAGGGGAATGCCGGTCCATGAAATGGGAAAGGGAGAATGGGATACATACCGGAGCCAGATCAGCTATATGTTCCAGAACAACGCATTGTTCGACTCCCTGAATGTGTTTGATAATATCGCGCTGCCGCTGCGTCAGACCACAAACCTCAGGAAGCGGGAGATCATAAGGAGGGTCATGACGCGCATCCAGCAGACGGAACTCACCGACGTGGCGCGCAAATACCCCTCTGAACTCTCCGGCGGCATGCAGAAGAGGGTGGCCCTGGCACGGGCACTGGTTAATGACCCCAAGATCGTACTGTTCGATGAACCGACAACGGGTCAGGATCCGATCCGAAAAAACATCATCCTGAGTATGATCGCCCACTACCGGAGGAAATTCGGTTTTACCGCTGTGTTGATCAGCCATGACATTCCTGATGTCTTTTTTATATCCGACAGGATCATCCTTCTCTGGGAGGGCAAGGCTGCCTTTCAGGGCAACTATGAGGAGTCGCTGCGTCTTGACCATCCCATGATCGACGAACTCCTCCATAGCCTGGAAGGTTTTCAGGACGAACTGACCGGCCTGCTCTCAAAACAGGTATTCAAGAACCGCTATACCATGACATTGCAGAGGAGGCAGCTCGATACCACGGTTTCCGCAATTCTTTTTACGGTCGAGTTTGACCTTGCTGCTGACCTGTTCGGTGCGCCGGTGTTCGAGATTCTCAGGATCATGGGACAAAACATGAATGACTTTTTCGGGCCCTTGGGCGGTTTCTCCGCACGCCATCAGAGAAACCAGCTTCTCACCATTCTCCCCCACATCCAGCTTGCTGATGCCCAGGCGCTTCTTGATACCTTTGTACATCAAGTGCAGGAAAAGGCCTTTTCTGACATCCAGGCCATGATCCGGGCCAATATGGGTGCTAACATGTGTTTAAATATATCGGTGAAAGCTGGTATTATTGAAGGAACGTCGACCGATGATATTGATATAATAATAGATAAGGCTGAATCAAGCCAGAAGATCGTAGCGGTTTATAGATGTGACCAAGGGGGTGAAGCGCGTTGAAAAAATATTCAGCAGAGACGGTTGTCGGCATATTTGTTATAATTGGACTTATCTGTGTCGGGTATATGACCATAAAGCTTGGCAAGGTCTCACTGTTCGGCAGTGATTACTATGCCGTCTATGCACGATTTTCTTCCGTTTCAGGTCTGAAGACCGGCAGTCCAGTCGAGGTCCACGGTATTGAGGTTGGCAGAGTTGAAAAAATGAAGCTCGATACCGAGAAGCAGACAGCGGTCCTCGAGTTGAAGGTCCGGAAGGGCCTGACCATCTATGATGACGCGATCGCGTCCATCAAGACGTCCGGACTGATCGGAGACAAATTCGTCAATATCGATCCGGGAGGCGGTGGGGAAGCGCTTAAGGCCGGGGCTTATATTACCGAAACGAACTCCCCGACGGATATGGAAGAGCTTATCAGCAAGTACGCCTTTGGCGATGTCACAAAGGACAAGAAGAATGATACCAAGTAGATTTTTGGAGGGCAGAATGAAACGTGTATTGGCCCCTGTACTGGTGCTGATATTGTTTGCCGCTCCTCTTGCTGCGGCTGCCGATACTGCTCTTTCGACGGTTCAGACGCATGTCAACAGCGTACTCGATGTGTTGAGGGACCCTTCGCTCAAGGGAGAGTCGATGAAGAAGCTCAGGCAGGCCCGCCTCAGGGATATCACGGAAAAGATGTTCGATTTTACCGAACTGTCAAGGAGGACGCTTGCCCAGAACTGGGCCGGCTTCAATGACAAGCAGAAAAAAGAATTCATCGAACTTTATAAGTCAGTCCTTGAGGATAACTATACAGACAAAATCATGGAGTACACCGATGAGAAGGTCGTTTTCCGGAAAGAATCAGCGCTCAGCGACAAGACCTCCGAGGTCCAGAGCGTGGTTATGACTAAGAAGGCCGAGATACCGATCAATTATCGGGCGATACGCACAGATAGCGGCTGGAAGCTCTACGATGAGGTGGTGGAAGGTGTGAGCCTTGTCAATAATTACCGGAGTCAGTTCCGGGAGATCCTTATCAACAAGACGCCTGACGATCTTCTGGAGATACTCAGGAAAAAGACGAGTAAGACGTAATCAATGGTGTCCGGTCACGATCATAAGATGCCAACCGCTCATTCGGGTTACCATTCACGCGTACGAGGAGGTGTTATGCGATCAGTACTGGGAGTGCTGGGCAGTATCGTACTTCTTGCGGCTCCTCTCTGCGTTTCAGCTGAATGGATATCTGATACTTCCACACCTCTTCCTCTGTCCATGAACGAGGAACATCTGGGCAGCACTTTGGCCAAGTCGGATCGTTATCTGGATGGGGACTTCGACATCGATGACGAAATCCTGCTGTCCGCCCTGATGAAAGAAAGCTTGCAGGGGCCGGGATCGTCAGGTGACCAGGAAATTATCCTTGCAGAGGCTGGCGGCCTGCAGGGGGAGGAAACAGCAAAAACGGAAGAGGGCAATGGTAGCGACGAAAACGATTATGAGGATACCGAGAATAACCAGATTGCAGACCCCCTCTATTACTGGAACGTCGCTATGTACCATTTCAATGACAAATTCTATTTTTGGCTCATGAAACCCGTTGCCCGCGGATATTCGGCCGTAGCTCCTGAACCGGTAAGGATCGCAGTCAGCAATTTCTTTCATAATCTCATGACTCCGGTCCGGTTTGCGGGAAATCTTCTGCAGCTGAAGCTGAAGAATGCGGGATATGAGCTTGTGCGTTTCGTGACGAACAGTACGCAGGGACTGGGCGGATTTATGGATGTTGCCAAGTCACACTATGGTATCTCCACCCATGATGAGGATATCGGCCAGGCCCTTGGAAGTTACGGCATTGGTCACGGTGTCTATTTTGTTTGGCCTTTCTTCGGGCCATCATCGCTTCGGGATACGGTCGGGCTTGTCGGCGATACGTTTCTCAATCCTCTAACCTATGTGAACCCTTCTGAAGCAGCAGCTGGGCTGAAGGCATATGACAGGGTCAATGAAACCACATTCCATATCGGAGATTATGAGTCGATGAAAAAAGCTGCGATTGATCCGTATGTCTCGATGCGTAACGGCTATCTTCAGCACAGAAGAAAGCAGGTAGAGGAGTAGTGACAGGTTTCAGCTGCCGGATCTTTTCGCGTGCCGCAGACCTGTGATGAGTACCTGAAGGAAAACGACCGAGAACCCTGCCAGAAGTCCCGGAATGGTTACGAGTTTCAGATACGCCAGCGCGGTAACAATGATGACAAGCATCACAAAACGGAATTGGGCAAAGAAGAGCATCTTCGAATTTGCATATGAGGTCTTGAGGACTCCTTCCACGCTCCATGCAAGCGCCTTCACGTTCAGGATACCGAGCAGTCCACCGATCAGAATACTGAGGGGAAGGTTCTCCCAGGGCAGGAATGCCGCGATGATGGAGGCCGGTATGAGAATGAAGGCTGAGTTTCTGGCAATATCCCTAATCAGATTCATCTAAAGTCCTTTTGGCAAGGCGTGCGAGCTCTCTGTACCCTGCGACAATGCCAAGCACCAGAAAAATGATCGTGAACCAGGGAGAAGTATTGAAGAAGCGGTCAATGCCGTAGCCGATGGCCAGCCCCACAAAGGTAGAAATGACCATGTGAAAGCCGATCGTCCCTGCCCTGGCGAAAATCTTGATAATCGATTTATCAAGAAGCGGTGACATGCCTGCTACCGCGTATACCCATCGCGTTCTGAGACAAGAAAGTCTTTCACGATCTCTGCTATCTCCCGATAAAAAAGTGTTTTGGATTGTTTGATGACCTCGTCACAGTAATAGGGTACCCAGTTCAATAGGTGCTGTTCAAGGAAATTCTGCTCCATTTCTGTCTCGCTGTTCATGATGAGATGGCTCATGAAGAGGAGTTCTAGGGAGAGATGATCAGGAGCGACTTCATATGACTCGTCAATGGCAAGGCCTGCTCCTTTATAGGCGTCGCCAACATCAGCATACCCCGCACCGGTGAGAGGGACACACAGGGACTCACGAGGCTGAAGCCTGCCATGAGGATAGGGGAAGAGTCCATAAAAGTCCTTTGTTATCTCATCAAGGGTTTCACGGGAATCAAGGCTGAAGTCCTGCCTGATGGCATCAAGCGACTCTTCGTCAGGAGGCTGAAGAAAGAACTGCGCGAGGACCTGATATGCTTCCGCTTTTTCATTCCGGCTATCCCTAAACATCATTGCAGATCAATTATACAGGAGGTGATGCGCAGAATTCTCTTTTCCCTTTTGCCAATAATGACGAGCTGATCGGAGAGATAATTTTCTTGACACCAAAATATATTTCTCGTAAAATCAGTTATAACTAGGGAAAAATAAAGAAAAAATCCTTAATCAAGAGAACGAGGTGATATGAAGCGGCGCGACTTATTAAAGGCACTTGTTGGAGTGTTCGGTACGGTCTCCTTTGCTTCGTTTGCTTACCCTCTCGTTCGCTTTCTTGCTCCTTCCGGAAGCGCTTCAGATGAAAAGAAGATTGTCCTTTCGAAGCTGGAAATTCCGGTCGGCGGTTCGAAGGTCGTTCTTTTCAATGATAAGCCGGCGATAGTCATCAACAGACCAGGCAAGGGTTTTATCGCGATGTCAAAGGTCTGTACTCATCTGGGGTGTCTCGTCGAATATGTTAAAGACAGAAATATGCTGATTTGTCCCTGTCATGCGGGGACCTTTGACCTTGAAGGCAACGTCCTGTCAGGACCTCCGCCGAAGCCTCTCCTGAAGCTGCCTCTCAGGGTCGAAGGCGAGCAGATTATTGTAGGGTAATAATTTCATGATGAATAAGATGAAGAACTGGCTGGAAGTCAGAATAGGGCTTGACGAACTGGTAACGACGTTCGTAACCGAACAACGGGTGTCGAAGAACATCAATATCTTCAATACCCTCGGCACCGTTGCATTCGTCGGATATATGATTCAGGTGATCTCGGGTATTGCCCTGGTCATGTATTACATCCCGCATGCTGATCACGCATTCAGGAGTGTTCAGGACATTATGACCAAAGTTCCCTATGGATGGCTCTTCCGGCAGATGCATGTAGTCGGCAGCAACCTGCTGATTGCTGCAGTACTGCTTCATCTGGCAACTATCTTTCTCATGGGAAATTACAAAAGGCCGAGAGAACTGACCTGGGTAGGCGGGGTTCTGATGCTCATCATAACCCTGGCGTTCGGCCTGAGCGGTTACCTGCTGCCGTGGACGCAATTAAGCTATTGGGCGACGACTGTTGTAACGTCTGTTCCCACGGCCTTTCCGGTTATTGGTGACTTCTTGACGCGTCTTTTGCGCGGTGGAGATTATGTGAGCGGCATAACGCTCTCGAGGTTTTTTGCCCTGCATGTCTCAATACTGCCCCCACTATTCCTGATACTCATGGTCATCCATATTGCGCTTATCAGGCGCATAGGCCTTTCAGGTACGCCGTTCGGCAGGTCGGATGACGAGAAACGTCCGCTGACTACATACAAGAAGAAGACTCACCCTGATGGATATCCCTACTATCCCTATCTGTTTCAAAAGCAGGCACTGATGGTCGTTGGCTATTTTATCGTCATGTTTGCGATTATTACGTTTGCTCCTTCCTTCTACTTCCCGGAAGAGGCTACCGTTCCGGCGGACCCGCTTAAAACACCGGAGAGCATCAGGCCAGAATGGTATTTATTGGCGCCATACCAGATGCTGAAGCTTATTCCGAACAAGTTTCTCGGCATTTCTCTGTTGATCATCCTTATGGGAGTCTTCATCTTTTGGCCGTTTCTTGACAAACAGAAGGAGAAGAACATTTTCCAAAGACCTGTTCTCCGAAGTGTCTTTATCGTCATTATCATCACATTATTGATTCTTACTTGGTGGGGGAAGCGATAATGAAGAGAATCGTCCTTGTTCTGTTAATGCTCTTCATCACAGGATCTGTCGTCTTTGGGGATTACCGGGAAGAATTTGAGAAAGGATTCCTGACCAAGACCTGGTCAGGAGAGCAGCCGGCAGAGAATTTCTGCATCGAGTGCCACTCTTCCGATAGGATGAAGCCGGAGCTGCTGACGATTGCGGAAGAATGGAAGGCGAGCTGGCATGCCCAACACAAGATAGCCTGTCACGATTGCCATGGGGGCGACCCAAAGGATGCATCCCTTGCAATGTCACCTCACAGGGGGTTTGTGGGAAAACCGACACCTGCGGAGGTGCCTGACTTCTGCGGGAAATGTCATCTCGGCATTGTGAAGCAGTATTGGGACAGCGGACACGGCAAGGCATTCAGGGCGTCAGGAAAGGGGCCGCATTGCATTACTTGCCATGGCTCCCATAACACCCAGAAGGCCCATATCGACATCATCAATGAGCAGCTCTGTTCGAAATGTCACTCCTATGATCGGGCGCGGACCATGAAACAGGCGCTCTTTCTCACCGAGAAGAAGATCACCGAACTGGAAGCAGATCTTGACAGGCTGAAGAGTGAGGGGGTATTTGTTGATGATGAAACAAAGAACCTTTTCAGCGTTCAGGCAGAATTCCGTACCCTGTTTCATTCCATAGATGTAGATCTTATAAAGAACAGAACGGATGATTTTTCTGCAAAGATTTCTGTAGTGGACGGAAGTATCAAGAACTACTTTAAAGAACTGCAGTACCGGCGCAATTTTTCCGCATTTATTCTCCTGATTTTTGCAGGGTTGGGCACAACGCTTTACCTTTTTACGAAGACGCCGAAAGAATAAACCTTCAAGTCGGGGTAGACCCCCTGTGCCATGTAGTTATAGAAGCTCTGCAAAGCAACATAATTTCAGGGCTGAGGTATCAATTCCCGGATTGCATCGGCAGTGAATTCCTGACACGCGAAGATATCCCTGTTTCAGAGGGTTCTTCGGTGTTGCAGGCAGGGTATTCTCACCGGACCCACCCCTCTCCGGCGACAATATGTCTACAACGATAGGGTAAAGCATATCCTTGCAAGGACAATGCTGCGGCTATTCCTTCCTGATATTCTCTAATGCCTTCAGTACATCGCTGCTCGATACCGTTCCGATCGGCTGGCTGTCTTTGTTCAAAACAAAGAGGCTTGGTACTTTCCGGTCGGCGAGTATCTTGCCGAGCTCCTGTATCTTCATGTCTTCCGCTATCGATGCTGCAGGAGAGGACATGATATCCGACACCTTTTTGCCTGCCGCCTGACCGACCTCAAGCGAGATGATGTCTGCTTCTGTGACCGTGCCCACAAGCCTGCCGCTCTGATCAACAACAGCAGCTTCGCCCATATGTTTCGACACAAGGAGCTGTGCCACTTCATCAGCAAAGGTGTCAGGGGAAACAGAGACAATCCTTCGGGACATGATGTCACTCGCGGTGACCATCTGTGCTTTGGAGAAGAAACGGAGTTTTCCGGTATACACAGGGATTGCTAATTTCAGCAGGAAGGTATAAAGCAGCGCGCCCGTGGCCCATATTCCTATGGTGATGATGATCTCCTGCATTGTTGGTGTGTATTCATAGATCTCTCCGAGCGTATCGGGGATAAAGCCCGGAATAATCAGGCCCATGCCCTTTTCGATGTAGACACCCGTGATAACAAAGGCGCAGGCCATATTGAGCGTAGTGATATTTTCTCGTGTTTTTGGAAAAAGAAATAAAAAGAACGCACTGATGTTCAGGATTGTTGCAAACCATGTCCAGGGGACAAGTTTGTTGTGTCCGTGAAGGCCGAAGTAGAGGTATTTGATCGGCTCGGAATGGATGCTGCCTGAATAGAACTCCTTGAATATCTCTGCACCGAGCAAAAAGAGGTTGATGCCCATGGCGTACGCGATCAGTTCCGCGATCTTCAAGATCGCCTTGTTCTCGATCTCGACTTCCGAGAGTTTTCTGATTATCTGGAAGAGGACGATCATGAGCGCCGGTCCCGAGCAGAAGGCCGACGCGAGGAACCGGGGCGCCAGGATCGAGGCGTTCCAGAACGGCCTTGCCGGAAGTCCGTTGTATAGGAATGCCGTAACCGTATGGATGCTGACAGCCCAGGGGATCGAAAGGATGATCAGGGGTCCTATGACAGACATCTTGTATTCTTTGCCGATCGAGAGCCGGTACAGGACATAAAAGGCAATGATCGAATTAATGGCAAGATACCCATTGAGAACGACCACGTCCCAGGCCAGGAGGGAGGCAGGGAAATTCATGGAACCGATAAAGGGAAGGATATGCCATACCCTCATGGGCTGACCCATGTCCACCATGATGAAGAGGATGCACATGGTGATGGCGGATATCGCAAGCAGCTCACCGAAGAGCACGATCTCCTTGATCGGCTTGAAATTGTAAATGTAGGCCGGTATCACCAGGAGAACTGCCGCTGCAGCCACTCCGACCAGAAAGGTGAAATTGGATATATAGAAGCCCCAGGATACCTGGTCCCGCATGGCAGTGATTATGAGACCCCTGTTAAGCTGGCCGATATAGGCACTTGCGCCGAGGAGTATCAGAAACGAGAGAAACGCGACCCATGCGTAATACTTCTTGTCGCCGACTGCTATCTGCCTGAGCGCTATGAAGAAGTTTCTTATAATCTGTGTCATGCAGCCTCCCTAATTCCCGTAGGCAAAGAAGTAGTAAAACTTGGGGTTCGTGTTCAGGTCTTCCTTGAGCCGGAAGACCCGCTTATGCTTGATCAGATAGCGCATCTCACTTTCAGGGTCGAGGAGGTTGCCGAATTTCCTGGCCCCTACCGGACATGCCTCAACACAGGCAGGATATCTGCCATTTCTGGTTCGCTGTACGCAGAAGGTGCATTTTTCGACCACCCCTTTGTAACGGGGACGATTGCCGAGATAATGCGTATTGGGATTGATCTTCTCTGAAGGACGGTTCGGCGCTGCCCAGTTGAACCTGCGCGCCCCATATGGGCAGGCTGCCATGCAGTATCTGCAGCCGATGCACCAGTTGTAGTCGATCACCACTATTCCGTCAGGGTCTTTCCAGGTGGCCTGTGTTGGGCATGACCTTACGCAGGGCGGGTTCTCGCACTGCTGGCACTGCACCGGCATGTAGAAATACTCTTCCTGTGGCACGGTTTCGGGATTGTAGTACTTCTCGGCGTTTTCGAGGTCTACCCATTTTTCGCCCTTCTTGAACCGAAGGACAGTGATCCAGTGGATCTGGGGGTCAAGGGACTGGTTGTTTTCGTCAACACAGCCATAAACGCATCTCCTGCAACCGATACAGCGAGAGAGGTCAAGGCCGTAGCCGAAGGACACCCCAGGCAGCGGCTTTTCGTTGCCGACGGTTATGGCCTTTTTGTATTTCTCCGCATATTCCTTCTCAAGGCGGCCGATCACCTTTTTGATCTCAGATTCATTCATCTCGCGGAAATGCTTCTGGAAGAATGCCTCCCAGAAGGAGGCATTGGCCCTGTCCAGGGGAAGGGTAATGCCCGCAAGACCAAGCGCTGCTCCCTTCAGTAAGGTTCTCCTGGTCAGGTTTTTGTTCTCTTTTTCGTCATGTTCCATAGAAACACCTCTTATTTGATATCTGACGGCTTGACCGGCGGCGGAAGGGGCTTGATCGGTTTGAACGGGGGGTCATGCGGCCAGTGGCAGCTTACACAGAGATAGTATTGCTTCTCACCGCTCCAGCTGCCGGTCCGTTTGCCATGCAGGCCGTTCTTCCACTCCCTCAAGATTGTACCGTGGCACTGGCCGCAGAGGTTGTAAGACTCTTCAAATTTAATGATCTTGCCGTTGGCGAGTCTCAGGGTGTCCCTGTTGTTCGGGTTGTGGCAGTCAAAGCACCAGCCCCCGGGCATATGTTTCAGCGTGATGTCCTGATGCATTGCCTCAAGCTTGCGCGGCGTCCTGTTGACCGGCATGCCGGCATGACACTG
>Ga0102851_10001537_pt1 | contig 13268 bp, 14 predicted proteins | sample Mud3Dept3metaG_FD_79558 | JGI IMG/M metagenome (GOLD analysis project Ga0102851, IMG submission 79558) | Freshwater wetland microbial communities from Ohio, USA, analyzing the effect of biotic and abiotic controls - Mud 3 Core 4 Depth 3... | ecosystem: Environmental > Aquatic > Freshwater >... | reverse complement strand
CAACTTCCAGGCTTGACACCCAAAAGTCGATTAAGGTCGTTTCGGGGATTGTCAAAGGGTGTATTGAAGCCGACTGCTCTCTCGTCGGCGGGGAGACGGCTGAAATGCCCGGATTTTATAAGAAAGGGGATTACGATCTGGCCGGATTCGCAGTGGGCATTGTAGAAGATTCTCAATTGATCGACGGATCGAGTGTGACCGTCGGGGACAAAATCATCGGGATTGCATCGAACGGCCTGCACAGCAACGGGTATTCCTTAGTAAGAAAGTTAGTCTTTGATCAACACAAAATGGAATTGGATGAGCGCGTCGAAGAAATCGGAGGAGCACTAGGAGAAGAGCTGCTCCGGCCGACTCGGATTTACGTCAAAACCATTCTCAACCTTACGCGAGACTTCAAGATCGGAGGGATTGCTCATATTACTGGTGGGGGGATTACGGGAAACCTTCCGAGAGTGATTCCAAAGGGCTGCAAAGCGATCGTCCGAAAAGGGGCGTGGGAAATTCCACCGATCTTCAGCTTTCTGAAGGAAAAAGGGAATATCCCCGAGGAAGAGATGCTTCGCACTTTCAATAATGGGATCGGAATGATTCTTGTCGTCAGGTCCAAAGACGTCCAGGAAATCTCAACCCGGCTTCATTCTTTAGGCGAAAAGGCCTTTATCATTGGCGAGGTGGGAAAAACTGAAAGGGAACAAGAGAAGATCGAGCTTGTCTGACCCTTCTTTGTCCAACGTACTGTCTTCTCCATCATTTATTTTCCGCATGAACATGCCCCTTAGACGATCACCCAGGCCCTTCCTTAGATCGAGCGGACGGAGGTCGAGGGGAAAGAGGCTCGAAGTTCGATGAAGTGGCTAGGAAACGAGCAAGAGGTGGTGATATTAGGTTCCGGCCTGGGAGGGCTGGTCGCCGGAACGTTGCTTTCAAAGAATAATCACTCCGTCTTGTTGCTCAGAGAAAAAGGATACCTCTCCTCTTGGGCGAAAAAAGGATACCATTTTGTCCCTTTTTCAAACCTTTCAGAAAAATGTCTCAAACCCAGCCTGGTTCGAAAAATCTCTCAGACCCTGGGCCTTTCCTTTCTGGTGGGGACCCGAGAAGACGGCAGGCAGGCGAAGGTCACCTCTGACAAATCGCACAACTCCACCTTTCAAGTGGTCCTCCCCAGAGCAAGGATTGACGTATTTCCTCAGCGCTCCCAGTTCCAAAGGGAATGGAATAGAGAATTTCCAAAGGAAGCCGTCCGGATTGAAGGGTTTTATCGCGAGCTGGATCGAATCCAGGACCTTTTCCGCAAGGGGAATGGGAACAGTAAACCTTCGGGGTTTTCGTTTCCCTTTGACGAACGTCCTTTTGTCAAGAAGATGTTTTCACCGGACCCTTTTCCAAATGAAGAGATGGACAAAAAGCTCCTCTCCTTTTCGAGAGAGTTCAGGGAATTCATTCGGCTCCAGCTGATCTCTTGGGGAAATTTTTGTTCAGATCGATTTTCCACCGCTTTGGCGGCGCACGTCTTATTCGATCAGACGAATGAGTCGAACTCCGATATCGATATCGAGAAGCTAGAAAAAGAGATTCTGAATCAATTTTCACGATCCGGGGGCAGGGTTGAAGAGATCGATGGGGTGAAAGAGATAAAAGCATGGCGGCGAAAAGGATTCACCTTAAGCTTCGAAGGGAACCCGGGGGTGTTTCGATCTCAATTTCTTATTGTCAATTCCCCGCTTCATCGCATTTCACCCTTCCTGGGGAAAAAAGGGAAAGGATTAATCAAGTGGAGAAAGAAGATCAACCCCCTCTATGTGATCAGTCCTTTATTCTTAGGGATCCATGAAAAAGTCATTCCCGTTGGGATGAAAGACCATCTGATTTCCCTTTTAGATCTTGAAAAGCCCTATGGCGATGGAAATCTCCTCTTCCTTTCGATGAGTTCCAAAGGGGACAGGGCCAGGGCACCGGAAGACAGGAGAGCCCTCACCGTCGAGGGCCTCATTGATGCGGGGAAATGGGATCAAATCGATCTGGCGAGTTATCAGCAAAACGTCATAAAACATCTGTCCCGCCTGTTTCCTTTCCTTGAGAATTATATTGAATTTGTCGATTCCCAATGGGCCAGTGAACAGTTTCCCAAGTGGTCTTATCCACACTTTCTTTATGAGTCCGGTTCTGATTTCTCCTGGAGAAAGGGAGTGGTTCCCCTGAGGATGTCCAAGAACATCTACTTCGTCGGAAAGGAGAACTTCCCTTACTGGGGCGTGGGAGGAGAGATCCTCGGCGGGTTAACCGTGGCCCAACGGATCTTGAAGAAGTATGAATGAATCCATTCCGTAATCCGAATTCAAATCAGTCATCCCAGCGGATATGTTTCTTTTTCGTCACAGGAAGCTTGAACTTCTCTTTCAACCGCCTGACGACGAGGTCTGGGACCAATCCTTCAACGCCCCCCCCTAATCGGGCAACCTCTTTGATCGTCCTGGAGGAGACAAAAAAATAGTCCTTACTGGTCATCATAAAGAGGGTATCCAGATGGGTGTCGAGGGTCCGATTCATCGACGCCATATGGAATTCGTATTCGAAGTCGGAGGTTGCCCGGAGTCCCCTTAGAATGACGATGGCGTTGGTCTTTGCGACGTAATCCACAAGAAGTCCCTTGAAACTGTCTACGATGACCTTTGGGGTATCTTTGAAGAACGCCTTCACCATGTGGAGTCGTTCTTCAACGGAGAAAAGGGGACGTTTTTCTTCATTCACTGCAATGGCGACGATCACCTTGTCGAAGATCTCGAGGGCCCTTTCAACGATATCGATATGTCCATACGTAATGGGGTCAAAGGAACCCGGATAAATGGCCACTTTTCCCATGTCTTGCTCCTCTCCTTTCTTGTGTTTTCCCATTCTGATACTCCTTCTTATTTCCCAGAAGCAGGCCGGGAAAATGGGTTCAGGACTCTATGTCAGGCTCAACGGAAACACGATTTCCCTGAGGGGTTAAAAAAGAGATCACCGTTTCTCCCATCTGTCGCTGGCGAATCAGATTCCAGCCGTGGAGGATGGGGGCAAGGGTCTCCCGCCGATGGTGCTCAATGACCAGAAGGGAGTCCCTGTGATAAACCGGATAGAGGCTTAGTTTCAGTAAGGTTTTTTCGATCAGGCCCCTTTCGTAAGGAGGATCCATGAGGATCAGGTCGAAGGTCTCTCCTCTCTGTTTGAGGATTCCAATCGCTCGGTTTGCATCGATGGGGAGGACCTCAGACCGTCCCCCCAACCCGAATTGCGCCAGGTTTTTCTGAATGAGCCCTAAGGCATGCCTTCCCTTTTCAACAAAGACCACTTTCCTCGCCCCCCGACTCAGGGCTTCGATCCCTAAATTCCCTGTCCCAGCGAAGAGATCCAGGACCTGCTTCTCTTCGATCTCCCCTCTCAGGATGTTGAAAATAGATTCCTTGACCCGGTCAGCGGTAGGGCGAAGGGACCGGTTCCTGGGTGTCACTAACTTCCGCCCTTTTGATGTTCCGCTGATGATGCGCATCCTGCTCCAGTTAAATCCGAAATTCGAATATCGGGCGAAGCGTCCGTCTCGGACCGATCCGAAGCTATTTAAACTCTAAACACTAAACTCTAAATCCTAAACAAATCCAAAATATAAAACTCAAAAGGTAATTTTGACTTTTTAATAATTGAACCCGAATATCTTCCAAGTCATATGGTTTTGAGTTTTGTGCTTTTGACATTTTAGTTTGTTCGTCCTGTTTAGTATGGGATTACTTATTTCAGGCTTGATTTTCTTGACTCCTCCAAAATAGTGAGTTCATCAGTTCTTAGCAGAAACACTTAACAGGGTAGAAGTTTAGGGTTTCGAGCTTAGAGTTTAGCATCTCTGTTTAGAATTTCGTGCTCTGGACCTAAATTTTATTCGAAAAGTAATTTTCACGATAAACCACAAACCCTAGGTTTGCTCAAATAACTCCTTGATCCTTTTTTTCATGTGGTCTTGATGTGAACCCGGCCAGTATACTTTCGAACACCGCGGGCACCGAAAAAATTCCCTTTGTTGATAGAAAATGAAATCAGGTACCTTTCCCTCTGCCTCCTCTCGCGGGATTTCAATGAGGAGAGTGTTACACCCCAGGCATCGGGAAAAAAGGGGCTTCTCGGTCAAAGAAATGATTTTTCTTTGAATAAGTTCTCTCATCTGGAGCGAAGGTTTGTCCTCCGTGATTCTGACAATGCGATCCTCCGGCCTCTTAGGGGTAAATCGAGTGCTTCGAGTCAAAATCACCCGGTCCTCCTCTCGGGCCAGTTTTATCAACGGATAAGCATCCTCACCCCGGTAGTAAACAACATCATAACCCAGCATCCTCAATTCCTTAGCCAACTTTCCAAGCATTCGGTCCGCGATAAACTTCATTGCTTGAAACTCATGGTTCATGTTTTGGAGAAGAACCCTAAGAACAGGTCACGACCAGTCTGGACTTCAAAGGACAGGCGCTGTGCCTCACTTGATGTATTTCCCGATGATCGGTTCGAGATCTTTTTTCGTTTTTTCGGGGATAAACTTCTTGCCGGTGATTACGGCGTATTCCAAGGCGTTGGCGCAGAGGCATTCTCTTTTTTCGGGAAGATGTTTGATCGCTTGTCGAATCGCGCTCTTGGCCGTTTTTGTGCTCTCCGCTAAAATTCTCAAAACATCACCGATGGACACATCTCCTGCCGCCTCATGCCAGCAATCGTAATCGGTGGCAAAGGCGATGGTGGAATAGCAGATCTCTGCTTCCCGGGCCAGCCTTGCTTCGGGAAGGTTGGTCATGCCGATGATATCCACACCCCATGTCCGGTAAAGCCTCGACTCCGCGCGTGTTGAAAATTGAGGTCCTTCAATGCAAATGTAAGTTCCATCCTGATGAACCTTGGCCCCGACCTCTTTTCCGGCATCGTAAAGGATCTGGCTTAGCGTGGGGCAAACCGGATCCGCAAAGCTGATGTGACCCACGATCCCATCGTCGAAGAAGGTGTTCGGGCGTCCCTTTGTCTGATCGATGAATTGGTTCGGGACGACCATCTCCCCGGGATGGATCGATTCTTTCATCGAACCCACGGCGCTGACCCCGATGATCCATTGAACGCCCAACTTCTTCATCCCGTAAATATTCGCCCTGAAATTGAGTGAAGACGGCTGAATCCGGTGGCCCTTTCCGTGGCGGGGCAGAAAGACGACTTTCACCCCTTCGAGACGCCCCACAATATACGCATCCGAAGGATTACCAAAAGGTGTCTTCAAAGAAACCGTTTGAATGTCTTCAAGGCCCTCCATTTCATACAAGCCAGATCCGCCGATCACTCCAACCACCTTCTCCGCCATGGTCATCCTCCTTTATCAAATTAAGGTTTATGTTAACTCCGCCGTGGTGAAAAATCAATCATTGAAGTTCGCTTCCGATGCCCCCTATCCCTCTTTTCAACGGAGGCTGTGTCGCCATATCAAAATACGGCTCTTCGGAAAAGGGGAGAGGCGGTCGGGGATGTTGGGCGGCTGCCGGGAAGCGGCCTGTCAAAGGATAAACGAGACCCTTCCCGAAGATTTGGAGCGGCAGCCTTTAACCGTTTGGATTCAGGCTCGCCAACTCTATGAAGACATTCAATTCTGAGGCAACGAGGGTTCGCCTTACCTAAAAGACCCGCGCTCTAAAGCTTTGGAACCCGACGGCCTCTCGTCAGGCGCTTCGTTGCGACACAGTCGCACGAGGAGAGGGGAGGCCGAGGGAGCCTTTAGCTTGGAGTTGACCGCAGGCAGCCGAAATCTCTCGCCCTTTGCTGTTTCGCACGATTACGGTGAGACCGCCCTCCATTAAAATTTCTTGAAACCGCCTGACCCTCTCCTCCGAAGGCTTCTTAAAAGGGATCTCAGGGGCTTCATTGAGGGGGATGAGGTTGATCTTCGAGGGAATGCCCCTCAATATTCTTAAGAGTCTTTTGGCATCCTGAGAGGAATCATTAATTCCTTCCACCATGACATATTCAAAGGTAATTCGAATTCTTCGCCGGAGGGGAAAATCCCTGCATAACGCCAAGACCTTGTTTAATGGGTAACGACGATTGACAGGCATCAGATAAGTTCGAGTCTCTTCATCCGAAGCATTCAAGGAAATGGCCAGACGAAACGGAGCCTTAGCTTTTGACAGCGCCTCCAACTCGGGGAGGAGACCTACGGTCGAAAGAGTGACCCTTCTTGAAGAAAATTTGAAGGCGTCGGGATGAGCCATCAGCGCAGTCGCCTTCATCGTGTTTGCATAATTCGCCAGGGGTTCTCCCATCCCCATCAATACGATATTGGTGACAGATGTTTTTTCCGGGAGCACTTTTTTTACTGCGACTATTTGATTGAGAATCTCCGAGACTCTTAGATCTCGTTTCCATCCTGTCTTTCCGGTAAGGCAGAATCGACACCCGAAGGCGCATCCCACCTGAGTGGAAAGGCAGAGAGTCAGGCGTGTCTTGTCGGGGATCAGAACACTTTCAATTCGGTTTCCATCTTCAAGCTGAAACAGAAACTTCTGTGTCCCGTCGCCCGCTTTTTCCACACCCACGGGGCGAAGGATGGAGATGAAACTAATCCGACTTAGCTCTTGACGAAATCGCTTGGACAGGTTGGTCATTTCATCAAAGGATTCGACCCCTTGCTGATAAAGCCACCTTAATATCTGGATGCTTCGATAGCGCTCTTTTCCGAAGGACGCGAGGAATTCAACGAGTTCGGAGGGACTTAAGTTCTTGAGATCAATTCTTTCTGAAAGACTTTTCAATACGCAAACATCTCCAGAGAGTTAAAGAAGTATTTCATCTCAAATGCGGCGGTTTCAGGCGCGTCAGAGCCATGAACAACGTTGTTCTCGATATTGGCTGCAAACTGGCGTCGCAGCGTTCCCTCCTTCGCTTGCTTGGGGTCAGTAGCGCCCATCAATTCCCGTGTCTTCGAAATCGCTTCTTCTCCTTCGAGAACCATGACGACGGAGGGCCCGGAAGACATAAAGGTGGTCAGGCTTTCAAAAAAAGGTTTGCCCCGGTGAACGGCGTAGAATCCCTCCGCCTCTTTCTTCCTCATGGAGATCATCTTCAGGGCGATCACCTTCAGACCGTGGTCCTCAAAACGTTTTACCACTTCACCGATCAAATGCTTTTGAACTCCATCCGGCTTCACAATGGATAATGTCCTTTCCATAGCTTCCTCCTTTAAACTCAAATTATAAGCGTTTAATCGGTCTTTCACAATTCTTAATTGTAAAGCTCTCCGGCCACCCGGACAAGATGGGGTAGGCACGGCTGGGCCCTTCGTTCCAGCGTTTCGCGGGACTCTGAGGTTGTCGGAGAGCTTCCCGCGCACGTAGCAAACAGAATGCGAGCAGGGGAAATATCTTCTTCACTGTGCCTCTTGACCCTGCCAATCCTGGTCTTGGCGGGACGGAGCACGGACCGGTCAAGCCCATTCTCGTTTGGCTATTAGATTGACAAGGACAGTGCGTTTGTCCTATCCTGAAATTACTTACCAGATGAGGAGGTCCAGATGGAAGGGGTGAAGACGGAAGTCTACGAGGTGATCATCATCGGAGGGGGCCCCGGGGGGCTGACTGCAGGACTCTACACATCGAGAGCCAGACTCAGCACCCTTCTGATCGAGAATGCTTTGTTCGGGGGACAGATGACCACTACCGAAATGATTGAAAACTATCCGGGGTTCCCGCAGGGGGTCAGCGGCGATGAATTAGGTCGTCTCATGGAGGACCAAGCGAAAAAGTTTGGGGTGAAAACTGTCACAGAGGAAGTTGTAAAAGTGAGTTTAGAGGGAGACGTGAAAGTGGTCCAGACGGATGAATCTACCTACCGGTGTGAAGCCCTCATTGTGGGTACGGGCACGGAATATCGGAAACTAGGAGTCCCCGGGGAGAAGGAGTTCACCGGGAAAGGAGTCTCCTATTGTGCCACTTGCGACGGAGCTTTTTTTCGGGATAGCCAGATCGTGGTCGTCGGGGGAGGGGATTCTGCCCTCACCGAAGCTCTCTTTCTCACAAAATTTGCAAGGGAGTTGACCGTCATCCATCGAAGGGATGCCCTCCGAGGGACGAAAATTTATCAGGAGAGGGCTCTCGCCAGCTCAAAGATCAAATTCCTCTGGAACTCGATCGTCCAGGAGATCAAAGGTGATTCGACGGTCCGTTCGATTAGTGTAAAGAATGTGAAGACAGGGGAAATTAAAGAAGTTGAAACGGAGGGTGTTTTTCTTTTCGTGGGGCTGGTACCCAGAACTCAATTCTTGAAAGGCGTCGTCCAGATGGACGCAGCAGGATATATCTTAACGGATGAAGACTGTGAAACATCGGCCAAGGGCATTTTTGCCGTGGGGGATTGCAGGAAGAAGTTATTGCGTCAGATCGCAACCGCCGTAGGGGACGGAGCCACAGCGGCGTTTGCTGCAGAGAAGTTTTTGGAGACTAAAGAATAGTTTTGAAAGCCCAAAGGCCCAAAGGAAAAAACAGAATCTGGGTACTTGTTTTTCTCCTTTTCCTCCAAACTCCAGTCATTCCGTTCGCCACAACGGGACAAGAAATGGATAGGGAAGGGTGGCCCATCCCCGATTTGAAAGGTCTCGTGCCTTATACCATCCAAGTTAAGAAAGTAAATGGAGTTGAGAAGATCGTTGAAAAATTTCTTACCCCTGACGGAGGGCATGTCGCCAGAATCAGCGGAAACGGCAAAACCTTCGCTTATGCCGTAGATCGTGACAGAGATCCGCCCATCGACTATCTTCTCCTGGATCCTGACGGGTTAGGAAAGTTCACACAGAAATTTAGATCCGAGGATTCCTACGCTATTCCTGAATGGGTTTCCCGTTGACCCTCCCAAACTGATAAATTGATGCCATCCATCTTTAACAAAAACGGACATTTTTCCTATTTGTGAGATATCAAAAAAAGAGATTAATCCTATATATATCAATGGCTTGGATTAATAAAATGGCTTGGCATTGAAAATGCAATAATTAACAACGTCGTTTGCAGTTGGTGGGTAATAAAGGCTTTCCGTTAAGTTCTTGGCTCTGATTCAAGGGAGGCATTCCAGATGGCAATTCCGAGACTGTGCAAGTTCTATCGGGATTTGTGCAAGTTGTATGCGGATTCTGGATCCGCTGAAATAGGCCAAGACACGGGTTATTGCGAGCTTGATTGTGACCAGACGACCTGCAAGGGAGGGTTAGATTCTTGCCAAAAGTCCGATATACTGAAAAGATATTGTTTCGAACAGATAAAAAGAGAGGGTGGTCTGGAGTGGGAAATGAGAAGGAATGTTTCCTTCTTTGAAAATTTCAAAATCTGAGAGTGCTACGAGAATCGGCTATCCTGACATCAAGAGCACTGTAGGACCTGCCAAGTTATACTTCCCCCAAAAAAGGATTGTTGCCTTCACTCTTAAATATTTTTTCCCTCTTTCTGCCAATGGCGACCGAGACAAAATTAATAAAAACGAGATCTTATAAACCCATAAGCATGCTTTGGAGAAGTCCAAAAGTCAATAAATTCGATAAATTTGTTTGTTAGGATGGAGCGGCTTATGTTATCATGTAAATATAGAATACTTTTATGTTATTAAATAAATACAAAAGTAGGGCAGAGGAGGTGAAGACGAAATGAGAGAGAATGTGGAGAAGGCGCTGGACAAGATTCGGCCCGCCCTTCGAGCGGATGGAGGGGATATTGAGCTCATCGATGTGGTGGATGGGGTTGTCAAGGTCAGGTTGACTGGTGCTTGCGGTGGTTGCCCGATGTCGCAGATGACTTTAAAAATGGGAGTTGAGAAAGTACTTAAGCAGCAAGTTCCAGAGGTAAAAAGCGTGGAAGCCATTTGAATAGGATGAAGGGATGTCCGCCCTTGGCGGACGTCCCTTCGGAAGCTCGAGATGGAATCGGTTCATCTTTCCGCCCCCGCGATTGCCGTTTTAGAGAAAAGGTATCTGAAAAAGGATCCCCAAGGCAAACTCGCTGAATCTCCGCAAGAGATGTTCTGGCGCGTCGCCCGAAATATCGCCGGGGCGGAACACTTTTATCATACCTCGATTTCTGTCGAAGAAGTTTCTGAGATCTTTTTTCAGATCATGGCATCCTTAGATTTTCTCCCTAACTCGCCTTGTCTGATGAATGCGGGAAGAAACCTACAGCAGTTAGCTGCGTGTTTCGTCCTTCCTGTAGAGGACTCGCTCGACTCCATTTTTGAAACCGTGAAACAGACGGCCCTGATCCATCAAAGCGGAGGAGGAACCGGGTTTTCGTTCAGCCGGTTGAGACCGAAAGATGATACGGTTCAATCTACAGGCGGAGGTGCAAGTGGCCCTGCTTCATTCATGAGAGTGTTTAATATGGCGACAGAAGTCATCAAACAGGGAGGAACGAGAAGAGGGGCCAACATGGGGGTGTTGAAAGTTGATCACCCAGATATCATGGAGTTTGTCAATCTCAAAAAGAAGCCCGACGAAATGACAAATTTCAACTTATCGGTGGGGTTAACCAAAGAATTCATGGAAGCGCTTCAGAAAGATGGCGAGTACCATCTGATGAACCCGAGAACGATGAAAGAAGGGGGGAAACTGAAAGCGAGAGAGGTGTTTGAAGCGATCGTGAATGCTGCCTGGGAAACAGGAGACCCCGGAGTCTTATTTTTGGATCGGATTAATGATGCCAATCCCACCCCCCAAATGGGAGATATGGAGTCCACCAATCCATGTGGTGAAGTTCCCCTCCTTCCCTACGAACCGTGTGTCCTGGGTTCCATCAACCTTTCTCACATGGTGAAGGAAAGGAATGGAAGGTGGGAAGCTGATTTTGAGAAGATTAGAAAGACGGTAAGGCATGCCGTCCACTTTTTGGATAATGTGATAGAAATGAATCAATACCCCTTGCCGCAGATCGCCAGCATGGCGAAAGGGAATCGAAAGATCGGTCTTGGGGTAATGGGATTGGCCCACTTCTTCATCCGATTAGGCATTCCTTATAATTCGCCGAAGGCTTTGGAAGTGGCGAGAGGTCTAATGAGTTTTATTCAGCATCAAGGCAGAGAACGATCGATCGAACTTGCTGAGGAGAGAGGGGCTTTCCCAAATTTCCTGGGCTCCGTCTATAGCAAAAGTGGGATGAAGTTGAGAAACGCTACGGTGACAACCATCGCTCCTACAGGAACCCTCAGCCTGATCGCCGATTGCTCCAGCGGCATCGAACCTCTCTATGCCGTTCACTATGTGAGAAAAGCTTTAGAAGGCATGGAGTTTCGTATGACCGACCCCCTTTTTCTGGAATTAGGAGAGAAAGAGAGGTTCTTAAGCCCAAGTTTAGTGAAAGCCCTTTCGGAGGGGGCAATGCTTCGAGATCTGCCAGAAGTTCCCCAGACCATAAAGGAGCTATTTATCACCGCTTTTGAGATTCCGCCAACCTGGCATATCAAGATCCAAGCAGCCTTTCAGGAGTATACGGATAACGCAGTATCGAAAACGATCAATTTTCCACGGGATGCAACCAAGGATGATGTGAGGGAGGCTTTTCTTCTGGCTTATCAAGAGCGATGCAAGGGCATTACCATTTATCGGAGTGGGAGTAAACCGAGTCAGGTGTTATCCTGCGGGACAAAACAGGTCTGTTAATGAATGGCAGAGCGCATAGAGCATAGCGTTAGAACCTTTTGGATACAGATTTCCTGCTTTCGTTATTGGACATTTGGGCTTGGAGTTTATTTGGAATTTGAAATTTGGAATTTGAAGTAACCGTGTATCCTGTCGTCGATCAAGAAAAATGTAACGGCTGTGGAAACTGCGCTGAAATCTGTCCCAGTGAAGTCTATGAGATGCAAGAAGATAAATCAAACCCCATCCGTCCGGAGGACTGTATTGAATGCTGGGCTTGTGTGAACCAATGTCAGACGGAATCGATCCAACTGAATGAGGATTGACCCCTGTGGCGCCATCAGGCCCGGCTCGGAGTCCACCCTGAGCAAAGGAGCCGAAGGGGTGACGTCTGGCGTCCTTCTTTCAGGCGTCGTCAGAAACCACTTGAAAAAAGAGACCGGCTTTCCTATGATGAAAGGAGGGTTCTCCTTCTTCAAAGGAGGATCACTATTTGTTCATGACAGGTTCAGTGGATATGACGGGTTCACTCCATTTGCAGTCTCCTGCAAAAGTCAACCTGAGGCTCGAGATCCTCAAGAGACGGGAGGACGGGTACCACGAGCTCAGAACCGTTTTCCAAAAAATCAGTCTTTACGATACCCTCCATTTCTCTTTGAAAAAGGAAAAAGGCATTTCCATCAGGGCGGATCATCCCAAACTCCCTCTCGGAAAGAAAAATCTGGTGTACAAGGCTGCTCAATCCATGTTTAAGGTATGTGGCTATCGGGGGGGCGTTCATATCGAGATTGAGAAGAAAATTCCTCTCGGGGCTGGTTTAGGGGGTGGAAGCAGTAATGCGGCTGCCACCTTGATGGCTTTGAACAAACTGTTGGAAATCAACCTTTCCCAAAAAGAATTAATGGAGATGGGTTTGGGGATCGGAGCAGACGTTCCTTTCTTCTTTTTGAAAGGGGCTGCCATTGGATCGGGGATTGGTGAGCGCCTGAAAAAGCAGGAACTTCCGAGCCTATGGTACGTTCTCATTTATCCGAATTTTGAGGTTTCAACGCGCTGGGCTTACGAGCATTTTGTGTTGACAAATCAACAGTTTCATTTTAATCTTCATAGGTTTTTGAAGACTCCTGAGGCGATTTCTCGCATCCTTTTGAATCACTTGGAAGAAGTGGTTTCGAAAAGATATCCTCAGATTAACCTCATGAAAGAACGGCTTCTTTCTGCCGGCGCCTTGGGCGCCTTGATGACGGGAAGCGGCCCCACTGTTTTTGGGCTCTTTACAGAAGCAAAGAGTGCGGCGGGGGCTTATGAAAAAATAAGGAGGTGGGCCAAGGGAAAAGGATGGCTCTTTTTTAAGGCACGCGGTATCGCATCTTGACACCTGCTGATCCCCACCCCCTCAACAGCCAAACTCGATAAATGTTCCAAGCCAAATGACCGAACAGAGATTGCCATTTTTTGAAATTTGCTCTTGGATTCAGGGGCTGCTTCGAGTTTTGATATTCGGATTTACAAGTTTCCTGATTAAAGATTGGGGTGTCGTCAAGCGGTAAGACACAGGTCTTTGGAACCTGGATTCGGAGGTTCGAATCCTCCCACCCCAGCCAATATT
>Ga0102851_10001536_pt1 | contig 13270 bp, 12 predicted proteins | sample Mud3Dept3metaG_FD_79558 | JGI IMG/M metagenome (GOLD analysis project Ga0102851, IMG submission 79558) | Freshwater wetland microbial communities from Ohio, USA, analyzing the effect of biotic and abiotic controls - Mud 3 Core 4 Depth 3... | ecosystem: Environmental > Aquatic > Freshwater >... | reverse complement strand
CTCCAGCTGGTGCTCGCCGACAAGGACCACGTGCCGCACGACCCGCCGCTGGTTTCGGAGCCGATCACGATTACGGTGAAGTGATCGACGCGATCGTCTCGGCCCTCGCGGAACGTCGGGAACCGGAAGCGGTAGCCGGTCGCGCTCAGCCGGGCGTTCGAGCAGCGCTTGTTGGAAGCAGCGCGGTTCGCGTCGCGCGCCCCAGAGCGGGTTAGCCGTCGCGCACGAGCGGTTCCGCGACACCCAGCTGCGACGCGATCCAGCGCAGCACCACCGCCTCGTCGCTCGGTTCGTCGTCGGCGCCGAGGTAGAGCGATGCGAGCGCGCGGCCGCTGATCGCGAGCGACGCGAGGTGCGCGAGCGCGCCCGCCGCGTCGTCGCGGTGGATGCGATTGCCAAAGCGCGGCGGACCCGTGCGCAGCGTCACGTGATAAAGGAAGCGCAGGGCCGCGACGGCCTGGTTGCAGGTGCTGTGGCTGCGCCCCTTCTCGCGGTAGAGATGGAGCAGGTAGTCCGCGACCTCCCGCTCCGAGATCCGCTCGGGAGAGCGCCGGTAGTACCGGGCGAGCTGGGCCAGGGCGCGGAGATAGGCGGCTTGGGTGTTGAGCGACGAACCCCGCAGGATCAGGTCCTGCGTCATCCGTCCGCGAAGCGCGGTCATGGGGACCCTCCGCGGCCGCGCGGGCGCGACCTTGGGCTGCGCGGAATTGCGCACCCGGAGGGCATTTTGGGAGAGACAGGGACGTCTCCGCCTTCGCCGGCAAGACCGGCCGCGCGGCGTCACGCTCACGTGTCGGGCACCCGGCCCCCCGCGTGCCTCCCCTGCCGCGTCAGCGGCTACGTTCAACTCCCATTCTGTCAAGCACGGGCCCGCCAAGCGCGGCCCACCGGGCTCGGTCCTCGCTGGGCGCTCGGCATGACGCTCCTTCCCGGACCCGAAAATCCCGCTGTTCTTCCTACGTGCCCTCGGGACCTGACGAAACGCGCGGATCAGTTGGAGGTGCGGCCGCCGATGCCCTTGGTGGTCTTCGAAATCTTCTTCGCCGATTCCTTGGGCCGCAGGGCGCGGGTGGCTTTGCCCGCCTGCCACATCTCGGAGTTACCGAGCGCCTGCAGCTCCTTGGTGAGCTGTTGCTGATAGTCAGGCTTCCCACAGCTGGTGAGCACCCGCCGCGTTTCGATCCCGGTCGCCACGCGCTTGTAGAGATCGTTGAACAGCGGCAGCACCGCGCGCTTGAATCGCGGCTTCCAATCCAACGCGCCGCGCTGCGCGGTGGCGGAGCAGTTGGCGTACATCCAGTCCATGCCGTTCTCGCCGACCAACCGGATCAGACTTTCCGTCAGCTCCTCGACCGTCTCGTTGAACGCCTCACTCGGGCTGTGACCGTGTTTCCGCAAGACGTCGTATTGCGCCTCCATGATGCCCGCGAGCGCACCCATCAGCACGCCGCGCTCACCGGTCAAGTCGCTGAAGACCTCGCGCTTGAACGTGGTCGGGAAGAGGTAGCCGGATCCGATGGCAATGCCGAGCGCCATGCAGCGCTCCCGCGCCCGGCCGGTGGCGTCCTGCTCGACAGCGAAGCTGGCATTGATGCCGGCACCCGAAAGAAAATTGCGCCGCACCGACGTGCCCGACCCCTTCGGGGCCACCATGATCACGTCGACGTTCTTGGGCGGAATCACCTTGGTCTGATTCTTGTACACGATCGAGAAGCCGTGCGAGAAGTACAGCGCGTCCCCCCGCTCGAGGTGTCGCCTGATGGCGGGCCAGATCGCCTTCTGCGCCGCGTCGGAGACCAGCATCTCGATGATCGTGCCGCGCTCCGCCGCCTCTTCCATGTCGAACAGATCTTTGCCCGGCTTCCAGCCGTCTTTCACCGCCCGGTCCCAATCCCGCTTGAATTGGCGGGACTGACCGATGATCACGCGAAAGCCGTTGTCCTTCATGTTCAAGGCTTGCGCCGGTCCCTGCACGCCGTAGCCGATGACGGCGATGGTCTCGTCCTGGAGCACCTTGCGCGCGCGCGTCATCGGAAACTCGCTCCGCATCACGACCTCTTCCTTCGTGCCTCCGAAATCAATCACTGCCATGGTTCCTGTCCCCTTCCTTTCGTCTCTGGGCAGCACGACCCGCGCCGGGCCTGCCGCGCCGCTAGTCGCATCCCGATGCGTCAGAGGGTAATGCCGCCGCACACTCCTGGCATGAACGCGCCTGCGAATCAAAGCATGCGCCTTGTTTTTCCTACGCGCTGCGCGGCGCAGTAGGCTCCGGGGCTCGCACACCGGGGGGAAGTCCCTTCTTTGTCGCGTGATCGCGGGAACGCGCACCGCTGAGCATGAGGACAAGCGGGGATTCCCGGGTCGATGGCGAGCTGGAAATCAAGCCCCGCCTGGGAGCGAGCGCGCCGGGGCCCAGCCGCCGCGGCGATCTGGTGAGTAGAATCGGGGCAATCTCTCGGGAGGGAACCCTTGCGCACGTGGCTCGCCGTCGTCCTTCTGCTGCTCGCCGCCGGGCCCGTCCGTGGAATTGCAATCGTTTCCGGGAACGGCGGTGGCAACACCACGCCGCCCGCCGACGATCCGGGTTGGGACCACGTAGGCTACCGCGCCGCGGGAAACATCCTCCCCGTCGTCTATCTCGGCAAAGGCTGGGTGATCACGGCGAACCGCGTCGGTCCGGGAAACGTGATCCTAGGCGGTGTCACCTATCCCTGGATCCCCGGTTCGGCGCATCAGCTGACCAACGCGGACGGTAGTGCGAGCGATCTCGTCGTCTTCCGGCTACGCACCGAGCCGCCACTTCCATTGCTGCCGATCCGCGCCACGGCGCCTTTCGTCGGCGATGGCGTCGTCATCATCGGCCGCGGGCAGCAGCGCACCACGCCCACGACGTGGAACGGGCACAACGGCTACGTGCTCGGTACGTCGGGCTACTTGCGTTGGGGCACGAACGTGGTGGAGCAAACGAACGTGACGATCCCGGTCTCGGGCACGCGGACCCATGGCTTCAGCACGACCTTCTCCGAGAAGGGCGGCACGCCCGACGAGGCGCAGGCCGCGGCCGGTGACTCGGGCAGCGCCGTCTTTGTGCGGAACGGATCCACCTGGGAACTCGCGGGCCTCGCGCACGCGACCCGTGACTACGGTGGCCAGCCCGCCGGCGTCGTGCTCTTCGGCGCCGGGACGCTCATCAGCGACCCCTCCTACTACCGGTCGCAGATCGATGGTCTCATGGCGACACCCGTCCCGCGCCGACGGAATCAATAGCCGCCCCCGTCGGACGGCGCGTGGATAGCGACGCGCGTGCGAGCGGTGGCTGGTGCAATACGTCCAGCCAGTCTCATCTAGTGAACCGCTCCGGGGTTGCCGGAGGCCCCAAAACGGCGACACCTGACTCAAAGCCTCCACGCAGTTTGACGGGGCGAGCACATCTACGCTCGCCCCGCCTTGTCGTGGACCTCGTTGTCTTGCGTGCGGCCGCCCGATGGATCACGCGCGAGGTGTGATGGGCGGCAACTGCAACAGGCTCATCGCTTGGGAACGTAGCCGTCGGAGAGGGTCCTCAGGAACGCCACGATGGCAAGCTCCTCCCCGTGGTTCAATCCCAGATTCCCCAACTCGGTCGCGTTGACGTTCTCCTCGACCTCCGCGGGCGGCCATCCCGCGCCGGGGACGTCCCGCGTGTTGTAGAAGCGGACGATTTCCTCGAGGCTCTTGAAGTAACCGTTGTGTGCGTATGCCTTCACGAACTTCTTGGAGGGCCGTAGGTCCACGTTGCGCAGGGTCGGAACCTTCTGCTTGCCCCACGCCGCCCTGTAGACGCTCTCCTCGTAGCCTGCGGCCTCGAGGAAGCCGCCCAGGCCCGTGTCAACCCAGTTCGCGCCTTCCGGGTTCAAGTCAGGCTCGTTGTAGAATGGGTTCTCGAGGTTCTTGGGCACGCCCAGGTTGTCGTAACTGAAGTCGGTGAAGAGCGGCGCTACGTGACAGATCGCGCACTTGCCCTTGCCGTTGAACAGCTCCAGGCCCCGCTGCTCCTGCCCGGTTAGTTTGGCCTGCCCTTTCAGCCAGTAGTCGTACTTGGAGGTGAACTGGCTGACCTCCCGGGATCGCTCGTACGCGGCAATCGACCGGCCGATGCACTCGTAACGGGTGTCAGGGTCGGTGCAGACCTGAATAAACAGATCCCCGTAGCTCGATGCCAGCACTTGGTCGATCACGGCCTGCGGGCTGGCGTTGTTCTGTTCCACAGGGTTCAGGAAGGGACCCAGGGCCTGTTCGGCCAAGGGGTCGCCCAGGGTCTGGCCGGTGGCCCGGCCGTCCCAGAACATGCCGCCGACCCATGTCGTCCCGTCGTAGTACAGGATGGGACTGTCGCCGGCGTAGGCGGATGCGGGCGCCTTGCGGTTGCCGAAGCGGCCCGGCACCGCACCTTCATAGACCGCGCCTCCAGCGTTGATGGCTTGGTCCGGCCCGGTCCAGCCGACCGACGGGCCGTGACACGCGGCGCAAGCCTGGCCGGGTGGATCGGAGAGGTTCGTGTCGAAGAACAAGCGCTTGCCCAAGTCTTCCTGAGGGGTCAGGGTGCCTTGTGCGGACGCGCCTGTGACGACAAGGAGCAAGACCGCTGCCGAGACGAACGCCAGTGCCGTGATGCATCTGCTGCCCATGGTGGTTCCTCCTTTGCAGTAGTTCGTCGTTGAAGGGACGAGAAACTCTTGCCCTGATACCTCCACTTATCAGACGTAGCCTCGCGCGCCGAAGCTGCCTTCTTCTCCCCAACCACGGAATGCCAGCCTGCGCCCACCGATCGACCTCTGCATGCTCGGCCCTCCTCGCGGGACCGCCCGGCGCTTCGCCAACCGGACGGCTTGGCACAGCGAAAAGCAAGCGACGTGCCGGCGAAGCGCGGGAGCCGGAAGCGCTGCGCGGGGCCGTCGGGCGACAGCGAGTCACCGCCCCCTCGCACCTGTGACCGGATGTCGCGGGCACGGGGCCGCCGCCCGACCCGCGACCCCGTCCGCCACTGCGAGAGGCGGCGAAGAGCGGCGGCGAGCGGCGAACGCCGCGGGTTGCCGTCGCTATCCGTCGCCGACGTACCCCCGGCTCCGACCCCTGCCCGTACCGCTCGTCATCGTCTATCACGCGCCCGCGGCGAAACGGATTCGAGTAGGCTCCCCGACCCAAATCCGACCGATGCTCCCGGAATGGGAGAGCAGCGCGACTGACCTGCTCCCCGTCTTTGATCCACTCAGTGTGAGCCTTCTTCCGGCTCACGCACCCGCTCGTAGACGCCATACCCCTATGATGCTTATGCTCAGCAGAAGCGTGCGACGCACCTTGGGCGCGTGAGTCCCCGGGCCTTCGTCGTTCGGGATGCCTTGCCTCGAAGGCGATCGATCGAAGCCGCCGAAGGAGCCGCGGACACGCGCAGTCGTCTGTCTTATTGTTGGACGCATGCAAACGCGCCGAATGACGTTGCTCGCTGGGTCACTCGCGTGGGCGTCGCTGGTCGCCCCGCCGCCGGCCGCGGCGTCCTACCTCGTCGTTGCCACGGCGGGCGTGTCGGTCGGCTCGGGGATCTGCACCGACATCGACAACTCCGGCGTCCTCACGGCGCCGAGCGCGAGCGCGTCCGCCGCGTGCCCGAGCGGGTCGGCCCAGGCGTTCGTCGACATCTCGACCGCCTCGATGGGCGTGTACGCGTTCGCCGACTCGACGCCGCAAGCGCTCACGATCACGTCCGCGGAGGCTGAGTTCTTCGACCAGGTACATTTCCACGTACCGCCCGCCCTCGATGGTCAGCCGTTCTCGCTCGGCGTGGCCTTCGCGCTGGACGGCGCGATCTCGGCGGACGCGACCCCGACCGCCACGGCGTTGCTGACCTCGCGATGCGTCCTCACGGACGTGAGCTCGCAGCAGCAGTACGACGGTCTATTCGTCGACACGTCTCCCGTCAGCGGGCTGCGGACGATTCCAGGCACCCTGTCGATCACGCCGCCCGATTACACCATGAACGTGTCGATGCACATCTTGGCGCCTGGCCTGACCGAGGGGACCGTGGACTTCTCGACGTCGGCGGAGCTACAGCTCGCCGTTCCGCCGGGCGTCACCTACGACTCGGACTCCGGCGTCTTTCACGCGCCCGAGCCGGGCACGGACGCAATCGGAACGGCGGCGGCGACGTCGCTCGCCGCGGTCAGCGCGAGAGCTCTAGCGCGCCAGCGCCGACGGTCGCGCAGGATCCTCCGCTCGAGCGACCTCTAGCTCTCGCCGAATCGACGTCGCGCGAGCACCGCGAGCGCGAGGGCGATCTCCGCGCCGAGGCCGCAGCCCCCGGAATTCACGACCTCACGATCGCGCCCCGGCTTCCCGATGCACTGCGCGTCGGGCGTGAGGCCCAGTGCGCCGCCGTCCCAGTCGGTGCCACCGTCGCCGTCGTCGTCGAGACCGTTCGAGCAGGCGGGAGGCGGGGGAACGGTGACTTCGACCGACGCGACCGGCCCGACGATCGGGTTCGCGTGCTGGATCCACCCGATCGCCGCTTCCTGCCCGTCGACGGCGAACGCGTGGATCGTGTGCGCTCCGGGAGCGAGCGCGAGCGTCGCGCTGGCGCTCGGACCGGCCGGCGATGTCTCGCTCCAGGCGTCGTCCACCGAATCCAGCTGGTAGTAGATCTGCTGGATCGGGAGCGGCGTGTCGAAGCCGCTCGTCGCTGCGAAGTGTACGGTGACGCTGCCCCCGGGGAGGATCGGGTCGGTCGTGATCGAGACGGGGAGCGGAACGGGCGTCGACTCTCCCTCCTCGTGCTCGCGGACGAATGCGACGAGGGTGAAGTCGGCGAGATACGAGAAGTGGCCGACGTAGACCCGGTTCGTGGAGGTCATCACCGCTGCGGTCGATGCATACGCGCTCGGGAGGATCGTGTCGGGGATCACGGTGGGCGGATCGGCGTCCCAGTGCGCCGAGACCGCGGCGCTCGCTCGTGGCGAGAGGGTCAAACGCTTCGTGAACGTCGCCGCGGTGGCACGGCGGAAGCTCCGCCAGCTCGAGATCGCCGATCGGCTCGGAGATCTGCGGGTGCCACCGGGCAATCGCCTGGAAGGCTTGAAGGGCGATCGCGTGGGACAGCACAGCATGCGCGTGAACGATCAGTTCCGGGTGTGCTTTCGGTGGGCCGGTAGTGGCGCTGAGGACGTCGAGATCGTCGACTATCACTGTGAGGGAGAGGGAGTATGCGTAGACTCGAGCCGGTGACACCCGGCGAGCTCCTGCTCGAGGAGTTCCTGAAGCTGATGGGCATCAGCCGATACGGCCTCGCGAAGGAGATCGGCGTGCCGGCGCAGCGCATCGGCGAGATCGTGGCCGGGAGGCGGGCCATCACTGCGGATTCGGATTTGCGGCTGTGCCGCTTCTTCGGGCTGTCCAACGGCTATTGGCTGCGCGCCCAGGCCGCTCACGACACCGAGGTGGCCGAGCGCGCCCTGCGCGCGAAGCTGGCGACCATCCGGCCCTGGAAGCAGAAAGCGGGCGAGAAGCGTCGGGCGGCATCACGCTCCTAGCCAGCCGCATGCGCGCGGCCCTGCGGGAGCGCCTTCTCCTTGGGCCAGCGTCTCGAAGCCCGTCTTCTCGAACATCGAGTCCGTGATGGCCTACCGCCGCGCCAGCTCTCGCCGCGAGGGCACTGTCGTTGCCGAGGTGAAGCGGCGGAGAAACCGCGGGCATCACCCGAGAGACGAAGGGGACAGTCCCGTCGTCCGCGTGTCTGACGTCGAGATGCGTCGCACACCGAGCGCGGACGGAGGGACAGTCCCCTTCGTCCTCGATGTCGCACTGCGGCGAAGCGGAGCAGCGTCGCCTGCGTGGACGAAGGGATGATTTCCTTCGTCCACGATGTCGCGCAGCGGGCGATCAGGGCTGGCGTCGTGCTTCGAGGTTTCCCCAGCGCGCGTAGGCGGCTGTGAGTTCGGCGGCGACGTCGGCGAGGCGGGTCTGCACGCTCGCCTGATCCGCTGCGGCCCGCTTGTAGAACTCGGGCTGTTTCAGCTCTTCGTTCAGTTCTCGCTGCAATCGTTCCAGTGCCTCGATGCGCTCCGGAAGCTGCTCGAGTTCGCGCTGTTCCTTGTAGCTGAGCTTCGCGAGCACCCGCGCGGGCGGCGCGGGCGCTTCTCAACAAGTCCGAGAACGAACGCTCGAGCGTCCTCTCGTCGGCCACGAAGTTTCTGAGCCTCTACCACGACGACCTCGTCGCCGCGAACACCTCCGCCTGCGATTTCTCGATCACGGACCTCATGCACCACGAGCGGCCGGTGAGCCTCTACGTGACCGTGCCGGCCTCGGACCTGACTCGCGTGCGTCCGCTCGTGCGCCTCCTCATCAACCAGATCGGCCGCCGCCTCACCGAGCGGATGGACTTCGAGGAAGGCCGCCACACGCCGCGCTATCGCCATCGGCTGCTCCTCATGCTCGACGAGTTCGCGTCGCTGGGACGCCTCGATTTCTTCCAGACCCAGCTCTCGTACCGGCCCGGCTACGGCATCAAGGCCTTCCTCATCGTGCAGGACCTCTCGCAGCTCTACGCCGCCTACGGGCGCGACGAGAGCATCATCTCCAACTGCGACATCCGCGTCGCGTATGCGCCGAACAAGGTCGAGACGGCGCCGTGTGGTGCCGCTCGTCGCAGAGCTTCGGTCTGTGTTGCGCGAGAGCTGGCTAGCGTCCGGGCGCCCGGCCGATGGGCTGATCTTCGAAGGTGCCGACGAGAAGCCGCTCGACCTCGACAACCTGCGCGCTCGGCACTTTCGACCCGCGCTCGCGCGCGCCGAAATCGCGCGCCCTGTGCGGGTCTATGACCTCCGACACGGTTTCGCGACGGCTGCGCTCGAAGCGGGAGCCGACACGCGTACCGTGGCGGACCTGATGGGGCACTCATCGACACGCACGACGCTCGATGTCTACCAGCACGTGAGCGATGAGCGAAAGCGGGCAGCTTCCGATGTGATTGCCGCGAGGCTAAGCCGCTAGAGCTTCAGAAGCGTTCGTCTGGGATTCGCGCAATGGTCTCCACCGCGCGGTAGATGAGGCTCATGAGGCCGGCGGGATAACTGTGCCGGGGATGCAACGGAAAGGCGGCGAAGGTCTGGGGAAGCGGCGCGCGCTGGGATCCGGCGTAGTGCATGGCGGTGTTGGTGAGAAAGAGTGCGTTGAACGAGTCAGGCTGTTCTGGGGTTGGCCTTCCCATTCTCTCCATCATCCTCATCACGTCCGGAAACCATGAGGGCTCGGGACTTATGGACTCAGGGGGCGAGTTTAGGTCGATGAACACCGCAGAGGGGAGGTCCGCGGGACACTGCTCAAGTGCCGCTGACATCAAGCCCGCGACGTCGCCCCGAAGCGCTCGCTCAAGATCCAACGTTCCGGCTTCATGGAAAACACCACTCCGCCGTCGGCTCTTGGCCTCGACAGCAAGGCGGACGCCGGACGGCTCGTGCACGGCGACAAACTCGCACCTCTTGCCAGACGGATTTGGCTCGGCCGGGATCAGCTTAAACTGCTGAGAGTCTGATCCGGCACGCGAGAGTACCGCCGCAACGGCGAGCTCGTAGCGTGCGCCCTGGAACTCGTGGCGCTTCTTCAGCCGCCGGACAATATCCGGCAATAGATTGAGGCTGTGCTTGCACTGATAGACGTCGTAGGCGAGCCAGAGCAAGCTCGCTACGTCGCCGGAGGGCGGAGCGGACCAACCACCCTCCCCGTCGCGATTCTCGTCGGTGGCCATTGCCTCCGAGAAGTCGTGATAGGCAATGATCCACTTCATGGTCTGGTGGCGGTTCGACGGCTCTTCATTTAACTCGGAGAAGTACCAGTCCTTCCCCAACTCGTGCTTCAGCAATCGCACGAGAAACTCGTCAAAGGTCTCCTTGGGCGGGCCCCAAACCACGGTGCGCCCCACGGCGCGAAAGCGGTAGCCTTTCCAGAGCGCTTGGATCTTGTTCCGACCATGTGGCTCAACTCGTGATTGCTGCCATGGCGGCAGAATCGGGGCGGGCGAGGGAACGATGATCCGCCCTCGGGTCTCCGCCATCGGCGACCGCCTTCGAGCCGCGCCGCCTTCGATGCAGCAGTGCTTGAACTTGCGCCCGCTACCGCAGGGGCAGCGATCGTTTCGACCAGTCGAAGGCATCTTTTGCTCGAAAGAGGGTTGCCGGGGCTCCCGGCACACCAACCGGCACACCTGAGGGGTGTGTGAATCGGTCTAGGTGTTGGTCGGGCCGACTGGATTCGAACCAGCGACCTCCTGAACCCCATTCCGAGCGATCGCGCTGCAAGTAGTTGAAATCAGGGCGCTCTCGATCAACGGCTATCACCGGGTAAGCATCGGGTAAGCACTTCGGAGCGCACTGAGGCGCAGACGAGCGTAGGTGAAGCACAGGAGATTGCGTTCAATCCTCGCCTCGGTGTCCCTGCCTTCGGCCGGTCACGAGGTCTTGGCGGTCGATCATCCACTAACGTGCGCCAGATTGTTGGACTACTTGCCGCAACGCCGCTGTCGCCGCAGCCCAAGGGCCAATCGGCCGGCACGCCGCTTGCGGAGAGATGGTCTTCATGACTCGACTCGTCACGGAGAGCGACGCCTCGGAGTGTCTCGGTGTCAGCGTACGAACCCTGCAGAAATGGCGCCTTCGAGGCGACGGCCCGCGATTCGTGAAACTCGGTCGCGCGGTGCGGTACGACGGCCGGGATCTGGAGGCATACATCGAGGCGGGCCGACGGCGGTCGACCTCGGATTCGCCGCGTGCCGCGGGGCAGGATGCTGATTTGTGATTCGAGAGCGGTGCGCCGGTGAGTCCCGGAACGCAACGACGTCGCCGCCTCCATGGGCGTTGGCAAGCTACAAACCAGTACGGGTCGCTCAGCGACATGGAGGTCGGGACGGCGCGATCGTGGTCGAGACGTCGAGACCCAGATCCCCGCCTGGATTCGAACCAGGGGGCGCCGGAAGAAGAAGTAGCAATTTCACCTAGCTGCAAGAGCGGATCGGATTTGGCGAAAAAGGGAGCAGCGAAGAGTACATCTCGACGCCAGGTCGGTAGCGATCGCTGCGGCGATTCCCGGCGTAGCGCGAGAGCCAACGGGATCTAAGGATCGAAATGCCGCGGACGGCGACGGCTGTGGTACACAGCGAGAATGTCAATGAAGTCTTCGCGAATCGTATAGTAGACGCCGTAGGGAAAGCGATGGAGGCGGGCGCGACGCACACGACCGTGCGCAACGACGTGCGACTCGGGATGCCGGACGATCCGCCCGAAGCAGGCTTCCAGGGCGCGAAGGAAAGCTTCCCCGAGACCCTGCGCCTCGCAGCTCGTACCACGCAAAGGCCTCGTCGATGTCGAACTCGGCGCGGCGCCGAACTCGAATCGGGAGCGTCACCGCGGCCGATGCCGGATGCGCTCGCGCACGTCCTCCCACGGCGAACCGCCCGACGGATCGGCGTCCGCCTCGGCCAGCCGCCGCTCGAGGTCCTCTCGCTGTTCGTCAGTCAGCGCGAGCGCTTCGTGCTCGTCGGCGATGCTGTCCCAAAGCTCCTCGACCAGCTCTAGCCGCTCGGCTGCAGAGAGCTTGAAGAGTTCCTCTCGAAGGGCGTTCGTCATCCCAACAAGTCCGCCTCCGACCTCCTGACGCGGCAAGCCATGCGTGAACCGCGGGGTTCTTCGGAGTTTCGCGGGGCGCGTAGGAAGAAGAAGCGGGCATTCCGGGCCGATAAGTGAATCTATGTCCATCCCGGGCCGGGAGAGCCAACGGATGGCGACCAACGGGCGTTCGATGCGCCTCCGCTACCTCGTGCTCTGAGTGCGACCCGCGCGAGCCGCGCTCACACGCGCGCCGGCGCGCCCGATCCGAAGCGTCCGGAACACCTGACGCTGCGCCCTCCGCTTCGGATCGGGCTGTTAGCGAACTCCTGGGCGGCGATGCGACAGAGCGCCGTGCCGCTCAGGAATGTCACCGCCCCGTGCTTCGGCTGGCGAGGGATCGCTTCTCACGGCGACGCCGAGCGCCACCGGTGGCCATGATGCCTGTACCGATACCCCAAAGAGCAATGGACGAGGGTTCCGGCACCTGGAAGCTTTGGGCGTTGATCGTGGCGGGATCGACCGTGAATTGGATGAATCCATTCAGGGTGAGCGTGGTATTCGGAACCAGTACGGGAGTGAAGCCGAAGACGGGAATACCGGCAGCGACGCCGCTGAAGGGGCCGGGCGTGGTCCAGACGCTGTTGTAGTTGACAGTTTCGAGCACGCTCATGGTGCCGGCGGTGTTGACTCCGTAATAGTCGATGAAGCCGCTGACGGCGGCGTAGCTAAGGGCGGTGTTCTGGACGGTTCCGTTGACGGCGAAGTTTGGATAGAGCGTGGCCTGCGAGGGCAGACCAAGACCGTCCAACTGGAAGTCGATGTTGAATGCGAAATCGAGAATGGCGAAGCCGGTATTGGTGCCGGCCTGGCTGAGTGTTATGCCGGTAAGGTTCAAGGCATAGGTGTTGGAGGCGAATATGAAGCTGCCGTCGATGTTGCCTTGGGCGGAGTCGAGCGTGTTGGGGTCGGTCGTGGAGGGCAAAGACACAATCGATCCGTTCCAAGGGCTCACGGACGGGCCTGTGTTCGTGACGCCACTCGGCGGACTCGACGAGTTGGTGTCGTCGAAGTTGATCGACGCGCTGGATGTGACGGGAGAATTGATGGCGATGACGCCAGCTTGCGCGCCGGCGCTGGCGAGCAACCCGCCGACCAGGGCGGCCAGCGCAGAGTGAAGGAGCGCTTTCGTTTCTCGGCGTGAGCTTGTGGTGCGAGTCAGACGTTTCATCGGAGTCCCTCTTCCCTTGGAAATGGTTGTAAGCAGCCAGAGCAGCGACGTATGAGACAACGCGCGCACCCTCCGTGTCCAGCGAGAAACGGGTTTTTTTCGTGGGTTTCCGGATCCCCCCGCGCTGCGGTCCAGCCGAGCAGCACCGCCAATCCGAGGAACGGCGCGAGCGTCCACGTCGCGTTCGGGGGAAGGCGCGTAGGAAGAAGAAGCGGGCATTCCGGGCCGATAAGTGAATCTATGTCAACGGCTGGGGAAAGAAGGGGGCGGCGGCGCCGTGGGGTGGCGCGCAGCCGACGGCGGACAGCACGAGGGTCGACCGTTTGGGTGTGGGTTGATCGATCTGCGCTGGCGCATGGTGCGCGCGGTCTGGAGCCGGCGGATTACGACTCGAAGTCGGCGGGCGATTGGT